>ENA-OPBW01000457-OPBW01000457.1-human-gut-metagenome-genome-assembly--contig:-NODE-457-length-32830-cov-5.914142_pt1 | contig 32830 bp, 19 predicted proteins | sample MGYA00241070_ERZ501456 | MGnify/ENA primary metagenome ERZ501456 (study PRJEB25962, sample SAMEA2042624) | human gut metagenome | biome: human gut; feature: human-associated habitat; material: faeces...
CCTCTCGAAAGCGGTTGCAAAGGTACAGACTTTTTCCGTTTCCGCAACTTTTACACCATACTTTTTTGCAATATTTTTTCAGATTTTTGCATAACTAGCTGATTTACTTTATGCTATACAGCATATTTTTTGTTTCCATACGAAAACAGATGTGAAATACCCTACATTATATAATTCGTGCGTGCGCGTACGTGTGCGCGAATGGATGCAGGGAAAGTTACACGAAAGACTGAAAAAAACAGCTGCAAAGCCTGGAACTGAACACGGAATCCGGCAAACGAAACGGATTTTTTACACGGACAAGGAGGAACTTTTTACGTCTCCGCTACGAAAAACCTACGTTTCCGCAACGGAAAACGTACGGTTCGCATGGCGGAAACATACGTTTCGCCAAAGGAAAACATAAAAATAATGGAAACGTTACGAGATTTTCGACCCGAGGTTTGCAGAAAAATTGGCTCCAAATGAAAAGCTGATACGGTTTTTCCGGCAAGAGCAGGAAAACACCCCTTCGCGTAAGGGCATAAAAAAAGGAGTTCCGCTGAACTCCAACCTTTGTTAACCTTAAATCTAATACTATGAAAAACACAGTACAAAAGTATTTATTTTATCCGGAATGGCAAAATACAAGACTAAAAAAGAATGCTTTACAACATACATTAACCAAACCCTATTTACCGATTAAATCCCTTAACAAATACAGCCTCAACCTTAAAAAAATCAAGAACGAAACTGCATTATCATATTACCTCTCCCAACCATCAATTACTTTTGTCTAAAAATCATACACCCCATGTCAAAAATTTAGACACTCACAGAAAGCTGAAAAATCGTATATATCTATAAATCAAAGATTTGAAATAATGGCACGAAAATTGTATCGTACATTTGCAGTAAAAACAAAACCAAACACAGAAAAATGAAAACTTACTTTACCTTTTTACAGCGCAACAAGCTTTTTACCTTTGTCAATGTCATTGGACTAAGCATCTCACTCATGTTTCTCCTGCTGATTACCCACATGGTGACCCGACAGCTCACCGTAGACAAAGACATGAAAGATGCAGACCGGACTTATGTACTGGCTAATGAAATATGGGCAGGAGGTCACATCTTGCTGGGTGACAAACTGCAAAGCCGTTATCCGGAAATAGAAGACTGGTGTGCCGTAAGCGGTTCCTATGAACAGTTTGTCAGAACTAACGACCAGCCGGTTAATATACAAATGATGTTTGTCCGCGAAAACTTCTTCCGCTTCTTCAACTTTCATCTGCTGGAAGGAAATCCGGAAACCTTGCTGGCCAATGAGAACAACATCGTGCTGACACGTTCCTGTGCCATCAAGCTGTTTGGTACGGAGCATGCGTTAGGGAAAACACTTATTGAACAAGCATTCGGTGACCGACGCTGTACAGTGAGTGGAATCATTGAAGACATTGATAATTCTATTTTTCCTTCCAATATTGAAGCATTCAGCCTTCATAAGAATGTGCGATACGTTAATTGGAGTGCCAGTGAAGAAAATACCCACTTAGGCAATGCCGCCAGCTGCATCTTCTTCCTGCGTTTCCATCCGAACGTCAACCCTAACGACAAAGCCGATGACATTGCCCGCTTCTTCAAAGAATTCTTCTGGATTTACCAGTATGATTCCGTTAAAGAGGTATTATTCATCCCCATACACGAGTTTTATTTCTCCGATACACTGGCCGCCGGAGCCATACTCAATCAATATAGCCTGAAAGTGGTACTTATTTTCCTGACCATCGGCATCTTGATTCTGTTTATGGCCATTTTCAACTATACCAGCATGAGCATTGCCCAAACCAGTTACCGGGCAAAGGAAATGGCTACCCGACGCCTGTTAGGTTCCTCCAAGAAAAGCATCTTCTGGCGCATGATTGCCGAATCGTTCCTACTAACCACACTGGCCTTTGTGATTGGTTTTTTACTGGCCAAGGCTGCAGAACCTACAGCCATGGAACTGCTTCACACACGACTTGATATTGTGGGCGACTTAAATCCCCTCACCCTATTGTGCTATCTGCTTCTGATTACCGTACTTTCCCTGCTCTCCGGATTCGTGCCTGCCACCCTGCTGTCACAATACAATCCGCTGGACATCGTAAAAGGTACCTTCCGCCGCAAGACCAAGACTTTATACCTTCGTCTGCTAAACATTGTGCAAAACGGACTCACCATCGCCATGTTAGGATGTGCCATTTACCTGAGTGTACAGATTTACCGCATCCTGCATGCCCCATTAGGATATGAATACGGTCACGTCATCCACTACCCGCCTATGGGCAGCGACCAGAAACTTCAGCTTTTCCGCCAGGAAGCCCAGAAGCTTCCTTTCGTAAAACGCGTCAGTTTTGCACAAGGTACTCCCATTGACGGTGGAAACAATGATACCATGTACTTTACATCGGCCGACAGTACCAAGGACCTAAGTTTCCAGACCTTTGTGGTGGACTCTGCCTTCATCGACATCTTTCATATCCAAATTACGGAAGACCGCCATGCAGGATACAATCCAAAAAATTTCTTTGTAAGCCAGTCGGCCATGAAAGACTTGCGTCAGTTGGGATTTACAGACTTTGTAAGAAGTGACCGTGGGGGTTATACCATGAACGTGGTTGGAGAATTTAAAGACTTCCAGATTCGCTCTCTGCTTATGAAAGATCCTCATCCGCTGCGTATGCAAATTGCTCCTTCCGACAGCATCAGCCCATGGAACATCCTGGTAGAAGTACGCGATGATCAACCCGAGGCTTATAAAAAGCAACTGGACCAGCTCTATTCCAAGATAATAGACGGATACTCGTTTGATTCAGAATGGTATGACACACTGGTACAGAAAATATATGAAGACATTACCCGTATGAATCACCTGATTCTTATCTTCACCTGCGCAGCACTGGTTATTTCCCTGTTAGGACTTACCGCCATGAGTATCTACTTCATCGCACAACGTAAACGAGATATCGCCGTACGCAAGGTATTCGGCTCCGACAGCCGCAGCGAAATGCTCCGGTTAATGAAATTCTCTTCCGCATCACTGGCGGTCAGTCTGCTCATCGGCCTCCCGCTGATGTATATCGGCATTCAGCAGATAGACAAGATTGTGACCTACGAAAGCAGTTTCCCCTGGTGGGTACCGGTTGCCGCTTTCCTGATTGTAGCCCTCATCTCACTGGCTTCCGTCTGGCTAATCAGCCGAAAAGCCGTACGGGAAAATCCAGTACTGAACCTGAAAACAGAATAATCTTGCCCAAATCAGAAACATAAAAAACGAAAATATGAAAACCATCCTACGAAATCTATTCTACACACTGAAACGCTTCCAGACCGCCTCTGTGCTGAACCTGATGGGACTTTCGGCTGCCTTTGCCGCCTTTGTCCTGCTTATGATGAAGGTGAGCTACGAACGCGATTTCGATACCTGCTATCCTCATACCGACCGCCTGGTCATGCTGAATTTGGCACAACCTCAAGAGGAGAATTATGTCAGTACACTTCCCCGAGGTCCTATCGACTACCTCATCCAACAAGTACCGGGCATCGAATATGGCACCATCTATTCCCCAGCCTGGCAGAAGCAGGCTTTCTATACCGACCCCAAGAATCCGCAATACTTCTATGAGGAACCCTGGGCCGTGTATCCCGACTTCGGAAAAATTATCGGACTGAAGTTCGTGGAAGGAAGTGACCAGGAAATGAACCGACCCGAAAGTGTCATCGTATCCGAAAGCTATGCCCACAAACTATTCCCGAATGGAAATGCCTTAGGTTCCTATCTGTACACAGATACTCCAGACTGGCGAAATCCGGAAGCCACCAAATTCCGGATATGCGGTATTTTTAAAGACCTGCCGGAAAACTGCCAGTTCAAAAATGACCTCTTTGTTCCGATGGGAAAACTTCAGGAGAACGACTGGGGCAGCCAGAACTTTTTTGCATTCTTCCTGCTGAAACCAGGAGTCAGCGTGGAAGAAGTCAACCAGCAGATTGCAGCTACAGAAGCCAACAAACGACTATTTACCGGTGATCAAGGCACCCAGAAACTCTATGTTCTCCCAATACAGAAACTGTATTATGACATGTATTCTCCCTACTACTTCAAGACAGGCAGTCGCAGCACCATGACCCTGCTGGTAAGTATCGGGTTCCTGATTATTCTTATCGCCTGCATCAACCTTATCAATTTCAGCACGGCACTGGCTCCGGTGCGCATGCGCAGCATCAATACCCAGAAAGTGCTGGGAAGCACCAACGGAGAACTGCGCCGTGCCCTGGTAGCCGAATCGGTGAGCATCGTATTGATAGGCTGGCTATTATCATTAGGTATTGTTGCAGCCCTGATACGCCTGAACGTATTATCCTTTATGGGTTTCACTCCTTCCCTGCTTGTTTACTGGAAATACGTGCTTTACACCGGAGTGATAGCCCTGCTCACCGGTATCGTGGCCGGACTGTATCCGTCATGGTACATGACTTCTTTCCCTCCTGCCCTTGTATTGAAAGGAAACTATGCCCTGAGCGGAAAAGGTAAACGGCTTCGTACGGTACTCATCGGTTTCCAGTATATTGTTTCGTTTGCCCTGATTGTGACCGCAGCTTTTATTTTCCTGCAGAACCGATTCATGCGAAACCATGAACTGGGCATCGACAAAGACCAGATACTGGTAGCTTCCCTCCCCCAAATGCCTTATCACAGCAATCCGTACCGCAAATTCGACAGTCAGCTGAAAAGTTTTGCTGAAATCGACGACATCGCCTATGCCAAATGGGAGTTAGGAGCCACCGAGGGATATACACAGTATACCTTCCGCTACAAAGGAAACAACTACGGACATCAGTATATTGACGTCACAACAAACTTCTGCCGGGTCATGGGAATGCACATTCTGTCGGGAAGCGACTTCCTGCCCAGCGATTCCATCTACACCTCCCAATTAAACTTTATCGCCACGCAGGACCTTCAGAAAGAAAGCGGTATCCCGGCAGGAGAGACACTCGACTTTTTCCCATGGGGAATGAGCGCCACCCTCAAAGGATATGTGAATAACGTGCAGTTTACTTCACTCAAAACTGGCTCCGTCCCCTATATTTTCTGTCCCAACGGTATCTACAGCAACAATGTGCTACCATTTGCCTACATCCGCGTAAAGGCCGGAAGTAATATGGACAGCGCACTGAAGCATATCCGTCAGACAATGAGTGAATGCTTTACGGGCTATCCCACAGAAGTGAAATTTTACGACCAGATATACGGCCAGCTTTACCAAAAAGAAACAAACCAGCAAAAGATAATCACCTGGTTCAGTCTGCTTGCCATTCTGATTTCACTGGTAGGAGTGTTTGGACTGATTATTTTTGAAGCGGCACACCGCCGTAAGGAAATCGGGGTACGAAAAGTGTATGGAGCCTCCACGGGACAAATTCTCTGGATGTTTGGCCGCTCCTACCTCACACTGTCCATCGTCTGCTCACTCTTAGCCAGCCCCATCGCCTGGTATGCCGTATCAGAATGGCTGAAACAGTTCAACGAGAAAATCCCTATCTCTCCATGGGTCTTTCTGATTACATGCATCATAATCAGTCTGATTACACTGATTACCATTACTATACAGAATTACCGGACAGCCCGTAACAACCCTGTAAACAGCTTGAAATCAGAATAGATACAAGAGAAATAGCTTAGAAAAGGGCATAAAAAAAGGAGTTCCGCTGAACTCCAACCTTTGTTAACCTTAAATCTAATACTATGAAAAACACAACGCAAAAGTATTTATTTTATTTGAAACAGCAAAACGAAAGAGCTAAAAAGAATGTTTTACAACATACATTAACTACAAAGTACCGGGCGATAAAACCCATTAACAAAATCGAGTTCAAATATAAAAAAAGACTATCAGAAGCGACTGCCTGTCAGCAGTCAGCCAGTTTGTAAGTGCGGAAGCGTTTCCCTTTCTTAAGTTTGAACACCAGTTCCCTCCGATCTTTATGGAAAAAGCGATCGTGGATATTCACACCAAACTCACACGTTTCTCCTTTTTTCATATTAGGAAGATGAATCCGGCATATTCTTTTCTTTTTATAGAACAAATAGAAACAGGTCTTACGCATCACCTTTTCTCCCTCATTACTGATTTTCATTTTCAGACGTTTTCCATCGTGCATCGCACAAAATACCGGAGGATAAATCACCATTTCCTTCAGTACATCATCGCTGTCATTAGACTCCACCAGTCGCAGGCATTCATTGTCCGATACAGACTGAGCACAAATTTGTCCGATAAAGAAAATCCACACACATACGATTCCTATGATTCTATAATACTTCATAACCCAATACCTTCTTTATTATACCCATAGCACCTAAAGTTACAAAAAGATTCTATTGCCTTGCATAAATAAAAGGTTTATTTCACAAATGAAGAATAAAAGGCCTGCTTCAGGATAAATCATACCATAAAGCACACGGCCTGACACACCGTTATAGCATGCCAGGCCGCCCTGCTGAAATTTGCAATTCTTACTTATTTTTCTTCCATTGTTCTTTTTCTATCAAATAAGAGATAACAAGGCCCAAACCTCCTCCTAACAGAACGCACGCTCCGTAAATTATAGAAACGGCCTCTTTTACGGTATAAGGGTAATTATCAGACAAATAATCCGGTTGGGTGGTACATGTCAACACATATCCTACCAAAAGTCCTGCCCCCAATCCAAGCAGTAAGCATCCTATACGCAGTCCTCCAAACGAATACAGGCTGGGACGATACATAATGCCATTCTTAAAGGTTTCCGGCGTCAGTTTGTCGCCCATCTTTTCAATCAGCATCATCCGCTCTCTTCTTCCGGCAAACAGTTCAAACAATTTATAAATCACTCCAAAAACAATTGCCACATTGGCCACAATCATCAATTCTTCCATTTTATTTAGTTTTTAATTTGTTACTTTGCCCTTTAGACGCAACCCATACAGAAAGGTTACACTTTTACCGAGAAAAATATTTTTCTAATTTCAGTGTAACCTTTTACTTTGCTCTGCGTCTAAAGGGCATCATGAATCACGAGGAACTACATATCATAGCATCTATCCTGAGCGGACGAACCGAACAGTTCGCCTACTTTCTCGATACCTACGGGCCACAGGTTTTCCACCTGATAGTCCGCATGGTAGGCTCACCGGAAGATGCAGAAGAGCTGACACAAGACTGTTTTATGAAAGCCTTCACCCACCTTTCCTCGTTTCATGGAGACAGCAGTTTCTCTACCTGGATTTACCGCATTGCCTACAATGAAGCGACTTCCGCACTCCGGAAAAAAGATAAAGAACTGCTTTCATTCGACGACCGGATATGGAACAGTCTTTCAGATAAAGAAATAGATGAGGAGCTGGATACCGAAAACGAAATGCAAATTCAGAAACTGCAGCAGGCACTCACCCAGCTCAAGCCCGATGAGCAGGCACTGGTCACTCTGTTCTATGAAGAAGAAAAAACCATAGAAGAAATAGCCTATATCTTTCATTTGACAGAAAGCAACGTAAAAGTAAAGCTGCACCGCATCCGAAAAAAGTTATGTAACTTAATGAAAGAGGAGATTTAAGCCATGAGAACAACAGATAAAGGACTTCAGAAAGCCATAAAAAGGCAGCCCCATTACGAGCTGCCCAGCAATTTCAGTTACCGCATGATGCAAAAGATACAAGAGGAAAGTATCTTACGCGAAAAACGGCAGGAAAAAAGAATATTCATTCTCTTCCTTATCTTTACCATACTCAGCGGGGGAAGCTGCATCGGATTCCTTATATGGAAATACGGAGCATCCTTCATCAGCTATTGGCACACCTGTAAGGAAATACTTCCGGACTCCCATACGCTCCTTTTCTATCTGCCTACGCTCTGCGCCCTCTGTCTGTTGTACTTCTTCGACCGATGGCTACGGAAAAAGATAGACCTTGAAAAAAAATAGTCTCCCTATTTTTTCACACAAACGGTTACAGATTTTCCACAAGAAATACCCTGAGGCATGGGCACCACAATTTTTTGCCCATTCCATACCAACGTAATTTCTTTTAATGTGGCATCCATTCTGGCATCCGTTACTGACACATAACACTCTGTATCCGTTTCACGCAAGACAAGTGCACAAGGTGCAGAAACCTCCAACGTTAACCCCTTTGCTTTTAACACCGGAGCTTCCGGATAGAACACGGCTTCTACCACCTTTTTGTCTGTCGAACGAACGGCTTGAATCAATGTATCGTTTCTCAATACTTCAAACGGAAGCTTACGGGCCGGTTCATCTTTCCCCAAGTAAACCGTATAGCCATAGGTATCATTCTTCGGACTTTGCCCATGGTCTGTCCACAAACGCAATACAGAAACCTTTTCAGGTAGTCCTGATTTCTTTTTATTCCGTGCATTCATCTTTGCCCAATGAGCCGGACGACTCTCTGAAGCGACGTATAAATTAGCCTGATACTCTGGTAAACCTTGATAGGCAAACTGCCCTTCTTGTATAACCCAGGTATCTTTCATCTTACGTGCATCCAAAAGCATGCTTCCTTCCGCCACATCTGTCTTCTTACCTTTCTTCCAAAGATAAACCGGAGCCACCCTTGCTGTCTGATCCAATGTGGTCCGGATGTGTCCTTCCATATCCGGACAGTTATTGGTCACTCCTGCTCCTAAAGCTACCAGATAATCTCCCAATACAAAATAACCTTTATAAGCCTTAAAACCATAGAGTAACTCATTCTTCACCTTACGGTCTCCTTTATCATTCACATTTTCCTTATCGGCTCCATGCATTTTTTCAAAAATATAGCCACCAGCTGCATAATCTGCCCCATCTGCTGCTCCTGCAGCGAAATTATGACGACTACAATATCCTCGCCAGTTTGTTACCGGAGTCAAGCGCTCCATTCCTTCACGTGCAGTAACACCGGGAGAAGCGGTCACATCCCAACCTCCCATAATCTGAAAATATTCATTTCCATGACGCTGAAATAAAGTCATGCCATCTGTCGGATAAAAATTATAGTTGTCCGCGAATGCTGCACTTTCAAGCCCGTCACAGCGCACAGAAGCCATATTAATCATCAAATGATAATCCGGAGTATGCTTCATCAAATCATCATTATTAAAGAACCAGCGTGTACCTTGATAAACACCTTTTTCAGTTCCCTTCATCCGGATACGATTTGTTTCTGCCTCACCCAGAAGTTGCTGAAGTTCTTTCTGCTCCTCTGAAGAAAAAGAAGAAAGCCAATTCTTCACCACATTGCGTAACATCTTGTAATAAGGTATTGCTTCCTCCTTATTCCGATACTCATAGGAATTTCGGTCCAGACAAGGCAAACGATAACCGTCCCGATAATACCAGCTGCCTCCACGGAAAAAATTCATCAAGGCATCTGCATTTTCACGGCTGAGCTGCTTTGCCCAAGGAGTGCCATTGAGCATACCCAGCATATTCAAGGCACTGGAAGTTCCATCAATGGGATAACCCCATATCAAACATTGCATGCCATGTCCCCATCCTGCTCCGTCAGCCGTAAATCCTTCCGTCCAAAAAGAATCATCATAGGTAATCTGGGAAGTCATGCTAATGCCCCGCTGACAAACCTCAGCCAAGACATCCAGCATTGGAACAGAGCTATACATCACAGCTACCGGAAGCAAGGAACGATAAGCCAGCGCATTGCCGCCTACCCACCACACATGATTACGGAAACGCTCCACTGACACCACATTCTTATCAGTCTCATCCCTTCTCAAAGGCTGAGTATAAGCCTGAAGTCCCAAGACTTTCAACATATCACATGCATTCTTCAAGTATTTATTTCCCTCGCCCCGTTCTGCCCGGTCCATATCTTCTGTACAAGCAAAATAAATATTCACGGCAGCCGTAGGTATCGCAAAACAAGAAGCATGAAAACGTGGTTTATCATTCGGACGAGAAATTTCCAAGTTACCATAATGCACCACAGCCTTCCAAAGTTTATCTGTAAGTTCAGAAGTTTTCTCCAGCCGTCCTTTCCGGCAAGCATCAGCCAACTGATATATACGGTTCAGTGCACCGGCAATAAAAATTCCGACACGGTCATCCGTTGTATTCTCATAGCCTTGTTGATAAGCATTCTCACGTTCAAACTGCTCCTCTGTAGAATTTAAGTCTGAAAACCGGCCATCTTTTCCTAACAGGGAAGCCATCTGAATAGCCTGAGAAGCATCAATTGATTTTACTGCCCGATAAGGGTGTTGAGAAAAATATTCTCTCAATTTCTTGACTGCATCTTTTTTCTCACCCCCCGCATGACAACGTGCTTCCTGATAATAACGACGATAGTTTGAATATGCAAACTGAGATTCCGCCTTACGAACAACAAAGTCGCTCACTTGTACATGGTTTTTCCACAAACGAATGGCAAAATATCCATCCCCCTGCCCCCTGCTTATAGGATAGCAAAACAATTCCTCACCATCAACAGCAAACGTAGTTTTTCCGTCCGTCACGGTAATCACCACCTCATACCAACGATTAGGCTTCAGCAAATGTGCCTCATCTGTATATTCTTTTACCAGAGGTTTTATTTTATTCTCATCAATGCCATAAAATTCACTGTGATATTCCCGAAAACGAGTGGTCTTATTCTCATTTCCTCCATAACCTACATAGAAAAGATTTAATGTGTTATAATTCTTGAATATCCCTGCACGCCAATCCTTTCTGGCATAAATATTATCTGGGTATTTCAAGTCTTTAGCCCCCCAAAAGCAGTTCATGTCACTCAAACGGTCGTATTTCCCGCCTTCCATCACTACTTTAATACGGTAACTGATTTCATAGTTTCCAGTCAGGCACTCATCATACCACAAAGTCAGACCATCCGGAGATACAATGTCCAGACAATCGTCTACTTTAGTCATCTTGAACTTACCCGAAGAGTCTTCGCCAATCCAATTTTTCTTAAGTAAATTGGAAGCCTCCAAAACAAGAGGCAACCAAAGCAATGTAATTCCACATAATAATTTTAATTTATCCATGGTAGAAAGTTTAAATATTTTCATTATATAACTTTGCGAAAATAAAAAGATTTATCATTATAGAATTAAAATCAACAAATATTAACGTAAGTGTAAAAAATAAGAAGAAGCATTACCAAACCCTTTTAATACCAATTCATCAGGAAATGCCGAAAGAACAATAAAAGCATTCTTATCGCCACTTTCAACCATACCTTCAATAGTAATACAATGCATCCCCTTATAACAGCCATAATGTCCTGAGTGATGATGTCCGCTTATATAAGCTTTTACACAAGAATGCAAACTTAGGACTTGCAAAAGTTCATTATCATTTAAACAATTATTGGGAGAAGAAGGGTAAATTGGATGATGACCAAACACTAATACCTTTTGTCCTTTCTGCATAGATTTTTTCAGTTCAATCTTTAACCATTCCATTTGATGCTTCCCCACTCCTCCATTCCAACTATATTCATTCTTTCGATTCTCTTTCCTAATAGCTTCAATCATAGCATAATATTCCTCTTCTCTGTTCCCTCCTCTAAACAATGAATATTTAGCAATGTCATTTGTATCAAGAAAGACCAACTTCCACTCTTTCAGCTCCACTACATAATACAAATCTAACATTTCAAGTTTCTTCAATAGTGGATATACGTCCTTTATTTTCATAAAATCATGATTTCCCAACACATGATATACTTTCTTACAAGATCGATTTAGAACTAAAAGCAACGTATCTACATCTATAGGAGAACAATCTGTTAAATCCCCCAAATTAATCATTAAGTCCACCTCTTTCTCATTTAAAGCCTCAACACACTCCAAGAGTTTTGCCATTGATTTTCGAAAATCTCTCATACCTTTTGATGGAGAATCTGCATACTGTACATCAGCCCATATTCCCAATCGAAAAACAGCTGTATCTCCAGAATCTCTAGCTCCAACGGCTCGTGCTAAAAGGCACAAAAGAAAAAAAAGCCCACTTATATAATATCTTTTCATCCTATAAACAGAAATAATCAATATAAAAAAAACAGAAACCCCAAAATTAAAAATAATCTGGATTTCTGTTTCATTACCCCAATAATCAGTTCACGCCCATCACTCCTAATGAAAATACATTAATAGACCAATAACACGCGTCCTGTTGTTTGTCCTTTTACCTCTGTTATAATCTTTATATCACAGCTATTATTTCCACCTTCCACTTTGGATATATCAAAATAGACCTCTTCAATATTCTTCTGCATACTTTTTTCTACCCTTATTGAAGTTGTTACTTTTCCATCCATTCTTATCTGTATCTCATTTATATATAATGGAACTGCCCCTGGTACACTTACAAACCTTAATCCTTTTATCTTTCTTAGGTTCTCCAACTCAATATTGTATAACAAATGCTTCTCCTTCAATTCATTTGTTTTTATGTGCCATTCTCCTAATATGTTACTATTCTTCCCAATCAAATCCTCCGGAATCAAAGAAGCTAAATGCATTACATCTCTAGCACCTTGCCAAACATCCTGATATGGTTCCACAAAAGAAAAACCTCTACTATTCTCAACCCAGTTAATTTCCCACTTCTCCAAATCCGGATACACTCCCTTAATTCTCATAGCAAACCATTGCTCCCAACGAGGTACATAGTAGTCTCTTATGACCCCCGACCATTCTCTGCTAGAATAATCATCTACAGGAGGCCCCCATACTGTAATAATACGTTTAGCATTCATCTCAAAATGTTCTTTTTCTTGAGAAGTTGTTCCAGCATTCCGAGCAAACTCAACCCATTTTTCAGCACGATGATGAGGATGAGAAACTAACAAGCGATCCGCCTTCAACGCTAATTCTTTAAATAAATCCATATAACGTTTCGCTTCATTTATATTCTCTTCATAGAGCAAATCCTGTACTTTATTAACCAACAACTCCATCTTATGTCCAGCACATAACACAGTCCATTCTATTGCATCAGCTTTCAATAATTCATTTTTCACTCTATCTTCTCCCCAATCTAACAACATCTCCGTAGCTTTAAACAGATGTTCATTCACATTCACACTTCCATTACGAACTGTACCTGGACGATACATCCAGTTAAAACGAGGATGACTAACATAATTAGCATAAACAGATTGGCGCATTTCATTCCAAATACGTTTTATAATAGAGTCTGAAAAACCATAACGATTCTTTGAATACTCAAACAACCAAGAATCTACATCCGTTTCATAATCTCTCCATCCAGCATCAGTTATAAGTTCAAAAACCACCTCATTACTTTCAATTCCTTCAGGAGCTAAGCCATGCCCACATAATTGTCCTTTATTTGAAGAATTCAATGCTACCAAATGGTTATTAGCAAAAAAATCCAAGCAACCAGAAACAGTACTCTTTCCTCCCATATTCGGAATGACACTATAAATCCAAGTTGTGTTAAAAAAGCCCTTATAAAAATCCCAATTACACTCATTCTTCCATACATATTTGTTATAGTTGGCCGCCAAATCCAAAAGGATTATTTTATCGTCTGGGACTTTTTCTAACAACGCCTCCAATGTACGAGGCTCCCAGATATCACGTGAATAACCAAACATCCATCCCTGCATCACCCATACTGCATCTTTATTCCCAGCATAAATTGACTGATACAATCTGTCTCCATATAATGCCAACATGTCATAACGTTCCTGGGTACCTATAGGTGGAAAAGGTATTTCCATTTCATTAAAGCTATCAGCCAAATAAAAATCACATTTACCAAACTCTTTCTCCCATTCTTCAATAAACATTTTTCCAATCTCAAAAAATAAAGGTTCTTTCGGATCAATCATCCAGTTACGAAAACGCTCACCCCAAACTGTTTCAGCCAATTTTAAATCGGGGTAAAGCCGAGTCATAGCCTTAGGAACAAATCCAGCAAAAGCCGGACAAATAGGTTTCATTCCCAAACTTCTCATTCTCTCTAAAATCCTATGTTGTAAAGTAATCTGCTGTTCATGCCACGAGATGGACAAAGGGCCATCATGATGGCTAATATTACCCATTCTCATCCACGGCAGATGAGCAGGCCCCGTAAAATAATCATTAATTTCCTGATCTGTCAATCCTAATTTTTTCCATACTCTATACGTAATTGCCTCATTGGCAACTAATGCCAAAGGCATATTTATTCCATGAAGCGCCATCCAATCAATTTCTTTTTCCCAGCGTGCCCAATCCCAATATGGTGTAGAATATCCAAACGTACAGACATTCATGTAATAATGATACTTTATTGGCGAAATAACCTTTTTAGTCTTAGCTCCGCTCCAATCAAGAGGAATATCACACCTTTTCCCATTCCAACAAAACATTCCCCAGCCATTATCTTTTACTGTTTCATAAAAACCTCTACAAAGAGCGACATTACTACTTCCTTCTATATATAATCTTCCATTTACGACTCGTGTTCTAAACCAATCAGTTGAACTACTCTCATTCGTAATTGAAAGACCTACATTCAAAGTTTCCTTTCCAGCAAAACGTTGAATAACCTTCAAGGCTTCTTCCGAATTCTGTTGAGCATACAATCCCACCACAGAAAAAAACAAAAATAAAACTAAGATAGTACGTGTTCTCATAATAGCTACAATTATTTATTGCGCAAAATTAAACATCTATACACTTCTTAAAGTATCTATCCATTCAATTAGAGGATACTTTCCGTACAAAAACAAAAATATTTCAACTATTTCACTGCACTTCATCCATCAAAGTTACATCTGAAGGACATTTTCCATTTCTGTAATCAATAGGCCGTATATGATAATATTCTTTGAATATCCGGCTAAAATATTTTGAAGAACTAAATCCCGACATATCTGAAATTGCTGAAATACTCATATCCAACCTATTTTTTAATAAAAAAGCTGCTTTCTTCAAACGTATATTTGTTATAAATTCCATTGGCGTTTGCCCCGTTATAGCTTTTAGCTTTTGGAATAAAGTAGTTCTAGAGACTAACATCTCTTGTAATATAACATTTATATTTAATTGTGGATTATCAATATTATCCTCAATAAACTGTGTCAATCTTGCAATAAAATCCTTATCCAATTCATTATCTGTAAGGACTTCCGGATGAATCTGAGGAGACCCCATAAACTTTTGCTGTAATAATTGTCGATTCTTTATCAAACTACTGCAACGAGAGAGCAATAACTTTACCGAAAAAGGCTTTGTGATATAATCATCTGCCCCAACATTTAATCCATCAATGCAATTTTGTAAACTTGTCCTCACTGAAAGCAAAATAACCGGTATATGACATGTTTCCAAATGTGTTTTTATCATTCTACATAATTCAGTACCCAACATATTAGGCATAATAATATCACTAACTACAATATCTACATTATTATGCTGTACAATCTCCCAGCCCTCTTTTCCGTCCACAGCAGATAAAACCACATAATACACAGAAAAAACAGAAACCAACATTTTTCTTAAATCTTGATTATCCTCAACTATTAGAAGAGTCAATTTACCGTTATCAGAGTCTGATACATGATCTTCATCCTCTAGAATCTCACAAACCTCCGGCAACTGAATCAATCCATTAGCCAAATCTGATTGTGAAAAATGTTCTTTTCCTAATTTTAGATGAACTATGCACTCTGTCCCCACATTTAACTTTGAATTTATTTCTATTTTTCCCTTATGTAAGTCTACAATATTCTTAGCCAAACTCAATCCTATTCCCGTACCTAATTTATCAATAGACTTTTTTCCCTGATAAAAACGTTTAAAGACATTATCTAAATCTTCTCGATCCATTCCACAACCTGTATCTGTCACTTTTATCAGAACACCTCCTTCTTCTTTACCCACTGAAAGTATTACAGTTCCTAAAGGATCCGTATACTTCAATGCGTTAGAAAGCAAATTATTGACAACTTTATACATTTGTTTTCTATCAACCCAAACGTTCAACACATCGACTTCTTTCTTAAATTCAAAATTAATGCCCTTACTAATCGCATATTCTTTATGTAAAAGATAACTTTCATATACCATTTCACAAATATCAGACTCATACACATTCAATTTTATCTGACCAGCATCTTGCTTTCTAAACTCTAATAACTCATAAATCAAATCATGTAACTGTAATCCATTAGAGTAAATATTTTTTAATTTTCTCTGAATTTCAGGAAGAAATTTTTGTCTCAGCAACAACAATTCCAACTCACCGATAATAATAGTCAAAGGTGTACAAAGTTCATGTGATATTCCCATAAAAAACTGAAGCTTAGAACGGTTCATCATTTCTTCGTCCTCTATACGTTTCTGCTCATATTTCATAAACTCATGTTGACGAACTCTTCTATAATACAGCAATAACAGCCCTATTATTATCAATGCATAAAAAATATAAGCATAAATGGTTTTATAAAACGGAGGATGAATAACAATCAACAATGCTGCTTCTTGTACTTTTTCATGTTGTGAAGCATTCCGAATAACTAAACGGTAAGTACCAGGAGATTGATTATAAAAATTCAAAGTACGTTCACCGGGGATTAATTTATGCCATGTTTCATGAGCACCTTCCAACTTATAAATCAAATTTTCTCCGCCTAAATGAAGATAATCAGGAACGGCATACCCAATTGCAAAGGTATTCTGCCTATAATTTAAATCTATTCGAGACTGAAAACTAATTGATTCAGATAAAATACTACCTTTTTTACTCGGAGTAACCAGTTCACCATTAACCCATAACTTATCAAAAAAAATTCGATAATTTCCAGTACAAAAATCCGTATCCTTTTCTGAGAAGGAAACCATGCCATTATTGCTTCCAATATATATTTTCCCTTCAGAGCTCAAAAAAAGTGAGTTTTCATTTACATAGGACAAAGGAAATCCATTTTCCTTTGAACTATTCTCAAATGTCTTTTTCACTTTGTTAAAAATAGAGTAACCTGAATGGAAAGTAAATACAATTCTGTTCTTATCCAGAACACGTACAGCCAGCAAATTATTACTTGGAATCTCACTATTTAAGGTATTAAAAGATTCTATTTGCTTTTTATTTCTATTATAACATTTTAGCCCTCCTCCAAAAGTAGCTAACCAAAGATTTCCATCTAAATCTTCTGAGATGTCATACACGATGCTACGTTCTTTCAAGCCATTATTCTGAAGCTCAGACCGATGACTACTTAACTTTTTGGACTCAATATCATAAGAGAACAATTGCCCACTAGTCGTAGCCATCCAAAGAATATTATAAGAATCCAAAAACAAAGTACGTACATAAGTAATATCCAACATTTTCTCAAATTTTCCCGTAGATGGATAAAATCGAAAAATTCCTTCATATTCAGACACTATTAAGAAATTCTCATAAGGAACAATACCACTAACAACATTAGTTAAATGTAATTTAGGAGATTGAGTTATTTTATAATTTGAAAAACGACAAGTCTGTAAATCCAAACTATTCAAACCATGAAGATGGGTACCTATCCACAAAACATCATGTACAGAATCATAATAAAGAGATTTTATATTATCTCCACTAATAGAATTCAAAGTCTCTTTATGCACAAACCATTGATAAGTTCCATCAAACGGATTGTATTTGGTAAGTCCTCCTCCCTCTGTAGCAATCCATAAGTTTCCTCTATTGTCCTCTTGCATACAGCGAATAATTGGAGAACTCAAACCTTTAGAAGGCATAGAAGATGCCTGAAAAATAGTATACACACTATTCTGAGGATGGAAATAATTAACACCTCCAAAATAAGTTCCTATCCAAATATTTCCTTGCTGATCCTTAAGAATATCATATATAGAAGAATTACTCAATCCTCCTTTTCCCTCTTCATGAATGAAAGTTTTTTGCACTTCAAAGTTTTTATTCAATTTAGACAATCCCAAATCTGTACCAACCCAATAGCAGTTTGATTCATCTTGGCATATAGCACGAACAAAATTCGAAGGGAGGCCATTTTCAAAACTCACAGAATGCAAAAGTTTTCCATTTTTTGTACAAACTATTATCCCTTTGTTCATAGTTCCTACACAAATTTTACCATCTTGATCTTGATATACAGACTCCGTATACACATCAGATAAATATTTTTCAAGTCTTTGGCTCTCGGGATGAAGAACATATAAAGTATCAAAAGATGCCAAATATATACGTCCTTCATCATCCACAAAAATTCGATGAAAAGAAATTCCCACAGAAGATGTGTAAATTACTCTACTAGAAGAGCTATTTTCCCCACAATAAACCACATCTCTGCCATTGACTAATGCATATAAACCATTTTTATAAAAAATATCATTTACAACCAACGTATCATTAAACTGCACACTATAATCAACAGCATCTAAAGCCATGTCAAAAAACTCTAAACTTCTTTTCGTCAAAACATAAACTGTTCCCTTTTTATTTCCTGTAATGCGAACTATATTATTACATGAAAGAGTCCCCTCTTTTTTTATATCATCCATATAAAGCTGGATATTTGTTCCATTATATCGATTTACTCCTAAAGGAGTACCAGCCCATATGGTACCAAGTTCGTCCTGATACAACGAGAGAACTGTATAATGAGATAAGCCATCATCAGTAGAAAGATGGTTAAACACGATTGTTTGTGAACAAAGTTTAGATAGACTAAAACAAAGAAACATTAATAACCAATAAAACTTTTCTGCCATCTCTATAAATTAAAATCTATACCCAATTAATCATAAAGGTTCACTTCCTCATTGCAAGCAACACAACCTTTAACCCGGGGATAAAGATAAATAAATAGCTTGAAATTATAAAATTTGTACACACAGCCTATCTATAAAAAAATCATTCTTTTTCCAATAACTTCTCAAACAAAAATTGTCATAAGCAAAAAAAACACGAATAACACTTATTCTGTACGCAAAGTAACCTTTTATGTACGTAAAAGGACGTTATCATTTACATAAAAATGTTCCTTTGCAAAAAACCAAAAACCTTTACTATATGAAAAAAATATTTTTTTTTATGAGCGGATAATTTTGTCTTATCACCGACAAATCGAGAAATAATCATTAATTCAACAACCTAATGTATCTTTATGAAAAATAAAAAAATTCTATTTTATCTAATACTCATTTTATATTACGTAACAAGTAATACAACAATGGTTGCACAAAATGGAATAAAAATTTCCGGACAAGTTATTGACGAAACAAATGAAAGTTTACCAGGAGTAAATGTACTATTGAAAGGGGCAAACATAGGAGTCGTTACTGATATAGATGGAAACTTTCACATTGATGTTCCATCTGAAAAATCAATTTTAGTATTTTCTTTTATCGGGTATGATACACAAGAAATAAAGATTGGAAAGCAAAGAGTTCTTAAGTTACAAATGAAATCCAATACTACGACTTTAGATGATGTAGTGGTCATTGCTTATGGAACTCAAAAAAAGGCAACATTAACAGGAGCATTATCTACAGCAAATACTGAACGACTTGTAGAAGCTCCTGTTGCGGCAATTAACAACGTATTAGCAGGAGCAGTACCAGGAGTTTCAACCGTACAAACTACAGGTCAACCAGGAAAAGATGCTGCAAAAATAAATATTCGAGGAATTGGATCACTCACATCAGCAGATCCTCTCGTCCTTGTAGACGGAGTAGAACGTGATTTCTCTCAACTTGATCCAAACGAAATTGAAAACCTATCTGTTTTAAAAGATGCTTCAGCTACGGCTGTATTTGGAGTAAGAGGAGCGAATGGAGTTATACTAGTTACAACTAAAAGAGGGAATAAAGGAAAACCAACTGTAAATTTCAGCTCTATCAATGGAGTGCAACAACCGATGCAATATGTTCGGCAAGTGGGAAGCTACGAATATGCTACGTTTTGGAATATGAAAATGGAAGCAGATAAAATCACAGACCCACAAAAATATTTCACAAGAGAAGATATAGAAGCATTCAGAACGGGTCAAGATCCGATGCTCCACCCTAACATAGACTGGATGGATTATCTATTTAATAAAGTATTTTTCCAATCTAAAAATAATATTTCTATATCTGGAGGAACAGATGATGTCAGCTATTTTGTTTCATTAGGATATATGTATCAAAACGGTGCATTAAAAGACACTGGATTATTACCATACAACAACAATTTTAAAATGAACCGCTATAATTATAGAGCTAATTTAGATTTCAAGTTGAGTCAAACAACAAAACTAAAATTTGGAGCTGGCGGAAATACCCTCGACAATCAAGAACCTAATAGTGATGTATATAACCCATTTACGATGGCAACTATTTGGTCTATCCCTATGGCAGGACCTGGTATCATAAATGGTGTACGTACCATTATCCCCAAAGGCGTATACCCTATCGACAACCCTCGTGATGCCTTTGACGGCTTCTTTGGAAAAGGTTATACACGAACTTATAATGTTAAATTAAATTTAGATGCAGAAATCACTCAACGACTTGATTTTATAACAAAAGGACTAAGTATTTCTATTAAAGGAGCCTATGACACAAGTTTTCAAATAGAAAAACTACGTGAAGGAGGAGAATTTGAGTATCAATATGTATATTATCAAGGATATCTAGATGATAAGAACAAACCTTGGACTGATCCAGACTTTGATAAAACAATCGTAATGCTACCGCATGGCTCAAAAACCCCCTTAACTTATAGTGAGAAATATAACCAAGACCGAAACTGGTATCTAGAGGGAAGAATTAACTATACACGTTCCTTCGGTTTGCACAACGTAAGTGGTCTATTTCTTTATAATCAGTCACGAGATTATTACCCTAGTACATATAAATATCTACCACGAAACTACATTGGATATGTAGGACGAGCAACTTATGACTATAATTCAAGATATTTAGCTGAAATCAATGCAGGGTATAATGGTTCAGAAAACTTTGCACCGGGAAGCAGACGCTATGGTTTTTTCCCATCAGGTTCTATAGGATGGATTATGAGCGAAGAAAAATTTATGAAAAAGCAAAAACTAATCGATTTTCTTAAGCTAAGAGCTTCTTGGGGATTAGTTGGAAATGATAGGGGGGTATCCACTCGATTTATGTATATGAATGGCATATGGACACCAAACGGAGGATTATGGAGTAATGATGGAGGATATAGTTTTGGAGTCAATAATCCTGTCTACTCTGAAGCATTCTTATACGGTACTCCTGGAAACAAAGATGTCACGTGGGAAACGGCATTTAAACAAAATTATGGAGTCGATTTAAAAGCCTTAAAAGCTCGACTTTCATTATCTTTTGATTACTTTTTTGAACACCGTACAGGAATCCTTATTACTCCTCAAAATACTCCATCAATTATTGCGACTCCACTCTCAGAACTCAATTTAGGAGTTGTAGACAATCACGGCTATGAATTGTCCTTAGGATGGGATGAAGTGAAAGAAAATGGACTACGTTATTATTTACAAGGAAACGTTTCATTTGCTCGGAATAAAATTATTTTCATGGATGAAATTAAACAGCCATATGATTACATGAACATTACAGGAGGTTCTATTGGACGACAAAGTGGATATTATCAATTCGAACGACTGTATCAATATAGTGATTTTGTTAAAGATACAGATGGAAACCTAAAACTAAACCCAGAACTACCTCAACCTCATGTAGATGTTTATCCAGGTGACTGTATGTATGCTGATCTTAACAAGGATGGAATAGTAGATTCAAATGACAAACGTGTAGCTGGTTATGCCTCTACTCCCGAATATGTTTTCGGCATAAATGGAGGTATTACCTACAAAGGATTTAATTTCCACATGCAATGGACAGGTGCTACACACGTTAGCAAGCCACTAGGTATAGAATATCGCATTCCCTATACCAATGCTGGAGGAAGAGGTTTATTAGATTATTTTTATAAAGATTGCTGGACTCCAGAAAATCAGTTAAATGCAAAATATCCTAGAGCTGCTGAAACTTCTGAAACATGGAATTCTGAAAATTCAACTCTATGGCTACAAGATGCTTCTTACTTACGACTCAAAACCATTTCATTAGGATACACAATGACCCAATTACCATGGTTAAAAAGTGTAGGTATAAAATCAATGGAGATATTATTTACAGGATATAATCTTCTCACATTCAGTCCAATGAAAATAATGGACCCAGAGACTGTTGCAAACAATAGTGGAAGTTATCCACTTATCAAAGTTTATAGCCTAGGATTAAATGTTAAATTCTAACAACAAAAAAATGAAAATAAAAATAATTATTTTAGGAAGTCTATTCTTTGGATGGAATATGACCGCCTGCAACGATATTCGCTTTGGAGATGATTTTTTAGGAACTGTACCTGAAAACTCAGGAGCAACAACTGATTCAATGTTTCATTCAAAAGTAAATGCCGATAAGGTCTTAACGCAAGCATACAAATTTCTACCATACGGACTACCAGTTAAACCAACTTTAAATACAAGTAATAATATTGCTTATGACAAATTAGGCATGAACATTCTGGAAGCTCTTTCAGATTTATATTATAGCACACGAGACAACCAGATGGATGGGCCAGCCAATCTTTATTATCGAGGAACACTTTCTTCCAATCTATCATCCAACAATCAAGGACACGAATCCTATCGATTTGGGAATGAGTTAGATTATAGTGCCATACGATATGCTTGGATTTATATTGAGAATGCAGACAAAATTCCAGATATTACAGAAGAAGAGAAAAGAAGAAGAGTAGCAGAGGCAAAAATGATTATTGCGATTTCCTATGCAGAAATGTTACGCTATGTTGGTGGAGTTCCCATAATAGACCATGCTATTGAACCTGACGAAAATATGAAATTTCCCCGTGCAACATTCTCTGAAACTGTTGACTATATTATAAAATTAATTGATGATGCAAAAAATGATTTATACTGGAAACAAAATGAAACAGAAGATGGACGTATGACAAAAGCTGGAGCATTAGGCCTGAAATTACGAGTACTGCTGTTTGCTGCAAGTCCAACATTTAACTCCAATCTATTATGGCATCCTTTAGCTAATGAATACACTTGCTACACAAATGAAGACCATTCCCGCTGGAGAAGAGCTTTGGAAGCAGGACAAGAATTTATGAGTGAATTAAATAAAAATGGAGAATATCAACTGATACAACCGGAAGAAGCAACTCATTCAGCACGCCGTATTGCCTTTCAAAAAGCTTACTATGATAGAGGAGGAACAGAAATTTTAATCTCAACTAGAAGAGGATTTGATGTTAACATTATGGAAGATTTCTTTTCACAAAGAAACTACTCCGGCCCAACTTTAAACTATGTTGATATGTTTCCTTGGGAAAACGGAGAAGATTTTCCAGCAAATTTTAATTGGGAAAACCCAGAAAAAGAACCATTTTATAATAATGGAGTACCAACACGAGATCCTCGTCTTTACGAAACAGTAACTCTTCCAGGAAGCCTCTGTTACGATGGAACCTATGCACCTATCTATACTAACAACCAATTTTTCCGTATAGGAGGTACCGGATTTATAATGAAAAAATTTATCTTGGAACAAAAATCAGAACGAAATGGACGCCCAATACAATGGCCATACCTCCGTCTAGCAGAAGTATTCCTCAGCTATGCTGAAATTATTAATGAATGTAATGAAGGTCCAACTGCTGAAGCCTATCAACTGGTTAATAAAATCAGAAATCGTGTAGGTCTCAAGAGCCTACCAGAAGAACTTAGTAAAGAAGAATTCAGAGAAGCCGTGTTGAAAGAAAGAGCTTTGGAACTCGGATTCGAAGAAGTACGCTGGTTTGACCTAGTACGTTGGAACCGAGTAGAAGACTTTACAAAAGACTTATATGGTTTGGAATCAACAGCTTTGGATAACCCTCAAAAGCCAACACGCTTTGCTTATAAAAAATATAAAATGCAAAATAGATTTTGGAAAAATAATTGGGATACCAAATGGTATCTAGCTCCTATACCTTTTGAAGAAATAAATAAGGAGTATGGAATGACCCAAAATCCAGGTTGGTAATAAAAAAATAAGAATTCAATATGAAAAGTTTTATCATAATTTTATTTATTAGTGGAATAACAATTTCACTTCAGTCACAAAAAATCTTTGCACAATCTGAATCTGTCCACCAAGGGCAGACATTTTCAGATAGCCTTATCCATACAAAAGTAGGAAAAGAGGTTTTCGAAAATTCTCCACATATCGACGTAGCCAAAGCTCTATATGGGAAAGCAGCAGGGCTTAACGTTTATCAAGGAAATGGAGAATCTACAACTAATTATTCATCATTATCACTACACGGTCATGCCCCCCTCATTGTTATCGACGGATTCATCAGAGATCTAAATCATATTACTCCTTCTGAGATTGAATCTCTTGTAGTACTGAAAGATGCAACATCAGCAGCCCTATATGGAGTACGTGGAGCAAATGGAGTAGTGCTAATCAATACTAAAAGGGGAAGAAACCAAAAACTAAAAATTACAGCTAACTACCAAATGGGAGTTAACACTCAGTTTCGCAGTCCACAGTTTGCAGATGCATATACATATGCAAATAAAATTAATGAAGCTTTGGAGTTGGACGGACTAACTACTAAGTACAACAACATAGCTCTGAATGCATTTAAGAATAATCAGTACCCTTATATCTATCCGAATATCAACTGGTGGGACGAAATCTATAGCAAAACAGCTTTTAACCACAGATTCAACATGACTTTTAACGGAGGAAATCAACGATTCCGTTATTACACAGTTATTGACTATATGCATGATGAGGGATTAATTAAAAACCTATCCACAGATACACGCTATAATAGCAAATTCACAGATATGAGATTAAGTTTACGCGGAAATATTGACGCTAAAATTAGTCCTACAACAAACTTCAAAGTAGGAATTGTTGGAAAAATTGCTGAAGATAACCGACCTAACTATTCAGAAAATCTGTACACGACACTATACAAAACTCCCTCTGCAGCTTTTCCTATTCGACAAGAAGATGGTATCTATGGAGGTTCTTCCATATATGGAGAGAACAATCCTTATGCAATGGTAGCCTCAACTGGAAACCATCGCAATACGTATGCATCCATGCTTGCAGATGCCACATTAGCACAAAAATTAGACATTATTACTAAAGGACTTTCTGGAGAATTAGCAGTTTCTTTTGATGATTTTGGGAAAATGTTCGATAAAAGTATAAAAACTTATAGATATGAAGAGCTTATTCCATCTTTTGAAAATGGCTCTCTCTCAACTACACCTCATATTTATGGAAAAGACTCAGAAACATTAGACCATAGTCAAGGTTTAATGAGCATCTATCTTCGCTTCATGTTTCAAGGACGACTCAAATATCATTTAAATTTATGCAAGCACGAAGTTGATTTGGCAGCTATCTACGACCAACAGTCCTACACAGCAAGTGGACGTAACAAAAGTACCAAACGACAATCCGGTATTTTTAATGCCACATATAATTATGACAATCGTTATTTCTTACAAGGAGTTATCAATTACTCTGGAACATCTTTTTTACCAAAAGGGAAACGATTTCATACGTATCCAGCCATATCTGCTAGCTGGGAAATCGGCAATGAAAATTTCATGAAAGAACTTCCTTTTGAAAAGATGCAAATCTATGGTTCATACGGGCTATCTGGATGGGATGGAAATCTTAGTCATGAACTTTATTTACAGAATTATGTGACAGGAAATTCCTACTATTTTACCAATAACGTAGCGAAATTTGGCGGTATGGTAGAAGGTACCCTTCCCGTCGAAAACCTAACCGTTGAAAAATCAGAGAAAAGCACCGTTGGAATCAACATTAGTCTTCTCAAACAAAGGTTAGGTCTGAATATAGAAACATTTTACGAAAAAAGAAGTGATATTCTTGTTACTTCTTCTTCTACATCCGGTATCATTGGTGTAGAGGTCGGAAAACTCAATGCCGGTATCCAAAAGTACAAAGGTTTTGATGCATCCCTTACATGGAATGATAAAATACGATATTTTCAATATGGAGTTACTGCTAATGTTTCTTACGTAAATAGTAAAATTATAGAAGATAATCAAGCTTTTCAAGAATATGATTATTTATATCATAAAGGAAACAGAGTAGGGCAATTCTACGGTTTGGAAGTTATCGGCTTTTTCCATGATCAAATAGATATTAACAACAGTCCTAAACAAACATTCAGTACAGTACGGCCTGGTGACATCAAATACAAAGACCAAAATGGTGACAATATCATTGACGAAAAGGACCGTGTCAGAATGTTTGGAAGTTCTATTCCACGTTGTTATTTTGGCATAAACTTAAGTGCTTCTTATAAAAAATTTGAGTTATATGCAGATTTCCAAGGACTAACAGGTAAAACAATTAGTCTGTTAGACTCCCCTTTATACCAGCCTCTTGTTAACAATGGAAACATCTCAACTCAGATTGTAAAAAACGAAGTCCCATGGACACCACAAAATGCTTCTGAAGCAACATTACCACGCCTAACGACATTAGACAATAAAAATAATTATCAACAAAACTCTTTGTGGCTACGTGATGGCTCATTCTTGAAATTAAGAAATCTAACCATTGCTTATACATTCAAAAAGTCACAAACACGTTTTGCAGATATCAAAGTCTACCTGCAAGGAACAAATCTATTCTCACTAGACAATATAGGATTTACAGATCCTGAACAGCTAACAGCTAACTATCCGTCTTTGAGAACATACTGGATGGGAATAAAATTAAATTTCTAACCATTGAAAGATTATTTAATATGAAAAAAATAAATTCCACTATTATTACAGCTATCATTCTAATATGTTCTGCCTGTAACTATCTCGATTTTGATGAAACAAACAAATTGAACACTAAAGAAGATATTTACAGCTATTTCAATACAACAAAAACAATGCTAACCCATATTTACTCCTACATCCCACAGGATTTCGGTATAATAGGTGGTGCAATGAGAGAATGCGGTTCAGATGATGCTGAATTTGGGAATACAGGAGCAGATATACAGTTTTACAACAATGATAGTTGGTCTGCAACAAAAACTATAGACAACAATTGGAACTTATACAAAGGAATACGAGCTGCCAACAGTTTTATTGAAGAAATTGCTAAAGTTGATTTTAGCCGCTTCGAACATAACAATAGTTACGAAGAATGGATGTCTCAGCTATCCTACTTCCCTTATGAAGCCCGTCTTCTCAGAGCTTTCTTCTTTTTTGAACTAGCTAAACGATATGGAGACATCGCTATGCCTCTAACTGTTTTATCTACAGAAGAAGCAAATACAATCCATAAAACGTCATTTCAAGATGTAGTAAAGTTCATTGTAGAAGAATGTGATTCATGTACCAAATACCTTCCTGTAAGTTACGCCAATATTTCCCCAAAAGAAACCGGACGTGTCACCAAAGGATTTGCCATGGGATTAAAATCAAAAACCTTGCTTTATGCAGCCAGCCCTTTACATAATCCGAATATGGATGTAGAACTTTGGAAGAAATCAGCCAAAGCTGCATACGAACTAATTCAAACAGGATACTATTCACTAGAAACAGAGAATGTCAATAATTTGAACTCTAAAGAAGTGGTTTTATTTCGAATGAATCCACAAGATTACACATTTGAATTGAATAATTTTCCGCTAAGATTTGTTAACGGAAAACGTAATACACTTTCCAATTCCATATTTCCATCACAAAATCTTGTTGACGCATTCGAAACAGAAAACGGATATAGTGTAACTTTGACTGACAACGGATGGATTTCAGAAGACCCAGCTTTTAATCCTTCAAAACCATACGAACACCGCGATTCCCGTTTCTATAAAACCATATTGTATAATGGAGCAAATTTCAAAAATTCCACTATTGAGGTTTTTGCCGGAGGACTTGATAGCAAACCAGTAGCAGAAGGAGGAAGCCCTACTGGATACTTTCTAAGAAAATATATACAAGAAGTTACTAGCTTTGAAACAGATAAAGAGGTTAAAGCGCTTCATCACTGGATCGTTTATCGCTATGCTGAAACATTGCTTTCATATGCAGAATCTATGATTCAAGCATTTGGCGCTCCAGACTACACTGACAATGAATTCACGATGAGTGCAAGAGAGGCATTGAACCAAGTGCGTGACAATGCAGGAATGCCTCCAGTAAAAGCAAATAGTAAAGAAGAATTCATTAAGGCTTTGCAAAATGAATGGCGAGTAGAATTTGCTTTTGAAGACCATCGTTTTTGGGATATTAGAAGATGGAAAATTGGAGAAGAAACACAAAAACAATTATATGGCGTCAGCATCTTTAAATCTACAGATAATTCTTTTCAATATCAAAAAACATTATATGAAACTCGTTCATGGTCAGAAAAAAAGTACCTCTATCCTATTCCACAAGCAGAATTATATAATAACACTAATCTAATGCCGCAAAATCAAGGGTGGTAACAATTTACTAACAACATTAAAATATATCAAATATGAAAAAAATTATTACTAATATCAAGCGTACATGGATAATGATTTTATCTATCATTTCACTATTTGCCTGCCAAGAATTTTCTATCGATAGCCAAGGCAACTTTCCTAATAATATAAAAATCGATGCACAAAGTAAATATGAAATCGTAGCTACATCTCCAAAATCCATTATTTTCAACATCAGCTCCAACGTTCCCTGGGAAATTGAAAGTGACCAATCATGGTGTATTCCATCCCCGGCCATGAGCTCTGCCAGCTCATTAGTAGCAGAGGTTAGCATACAATGTGAAGACAATATAAAAGAAGAAGAACGCATAGCAAATATAACAATTACAGCAGAAGGTATAGAAAATAGTACAACAATTCAAATTATTCAAGGAGCTAAAGGAGTGCTCGAAGTTCAACCTATAGACAATGACTTTCCTGTTTCTGGAGGAACAGCTACTTTTACTGTCACCTCAAACAACGACTGGAAAATCACTTCAAACAGACAATGGATTACTTTTGATAAATCCCAAGGAACGGGAACTGGCGAAATAGAAACAATAATAGCAACTTGTGCTGACAATGTAGGAGGGGCTATACGTTCAGCCATTATTACTGTTTCAAATGGTTTAGAAATCAAAACATTTGAAGTACATCAGAATGGAAGCTTTCTGCAATTTAAAGAAATAGAAAAAGAGGATTTAAATTTTGATGGTGAAGGAGAAAGTAAAATCTACGAAATAGAATCTAATATCGAATGGAATGTACAATCATCCAATCCTGATATCATAGCTGAAAAAATAGATAATAAAAAAATTAAAGTAAGCATGGGATTCAACAAAATATTCACTGAACGTAAAGCTAAGATAACGTTAATTCCTGCGGGAGAAAACATTTCAGGGATAATAAACAATACTATTGAAATATCACAAGCTATAAACTTTAACCTTACAAATGGAGTAAAAGGAAACAGTAAGCTTACCATTGATCCAGAAACAGGAAGCGCCACTTTAGAAAGTTCTACAAGTGAGCAGTGTAGAGTTATCACTCTTAAAAATAATTTTCAACTAGGAAAATATACTTGGACTTTCTCCAACGTAGAAGTAAAAGAAAACTTTTGGATTGATGCAAACTTCTATGCAAAAGACACCTATTGGCATATGTATCTTGGAAGTCCAATAGCAGAAAATCCTTCAAGTTATCCATCAAACACTTTTAAAACTTGGGCTAAAGGCGTAAATGGCTTCCATAATGGAGTTTTTGAATTTAAAATTAAACCCAATGTAAACGATGTAAATACCATGAAAACCTTAATTCTTGAAATGAAACCTAAGGACGGAGACGATAGTAAAATTATTACCAAATTAACTTTAGACGATAAAATATTGGTAAACGAAGAACAGAGTAACCCTTTCAAATCTGTATATCCTAATAGCGGTACACAAATTTATTTTGGTTTCAATGGGAACGCCTCTGGAGTATCACATTCCCCCGGAAAACTTACTTTAACTTCATTTGATGTCGTACGATACTAAAAAACAAAAAAATGAAACAAATAAAAAAACTCATACCATACCCATGTATCCTATTTGTATGGGGAATATTAACTCTATTAGGAATTTTTTCCTCCTGTAAGAAGGAAAAAACCCCTTTTGAGTGGGTTGATCTTCGCTATAAAGCTGAAGATTTTTACGAAATAGCCTGTACCTCACCCGAAATTATCAAAATCCAAGTCAAATCAACAGACCCTTGGGAAGTATATAGTATCCACCAAGAAGAAAATTGGTGCACTATCACACCATCTACAGGCAATGATCCAGATCGCACCTACGATGTGGAGATCCAATATACAGATAATGTTAACCTAGATGACCGAATAGACACAGTCATCATTAAAAGTAGCTATTGGACCGGTAAATGGATAACAATCAAACAAAAAGGTACAGCTTTTCTGAAATTAGGAACATATGATGAGTTTCTCCTAGCCCGTGAAGGAGAAACACGAAGTTTTGATGTGGAGTCTAATCAAGATTGGAGCGTAGAAGTTACAGAGGGAAAAGAATGGCTATCAGCACAAAAAATATCTGAAGGAGGGGGTAATGGAAAGTTCAATATTATAGCCTCCGAAAACAATGGAGTTATGAGAACTGCCATCGTTACCTTATTGGATCGGCAGCAAAAACCTCAAGCAACTTTAAAATGCGTACAGGACGGAGTACAACTAGATATTTCTACAAGCCTTATTAAAAAGGATTATAAAGCAGAAAACATAACATTCAATGTCCTATCAAACTCACAATGGACTCTGCAAATAGATAGTAAGCAAACAGGCTGGTTAACTATTAACGGAGAAGACATATTACAAAACAACAATTTGACTTTTGAAAATAACCAAGAAATCACACTTGGATTTACCGAGAACGATACCCGTGCACTTCGAGAAGCTACTATCACCTTCAAAACAAAAAACAGTTCAATTGAGGTACTAAAAAAAGTAGTTGTAAAACAAGGATATAAGCCTTATCCTATACACTGGGAATTCACAGAAACGAATTTCCCAGCAAGTAATGATGCAGCAAAAGGCTGGGTATATCAAGGAGGAGCTCAACTCTCTGGAGATGATTTAAAAGTTACTTATATCGGAGAAACTAGCCGTATTTATAAATTTGGAAATGCGGTAGGGAAATATAAACTAAAACTCAATCCAATGGAACCCGGTTCTAAAACCGGACTTTGGTTTAAAGCAGGGAACATTGAATTTCGTTTTCATCTAGATGCTTCTACAAGAAAAACAGATGTCAGCAATAATCAAAAAATTCCAGGAATGACAAATATCTCTTTTGATCCCAATCAATCACATGAATTGGAATTCGAATATACTCAAGGTAGTGGAGGTAAAAGCAATGTTCTTTACTATCTTGACGGAGTAAAATTTGTAGAGCTAAAAAATATAAATGTCACTTACGAATCACCTATAACCCTTTACATTGGAGCACAGAAAGGGACTGTAATTTATGACTGGATGGAATTTACGGCTCCTGTTAATATGGATAACTTTTAAATTAAACCTTTATGAAAATTTATACCATTATTCTACTACTGATTACTCAAAGCTTGTTTACTTCTGGATGCAATCCATCTGAAAGTGCAATACAAGTACCTGCAATCGAGACGTTCGGATTTATTTATAATGACAACCAGATTATTTGGGGAGAAATAGACCAACAAACTCATACTATTACAGTTAAAAACATTTCTACTGATAATGTCATACAAGGGGTTAAATATACATTAACCCCCAATTCTACGCTTTCTCCTTTACCAGAAAGTCTCATTGGAAAATTAAATCCGCACACTACATTCACAGTTCGTAATAACAAGGAAGAAGTCACTTATATATTACTCCTTCCAGACTGGAATAAAGAAGATTCAGAATTAGCTCCAAACCCAGAGGAATGGTCACTTTATTGGAGTGATGAATTTAATGCCGATACCTTTAACCCAACTATATGGTCCAAAATTCCTAAAGGTAACCCTGATTGGCAAAATGACATGGCTCCTTATAATGAATTATTCGAACTGAAAAATGGCACACTCAGCTTATGGGGACGTCGTAATACTGATTATCCAGAATTTTCATCTAATGTGCTTACAGGAGGACTATGGACCAAAGAATTAAAAAGCTTCTCTGCAGGCCGATTTGATATTCGAGCTAGATTTGACTGCGCACAAGGATTTTGGCCTGCTTTATGGTTACGCCCACAACATAATACAACAAACGACAAAACAGAAATTGATATTTTAGAACATATCAATTTTGAAGACATCGCCCATCAAACAGTACATTCCGACTATACAATGAATATTGATAAGATAGAACTAAGCAATACGGTAAAAACAGCTATAGACAAATCAACATGGCATGTATATAGCGTAGAAATTCATACAGACAGAGTGATTTTCCTTATCGATAATAAAGAAACCTACGTTTACCCGAAACTTTATCCAGCCGTAGCTGGACAATTTCCATTTCCAGAAAAAGAATATTACCTTATTCTCAGTGCACAATTAGGAGGGAAATGGGCTGGAAATGTAAATATCAATCAACTCCCAGTCCGACTAGAAGTAGATTACATAAGATATTATAAAAAGAAAAAGTAAAAAGAGAGGCTGTCTCAAATCTGTACTGCACCCCAAAAGTTAGACACAAAACTTTTGGGGTGTTTTTTATGAAGTA
>ENA-OPBW01000461-OPBW01000461.1-human-gut-metagenome-genome-assembly--contig:-NODE-461-length-32619-cov-7.209249_pt1 | contig 32619 bp, 30 predicted proteins | sample MGYA00241070_ERZ501456 | MGnify/ENA primary metagenome ERZ501456 (study PRJEB25962, sample SAMEA2042624) | human gut metagenome | biome: human gut; feature: human-associated habitat; material: faeces...
GCTGGCGGGAAAATATTGACCACAATGAGAACAACAGCAGCTGCAAAAAGACCCGTTGTTACAAATGTGAGGATAAGGCTGCCCAAGATTTTCCCTAATCGTTTGAGATTCAGCATACTGCCGACGGCATTGGCAATAGAGAAAAAGACCATAGGGGCTACGATTGTAAACATCAGGTTAATAAAGATATCCCCCAAAGGTTTAAGGACTGCGGCCTGTTTTCCCCAGATGACACCAATGAGAGCTCCGAGAAAAATTCCTCCTAAAAGAATCAGAGGAAAGCGATAGGACTTCCAAATCTCATTCTTGTTCATTTTGTTCTCCCTTTCTCTTTCAGCGTTTCCGTCATCCTTCCCCTCGATTCAAAGACAACGAAAATAGGTCAGCATATAATTGGATTGAGTATATATAGATGAACAAATATTGGATACTTATTTACGGATTTTTTCCACAGCTCTTTTCAGCTGCCCCAACGCTTTTTCCAAGGTCTTCCGAGGACAAGCCACATTAAGACGCATATAACCACTTAAAGAGCGGCCAAAAGAATGACCAGGATTGAGTCCTAGTTTTGCCTGATGGATGAAGAAATCCACCAGTTCATCATTCGTCATATGAAGATCGCGGCAATCAAGCCACATAAGGTACGTTGCATCCGGAAGATTTGGTTTGATTTCAGGAATATATTCTTTACAATAAGAACGAACAAAATCAAAATTATCCGAAATGTAGGCAAGAAGCTGTTCCAACCACTCTTCCCCTTCACGATAGGCAGCTTCCATAGCCACAGAACTAAAAGCATTGTTACGGTGAATATCCATGCTGGACCAATAGGTGTCAAAGCGGGCTTTCATATCCTCATCAGGAAAAATTGTTGTTGACGCCTGAAGTCCTGCTAAATTGAAGGTTTTTGTCGCCGATACGCAGGTAATAATATGATCCTTATAAAAGGGAGCCGCAAGAACTGTCGGAGTATGTTTCTTACCATGGAAAATAAGGTCGGAATGAATTTCGTCAGAAACGACGAGAAGTCCGTATTTTTGGCAAATTTTCATCATCTTCTGGATGTCTTCCGCTGTCCAGACGATACCCAAAGGATTATGAGGATTGCAGAAAAGGAACACCTTAGCGTCTTTTGCCTTTTTTTCAAAATCCTCAAAATCAACGGTCCACCCTGTTTCAGTACGGGTCATCTGCGTTTCCGCTACAGTTCGTCCCGTATGTTCCGTAATATCATAGAACTCGGAATAAACAGGCGTCTGGAACAGAATACGGTCTCCTTTTTTTGTAAAAAGCTTGATCAGGGAAGCCATTGCGGGAACAACTCCGATGGCCCAACTCATAAGACGGGTATCAGGATTCCACTGATTGCGTTTTTCTTCCCATTCCCTAACAGCTTCAAAATAACTTGCGGGACGGGATGTATAGCCCCAAATTCCTTCTTCAGCCTTCTTTCTGCATGCGTCAATGATGGGCTGAGCCGTACGAAAATCCATATCCGCTACCCAAAGGGGGATTACATCCATAGTTCCAAAGACCTTTTCCCGCTCATCATACTTGGAAGAACGATTTTGACTCCGATCGATGACTTCATCAAAGTTGTATTTCATAAAAATGTCTCCTTATTCCTTTACTGCCACAACTTCAATCTCTACCCGCGCGCCTTTGGGAAGAGCTCCAACCTCAAACGCTGCCCGAGCAGGGAAAGGTTCCGCAAAATAAGTCCCATACACAGCGTTCATGGCACCAAAATCAGCTATATCCGCTAAGAGGACTGTTGTTTTCACAACATGTTCCATACCAAGATCGGCCCTTTGAAGAATTGCCTTGATGTTTTCAAGAGACTGACGGGTTTGTTGTTCTATGGATTCCGCGGGAAATTCTCCCGTTTGGGGATCAACGGGCAGTTGGCCCGAAACATAAAGAATGGATCCTTTTGAAAGGATTCCCTGACTGTAAGGCCCAATGGCTTTAGGTGCCTTTTCGGTTCTTATTTCTTGTTTCATGATAGCCTCCTTGGTCTTTCTTTGTTGGCCTCATTATAGCTATATTTGAATTATTTAGAAAATTTTATTTTTCTCATAAAATGATAAACAATGAATCATTTTACTTCTTTACATGAGAAAAAGGGTTGTTTTTTCCTTTGTTTCCCTTTAAAATGAAAAAGTCGATTGATTTCATTTTAAATTTGGATTTATAGGAGACAGCCATGGAACCTCTTAAAGAAATTGGAAGCAAGATCAAATTCTACCGTATCCAAAAACATATGACCATCAAGGATTTGGCTGAATCCATCTGCAAAAGTCAAGCAACACTCTATAAGTACGAAAAAGGGCAAATTGCACTCGACCTATCCGTTCTCTATGACATAGCATCGGCTCTTTCTATACCCGTGACAGCACTTCTTTATGAACCACCCCTTCCCAAAAAAGAAATGGCGGCAAGTATTGTGCCTGCTTTTTTTTCTGGCCTCACATCCTTTTATGCCTACACCTATGATGGACGACAGAAGAAAATTCGTGAAAGTCTTATTGAGTGCATTCAAAAGGCTGAAGAGACCGATTCTAGTAACGGTCTCATTCCTTCCCCTTTTTTAGGAGAAGGGAGCTATCTCGTTAAAATGTATATGAATCTTCTCCAAAACGATAATGAACATCTTTGTGAGGATTCTTACTTAGGCCATATGGTTCATTTTGGTGCCATCACAAACTTTATATTTCAAAATTGCAATGCCCGTCTGGATCAGTACATGATTTCTGTTCCCTCACCTTATATAGATAGTGAGACAAAATGGGGTCTGGCATTTGGGATTTCCTCCCGTCCGCTCATGCCCACCGCTGGCAAGGTCCTGCTTTCTAAAGTAAGGATTCCCAAGACCAAGGAATTTGCCAAATCGCTAATCCTCACCAAGGAAGATTATCGCCTTATGAAACTCTATAACTATATGGTTGTTGTATAATAAAACCCAAAAAGGGCCCTTCGAGAAGCCGATGCTCTCTTAGGTCCCTTTTTCTTATCATATTCTTTTCAGCAATTCAGAGTCATCCCAGCTATGCTGGGATAAAGTTTTCTGCATCATTTTTCCCAGGCATTTATATGCCTCAAGTAAAACTGCTTTTTCCTGAGCTAATCCATTCATCAATGGATGCTTTTTTGAAACGCCATTGCCGCCCAATCCGCACAGCCGGGATTCCCCTTCCCGACCGGATCCAAAAACGGACAGTTACGGAGCTTACCCCTAGATATTTTGCTACTTGTTCGATTGAAATCCATTGATCTTTAACGTCTGCCATATGTGCCAATCCTCCATATTCTCCAAATTCCTTTTCTGCATTGCATAGAACGTGCACCAGAATTCCACTATTACAGTACCATACCGACATCTATTTTTCACTTCTCAATTTCTTACATTATTTTGTAACAGTTTTTATTCAAAAAAATAATTTACTCTATATCCTTGTCCAAATAAGGACGTTCTGGGCAATCAAATTCCGGTATGTTCATTTTTTCTTTATTTTTTACGGGATCTATCGTCTTTTATGCACGTTTTTTTCTTTTCCCCCATCAAGTGAATCTTTTTCCTATCTGGTTATACCTAATACATCTACTAGTTGATTTCTCTAATCGCAGCGCCTCTTTTCATGGAAACGCCAAAGCGCTTCGTAATCATCTCTTTATTTTACTAAACAAAGAGACTTTATTATTATACTATAGTTCGAATTGTATGGGACTTTAAAAAAATTGAAAAATACGCTATAACAAATAAATATTACTTGCAATAACTTTTTTATCAAAAAGTTAGGGTTAACCATTGGGTTCTCATAAGAAAAAACTCCCCACAGAAGACGTTACCATCCTTCTTTGGGGAGTTCCTACATGAGGGGACCGGCAGCAAACCAACATCCACCCATTCATCTCAACTGAAATTGCTTTTTCCCGATTTAATCCATTCATCAATATCCGAGATCCGAAAACGCCATTGACGGCCAATACGGACAGCAGGGATGTCCTTACCCGAGCGGATCCAGAAACGTATGGTCACAGCGCTGATGCCAAGATATTCAGAAAGTTCCTCAATGGAGATCCACTGTTTCTCAATCTTTGACATAGAGCATCCTCCTTTCCGTGATTTGATGGGCCATGCCTTCGCAAAGTAAGCAGAAATCATTATAGCAGATTTATATTTCCATTTCAATTGATTTTAATATATTATTTGATATTTATTTTTATTTTATTATTAGACCGATTATCAATGATATATTTTTTTCTTTATACTGAAATTGTTTATTCTTATTCCATTTTTCACTATGATTTTTTTATTCTATTTGTAAAAAATGAAAGTTTCATGAAGATTTTACTCTCGCCAATTCATCATCGCGATTTTCTTCTGTTTTCTCTAAATCTCTTTTGTTTTTACCTTTTTATTGTAGTGAATGCATCCTATCAAAACAACAAGTTCCAATCTATAGGAATAGCAAGATCTACAAAATCATAAGAAAAAAATTATTTATGAATGCATGAAAGAAGCGGGGCCTATTCTCTTATGCCCCGCATTTATCATCCGATACGAATCAGCAGCCATCTTCAGGCTGTCATACGAGTTCACTTCTTCCGGATTCAATCCATTCATCAATCTCTTCAATCCGAAAGCGCCATTGACGGCCAATCCGGACAGCCGGAATATCTTTTCCCGAACGGATCCAAGAGCGAATGGTCACGGCACTGATACCAAGATACTCAGACAGCTCTTCAATGGATATCCACTTATGGTCCACCATCATCCTCTCCCATCTCTTTCCGTATTGATAACCATGATACAGCTTCATGGTTATTACGGTTATTATGATTATTATGGTTATTATGGTATTTATTTTCTTTAGTTGGTATTATACTACAAAAAGAAATATAATAAAAGTTGCAATTTTCTTACTTATTATCAAAAAAACGCTAATATATTAAATTATATAAAATTATACGAAATTATATAGGATAATATATATTTTCTTTTTCCTTATAGTTTTTATTATTCGCACAAAAAAGAGACCCCTAAGCTTCATGATGCTTACTGAACCAGCCTCAGGGTCCCTCATTTTTTACCCGATTCCATAAAAAGTCTTCCGATCCTGTAGACGGAGGAATATGTGCACACGCCTTTGTTCAGGCGCTGAAATTGCTTCTTCCTGATTGGGTCCATTCATCGACGTCCTCGATCTTGAAGCGCCACTGACTGCCAACCCGAACAGCTGGAATATCCTTTTCCGAACAGATCCAAGAGCGATTGGTCACGGTACTGACATCAGGATATTCAGAACGTTCTTCAATGGATATCCACTTTCTTTAAATTTGAGATATAGCCAGCCTCTCCTTACATGAAATCCATGAGTGACTGAGAAGAAGACGCATCTCGATTTCCTTGGCATCCTGAGAAAAGCCTGACGCGCATTTATGAGCAGATGGCAATCCTTTTGACCTCTTATTCCTGGCGTATTCCGCAGCCCAGCAAATCGTATAAAAAGATGAAATCAGTCCCCACCTTCCGTCATCGTGTCCGAATCCCAAGTCCTCATCAAAAGAAATCATCTTTCTTATGATTCTTCATATCTACTTTTTCTTATCATTCTATTCATCCTTTGATGATTTAGATTGTACTAAAGTTTGAATTACATGTAAATTTAGTATTTTCTAATTATAGTGATATCCATAGTAGATAAGGATCCCCCCGCAGGATACAAACACATTGTCTTCATCGCAAAAAGGGCCCTGCCCTTTTTCAGGCAGAGCCTTCTTTCCCATGGAAAAAGAGAAAAAAATCGGTCAATCATCGAAATTGCTTTTTCCTGATTTGATCCATTCATCAATATCCTTGATTCGGAAACGCCACTGCCGCCCCACCCTTTTTCCAGGCAGGTTCTTTCCACTGCGCAGCCAGTAGCGAACCGTCACAGGACTGACACCGATATATTCGGCGACTTCTTCAATATTGATCCAACGCTCTTTGTTTTCATTCATAAGCCCTCGCAATCTACGGCCGCCAGAAAAAATCAATTCTGGCTCCTACCGTCCTGCACAGTTCATCCTTATGGAAGGTATGAACCCCTACGACGCTCACCGTATCTCTTTCAGGAATCGTGCTGCGATTTATTTTTTGAATGATGACAATTTATCTTTCATTGAATCATTCTTACATCAAATATATTATATAGTAAATATTTTATAACTTAAAGTTTTGTCCTTTATATCACGATGTTAAAGTAATATTAAGTACCAAGTTTTACAATTTATAAAAATCTACATCTTTTATTTATCAATTTGATAACAAACTCTCCAAATTGTAGACAACTCTTCTCCACGCCTTCCCAAAATCAACATTTGCAATTCTTGTCATTTTAGATTATAATCTTTCATATCCCTGTGTGGCTTGACGCGGGGATCTTTATGCGGATGTGGCGGAATTGGCAGACGCGCTAGACTTAGGATCTAGTGTCTTCGACGTGCAGGTTCAAGTCCTGTCATCCGCACCAAAAAAGGACCTATCGCTTTGAGCGACAGGTCCTTTTCCTTTTTCATTTACACCAAACGACGTTCATAGGGATCACTGCTGATTCCCTTTTTTAGGATTTGTTTGGCCCATTCCTGAGCGCAAAAAAGAGAATGGTCCTTATAGTTGCCGCATTCCTTTTCCTTTGTTCCCGGCACGTCTTCCCATTTTGTCGTGACAATAAGTTCCAACGCTTCCTTGAGGGCTTTTGCCACGTCCCTGGGATCATGGTGGCCCCAGCACAGGAGATGGAAGCCCGTGCGGCAGCCAAAGGGAGAGCAGTCAAGATATCCTTTGATGCGAGAGCGTAGATAAAGGGCCAAAAGATGCTCTAAGGTATGCATGCCCCCTGTAGGGATTTCTTCTTTGTTTGGCTGGGCCAGGCGGACATCAAAATTGGAGACAATATCGCCGTGTTCCCCTTGTTCTTCCCCAATGAGACGTACATAGGGGGCAATGACCTTTGTATGGTCAAGGGTAAAGCTTTCGATGATAACTTTTTCCATGGTTGTTCCTTTCCGCGTTATCGCATGACAGCAAAAGCCGTACATAAATCAAAACTCCCCACCCTCTTTGAGGATAGGGAGCTTACAGTTGAAGTGGTGATCCACCCGGGATTCGAACCCGGGACACCCTGATTAAAAGTCAGGTGCTCTACCAACTGAGCTAGTGAATCAAATGGCTGGGGCAGCTGGACTCGAACCAACGCATGCGGGAGTCAAAGTCCCGTGCCTTACCGACTTGGCTATGCCCCAATAAGCACAAAAAAAGTGGGGTGGCTAGTGAGGATCGAACTCACGCGTGCCGGAGCCACAATCCGGTGTGTTAACCGCTTCACCATAGCCACCATGTCGTACTTATCAGCGACTTTGTCATTTTACCACATCTTATAGGGTGTGTCAACAAAATTGTAAAAGGAAAAACAGGGCGGCAAAGGGAGCCTTCCGGCAACAGCCCATCTTTTAGACTGCGGTTCAGTCCACACCGGCAAGGGTCCGATGAGCAAGGCCAACAGCCATTTCATTGAGGTTCAGGACGCCAACACTCATGAAGATGGCGACGCAGACGTGTTCCCCATAACGGGCAATGCCCACCTTGCCGCCGACATTAAAGCCCGAGGCTTTGGCAATAACCTGGCTTAGGGCTTCATGGGCAGCACCTGCCACAGTTCCAGCCCCGACGTGACTGTCTGAGACGATATGCTGCCGTTCGGCCGCCACCATGGCACGTTCCACAATCTTTGTGACGCTTGGCAAAAACTCACCGCCAAAATTAACGGCAGCCGTACGGAATCCTTCTTTGGCGTAATTTGCTTTCAGGCGGTCCTCATCGTCCCTTGTTTCAGACATGGCCATGCGCAGGGCCGCTCTCCCAACATCAATGCTGAAAATTTCTTTTTCCATTGTTTTGCTCCATTCCTACTTCGATTCATCAATAGGACCGATCACCCATGAGGGGATGATGGACCCGTTTCAGTGTCAGTTTCTTAGCAATCTCCACAGCTTCCTTGAGGTGAACATCGGTTTTAAAATCCTTGTCCTCAAAAATACACATGGGATCGTCCACACCAATCTCACTGCCCGGCATATATAGATATTGGTCATTATCTGGATCACCGAGGATGTACCCAGCTCTCAGTTCTTCTGCAATGATTACGGACACAGCGAGGCCTCCTTTGCTTTTTCTGTCCTACATACTGCATTTATTGTAACAGGTGCCGGCCATTCATGCAATGGATTTGCCACGCTCCCCCTCTTTCTTTTAGCTGCAGAAAAGGACGCGATCTGCTATACTGGAAAGCATAAAGGAGGATGCCCTATGGAACTTACGCTGCTGCCTGATGGAATCTATGAGCGCGTCATTTCAGACGAACTCGGGAAGGTGCTTGACGAGGCAAGCAAAGAAGAACAGATTTGGAAGGAGACGGAGACGGTCGATTCCCAGGAAGGGGCCCGTTATCTATCTGATTATGCCGGCCGCCTCATTCACTGTTGCCTAAAGGAAATTGCCGATCAGGATGAAGAAGGAAGTACGGCCCTTAGTAAGGAACTTCATCTTGTCAATGACCTCATCCGGCTTCTTTCAAAACGCATGGAAACCTTAGGCGAAGGCCACACCGTAAGCCGTGAGGATTTTCTTCTCACCCAGCTGAAACGGCGTCAGAATACCCTCAAGGAAATCATTCTGGAGCGGCCTTTATCGGGGCTTTCCCATTCCACGCTCTTTACAAACAGCAAAAAGGACGTTTCCCTTGTAACGGAACTACAGCGGGAAATCCAATCAGCGGACCGCATCGACCTGCTCGTTTCCTTTATCAAATATTCAGGGTATATTATGATCCGCCCCTATCTCCAGGAATTCACCCGCCATGGAGGAAAGCTCCGCGTCCTTACGACAACCTATATGGGTGCGACCGATCCCAAGGCCGTAGCCGAGCTGGGAGCTCTTCCCAATACGGAGGTCCGGATTTCCTACAATGTCAAGGAAACGCGTCTTCATGCCAAGGCCTATATTTTTTACCGCAGCAGCGGCTTTTCCTCGGCTTATGTCGGATCATCAAATCTCTCCCATGCAGCCATCGCCGATGGACTTGAATGGAATATGAAGATCACCCAGCAGGATATGCCCCTTGTCATGGAAAAAATCCATACAACCTTTGATACATACTGGCATAGTGATGAATTTCAGGACTTTAGCGAAAAAGACCGTCCGTATCTTGAAGACGCCATTGATGCTGAACGGGGACGGGGCAAAAAGGAAGGTTCCGCCCTTTCCTATGCTTTCCGAATCCGTCCCTACCCGTATCAGGAACAGATCCTTGATGCCCTGCAGGCTGAGCGGCAAATCCATCACCGCACGCGCAATCTCGTTGTTGCCGCTACGGGTACAGGAAAAACCGCCATTGCAGCTTTTGATTACGCTCGCTTTGCCAAAAATAGAAACAAGGAAACCCGTCTTCTTTTTGTGGCCCACCGGGAGGAAATCCTCACCCAATCCCTTTCCGCCTTTCGTCAAGTCCTCCAAGATCCAGGCTTTGGGGAACTTTCCGTAGGAAACTTCAAGGCCAAACGGGCGGACCATCTTTTTATCTCCATTCAAACCTTTCAGCACCAGCGTCTGTGGGAAAAACTTGATTCCCCTTACTATGACATGATCATTGTTGACGAATTCCATCATGCAGCAGCACCGAGTTACCAGAAACTGCTCTCCTATTTTAAGCCAAGGATCCTTCTGGGCCTTACGGCAACGCCAGAACGCATGGATGGGAAAGACATCCTCTCTTATTTTGATGGTCATATGGCAGCGGAAATCCGTCTTTCTGAAGCGATTGAAAGACGTCTCTTGGTTCCTTTCCATTATTTTGGCGTAGAGGACCCCATCGACTTGAGTCACGTTTCTTGGTCAAAGGGGCAGTATGAAACAGATGAGCTTATCCATCTTTATGCTAGGGATCATACGGCAGAGATCAGGGCCAACGCCATCTTAAGGGCTCTCACTCGCTATACCAGTGATCTGCGGGATGTAAAAGGTATCGGTTTTTGCGTTGGAATCCAGCATGCCGAATTCATGGCCCGTTTCTTCACCAAGGCGGGGATTCCTTCCCTTGCCCTATCGGGGGATACACCTGATGAAATGCGCCGGAAGGCAGCAGCTGACCTAGCTTCCGGCAGGCTGACCTTCCTTTTTGTTGTCGACATCTTTAATGAAGGCGTCGATATCCCCGCCGTCAATACGGTACTTTTCCTGCGTCCCACGAACAGTCTCACCATTTTTTTACAGCAGCTGGGACGCGGCCTGCGCCTTTTTGAAGGCAAGGACTGCCTTACGGTCCTTGATTTTGTCGCTCAGGCAAACCGAAAATACGACTTTGCTTCCCGTCTTTTTGCCCTCATGGGGACAAGGAACCGCTCCATTCGCCGTGAAGTTCAGCTAGGCTTTCCCCACGCACCCAAGGGCTGCTGCATTCAGCTGGAAAAAGTTGCCCAGCAAAGAATCCTTGAAAATATCAACAGCCAGCTAAAAGGTCTTTCCTACTATCTGGAAACCATTCGTGAACTTTACGAGATAACAGGGAGCGTACCGACACTTGCGGAATTTTTCAAAGCTTCCGGCATCGATCCCCACCTTTTTTATAATGGGAAGCGAACCTACACAAGGCTGCTCATGAAGGCCGGCCTCATAGAAGAACGGGAAGAAAGCCTTGAGGAAAAAGTCCTCATGAGAGCTTATCCGGCGCTCCTTTCCCTGGATTCCCCGCACTGGATTTCCTATCTCAAGGAAAACCTGAAAGCTCCTCAACGGCCAACAACGATTCTTGATAGGGAATATGCGGCCATGCTGTACCACACTCTTCTTTCAAAGGATCTGGAAGCCCTTGGGATTATTTCCCCAGAAGCGCTCATCTTGAGCCTTAGCCACTGGCATCCCTTTATCAAGGAACTGGAGGCCTTTTTGACGATGCAGGAAAACGCCTTGTCCTTCCTGCCCCAGTCCCCCGGGGTCCTTTATCCCTGTGCCCTTGAAGTCTATTGTCACTACACAAGAAACCAAATCTTTGCCGCGCTTGGGTACGATCATCCCAGTTCCATCCGCGAGGGCGTCAAGTTCCTGACCCCAGAAAAGAGTTTTGCTGTCACCCATCCAACGGATGTCTTTCTTGTAACCCTGAATAAATCAGACCGCGACTTTTCGGAGACAACACGTTATGAAGACTATTCCATCGATCGGATGACCTTTCACTGGCAAAGCCAAAGTACGACGACACCCCATTCAAAGACGGGACAGCGTTATGAAAGGCTGTGCAGGGAAAAGGAAAAAGCGGGTTATATTCTTCTTTTTGTTCGTGAAAATAAAAAAGATGCCTACGGCGGCACCCAAAGCTATACGTTTCTTGGCCGTGTAAGCATCGAGCGTCTTCAAGGCTCCCAGCCCATGACCGCGATCTTGAAACTTGCCCTGCCCCTATCTGCCGGCCTCCTCACGGAAACCGACGCAAGCGGCGTCCTGTAAAGTCCTGTAAATGAAAGATCCCAACAAACGCGTCACATAGACCATTCGTTGGGATCTTTTATATTATGCTACACCAAATCGTCAAAGTCAAAAGCGGCGGCTTTTGTGTAATTCGTTACTTTCGCTTCAAAAAAGTCCGTTTTCGTTCCATTGAGATTGGAGAAGCTTTCAATCCATTCCATGGGATTCTGACTGATTTCCGGGTAAAGGGGCGCAAGTCCAATGGCTTCAAGGCGGATATTGGCCAAATACTTGATGTACTTTTCGATCAGGCCATTATTGAGCCCCAGAATCTTATCATCCGTAATGTACTGGCCCCATTTGATTTCATTTTCCGCACCCTGACGGATCATGTCGGCAATATGGGCATCCTGCTCCTTTGTAAAAAGATCGGGCCGTTCATGACGCAGTTCGCGGAGGATATTCTGGAAGAGAATGAGGTGCGTCACTTCGTCACGGTTGATATATTTGAAGATGGTGCTCGTTGCGGTCATTTTCCCCTGGCGGGCCAAGGTGTAAAAGAAACTAAAACCTGAGTAGAAATAAATGCCTTCAAGGATATAGTTTGCCACAATGGTATGAAGGAAATTGCCTTCGTTCGGATCATCGCTGAAGCGCTGATACGCATCGGCAATAAACCGATTCCGTTCCAATAGCGTCGAATCCGTGCGCCATTCATCATAAATCTTATCCCGTGTAATGGGATTTGTCACCGTATCAAGGATATAGGAATAACTCTGCGCGTGAATTTCCTCTTGAAAAGCCTGGATGTTTAAGAGGGACGCCACTTCCGGTGCCGTGATATAACGACTTATGTTTGGCAGGTTTTCGCTCTGGACGCTGTCAAGGAAGTTCAGGAAAGAAATAATCTTATCGAAGGCACGGCGCTCGCTGTCCGTAAGGTACGGGAACTGCTTGATATCTTCGTTCAAGGAAATTTCTTCGGGAATCCAGAAGTTATTGAGCATGGTCCGGTAAAGTGTATTGGCCCAATCATATTTGATTCGGTTCCATTCGCGCAGGTTTGTCGTATTACCGCCAATCATGGCCTGGGTCCCGCGCTGCCCATGTTCATTAAAAATAAGTTTCTTTTTCATCTTGCGCTCCTTCTCACACAGTCAGGATGAACAGCTCGTGCATTCATCCATTTCAAGGGACTGGTTCCGTACATAGTAAATGGTCTTGATGCCCTGTTTATAGGCTTCAATATAGAGGTTCAGTATTTCCGAGGCCTTCATGCGGGGCGTGATATAAAGATTAAAGGATTGGGCCTGATCGATGTGGCGCTGACGGGCTGCATTGGCACGAATGGACCACTGCTGGTCAATGGTATGAGCTTCCTTATAGAGCCAGAATGTCTTTGGGTTAAGGTCCGGTGCCGTTTTCGGAGTAAAGGACCCTTGTTTTTCCTCTATGAAGAATTTCTTGAAAATAGGATCGATGCCAGCCGTTGTATTGGCAATGTTGCTCGTTGAACCGGTTGGCGCCACAGCAAGGAGATACCCATTGCGCATACCGTACTTGTGGACGTCGGCAGCAAGACGCTGCCATTTTTCACTGGTATAGCCGCGCCGGGTAAAGTATTTGCCCGTATCCCATTCAGATCCCTTGAAGGCAGGATAAGCCCCCTTTTCTTTGGAAAGTTCCATGGACGCTTTGATGGCATAGTAGGCAATCTTTTCAAAAAGGGCATCAGCCGCGGCTATGTGTTCTTTTGATTCCCAACGCAGGCCGTGCTTTACAAGATAATGGTGGTAGCCGCTCGTGCCAAGGCCAATGGCCCGGTATTTGTCACAAGTCAGCCGGGACTCCGGTACCGGCGTCTGGTTGATGGTAATGACATTATCGAGCATGCGCACCTGAAGGGCAATCTGTTCTTCCAGGAAATCCTCATCAATCTTGCCAAGGTTGATGGAATTCAAGTTGCAGGTGACCATATCGCCTGGCGCTGTCACTGTCGTAATGGTCCCATCGTCCTCAAGGATTTCTTTTTTGAGGTTCGTAAAGCCCACATTCTGTGCGATTTCATGACACAGGTTCGAAGCATAGATCATCCCCGCGTGCTTATTGGGATTGGCTTCATTGACCGTATCCCGGAAAAAGATGAAAGGGGTTCCCGTTTCAACGGCACTTTTCATGATTTTTTTCATCATCTCAAGGGCGGGGACGCTGATTCCATGGAGACGGGAATCCTTTTCACAAGCAAGGTAATGCTCCGTAAAGGCTTTATCTTCCTCCGTATCGTAGAAGTCTTCCAGAGCAAAGCCCATGACCGTATTCACTTCATGCGGATCAAAGAGGGTAAAATTTTCGCGTTTGATGAGGCGCTCCATGAAGAGGTTCGGAACGGAAATAGAGGGAAAGATATCATGGGCCTTGCGCCGATCATCGCCGTTATTGGTCCTCAGTTCAACAAATTCATAAAAATCCTTGTGCCAAATATCAAGGGTCACCGTCGCGCCGCCCTTGCGCTTACCGAGCTGGTCAACGGCAACAGCCGTATCGTTATAGAGCCGGACCCAGGGAATGACCCCTCCGGAAGAGTTCTTGAATCCCCGGATATCACTGTTGAGGGCCCGAACCTTTCCCAGATAGATGCCTAGGGCCCCTCCATGCTTGGAAACACGGGAGAACTTGCTGTTCACATCATAAATGGACCAAAGGTTGTCATCGACACCTGCCACAAAACAGCTGGACAGCTGATGGAACGGCGTGCCAGCATTAGCAAGGGTCGGCGTTGCCGTTGTCATCTTGAGCTCGCTCATAAGGTCATAGAACTTCTTGGCGTAGGCCACCTTGTTTTTCCCTTCAACGAGAGCAAGATGCATGGCAATGGCCATAAAGCGTTCCTGCGGCAGTTCATAGACTTCCTTGTTAAATCCCCGTACAAGATAACGGTCTGCCAGGAGTTTGAGTCCTTCATAGTTAAAAAGGTAGTCCCGTTTCGGTTTGATATAATCCCCCAATTCCTGGAGCTCATCTTCCGTATAGTCCGTCACAAAAAAATCAGCATATTTCTTCTTGTCAACCAGCATATGGATGAGATTGGAGAAATTCCCATAACCAAAGGCCTTATAACGGCGCTGGATGGCAGCCTCTTTATAGAGGTCAAAGAGGAACAGGCGGGCAGCCACAAACTGCCAATCCGGATTCATCTCCTGAAGGGGTACCCCGCCCCCTTCATGACGGGAGGGAATGACTTTTTCAATGGCCGTGCGGATCAAGGTCTGCTGAATCTGTTTCGTGGTCATACCATCGACAAACTGAAGCTTGGAATCCATTTCAAGCTCCATGGGATCGCATGAATCAAGTCCCAGACAGGCAAAAGCAATCATACGCTTGGTCTTTTCGACGGAAAGGGGTTCAAAATGCCCGTCCCGTTTGCGGATCATGATGTCCATAAGTGGCTTCCTTTCTTGTTCCTAAAAGTAAGAAAGACCACAAGATATAGTGGTCTTTGATTGTTTCTTTGGGTTCCTCATACATTATACGGGCTCATAGTCCATAAATCAAGTGAGAATTATTTTATGATTATTATTATAAAAATAGGAAACAGGACATTATTGTTGGGAAGCATGGGCTCCATTTTTCTGACTGATTTCAAGAAGGTGCCAGACATCGGGCGTTTCAAAGCCATATCGCCAGGCTGCCGTCCCTGCCAGCTGATACTGTATTGCGAGACGGGACTTATAGTAGAGGCTCAAGGCATCTTCCTGCCAAAAGACATAATCCCTGCCGCCTTCCGTATAGGAAACCCGAGTCATCTTTTCCTCTGGGAGCCAGGTCTTCCGGAAGGTCGGAAGGTTCTTTTTATCATGAATGAGTTGCTGGGCCTGCCACATACCAAGGGTTCTCGCCCGATACTCCTTGGTGCCTTCCGGGGCCTCCCATAGGCGCATATAAAGTGGGAGACCAAATAGAAGTTTTTCCGGGGGAACACCCTGGGCAAGAGTCTCTTGGACCTTCTTTTCATCCCAATTGAAAGAAGCCGTCGGTCCCGGCACTTTACTCAGCCGAGAAAATTGATCATACGTCATGAGAACAAGATAATCCACGCTTTTCGTCAAGGCCTTCCGGTCGTAGCATCGGGACCAATTGGGATTGCGGCTGGGAGCTGTGACATCCATACTGAGGATCAGTCCCTGCTTTTGGGATTGACGGCGCAGATAGGCCATGAAGCTTGTGAGAGCATCACAATCTTTTTCATAGATGTTCTCAAAATCGATATTGATTCCATCAAAACCGTGCGTTTCAGCCTCTTTCAGGAGCTGGTCAATGATAAAGCGCTGGGCATGGGGATCTTGAAGGAATTTATGAGTAAGATCCGGATCAAAGGAATTGGTCACAAGCGGCCAGACCTGGTACCCTTTTTTGTGGGCCCGTTCCGTATACCCTGGCACAGCCGCGCCTTCCACCTTTCCATATTCCCCCGTTACACGGTACCAACACGGCGAAACAACGGTCAGGCCTGGGACCTTGGGCAGCGATGAAAGATCCACGCTGGGATCATCCTTATGCTGCCAAACCATACTGATGGGATGCGTCAAGCTAGGCGCCGGTTGGGGCTTAGCTTGGCTGTCCTTTTTAGGGGTGGCGCAGCTTCCCATCCCTATGACAAAGGTGAGGAGTACAAGTCCCAACAAAAAAGAAATTTTTCGCATAGAAGCCTCCTGGATCATTGTTTGTCCTTATTGTATCAGGTACGAAAAAAGAGAGGCCATGAAGAAAATGAAATTCTCATTTTTTCACAGCCTCTCGTACATTTTTTATTTTCTGAAAGCGTCCGTCAGAGGCGGAACAATCTGTTTCTTACGGGACAGGACGCCGGGCATATGGAAGTGACCGTCAGCTTCAGGGTTGCCGAAGGCTTTTTCCAGGACGTCGCCGTTCTTGCCAGCCCAAAGCAGTTCCGTCACTTCCGTCATGATATCCGTGACCATGAGAAGGCTCGTGTCAGATTCACCAGAAGCCACCATTTTTTCCAGTGCGGCCTTCAATGCCGGCCATTTTTCCTTGGCTTTTTCGCCGTCCATGACGTTCACTTGGGCAACGGTGACTTTTCCTTGCGGGAAATCAAATTCCTTCATATCACCGTGGCAGATTTCATCAGGCGTGCTGCTGTTGATGGCAGAACCATGCTGCAGCATATCAAGGGCATAGGCTTTCGGATCCTTGATGCCGGCGATTTCAGCAAGTTCCAGACCAATCTTGCGGTCCGTTTCCGTCGTTGTCGGAGATTTGAAAAAGAGCGTATCAGAGCTAATGGCGGAAAAGAGCAGACCTGCATACTGCGGCGGCAGGGCAACACCATTTTCCTTGGCCAGTTTGGCAATGATAGTAGAGCAGCAGCCCAGCGGTTCAACGCGCATATAAAGGGGTGCAGCCGTCTTCAGGCCGCCCAAGCGATGGTGATCGATGACTTCCTTGAGGTCCGCATCGGCAAGACCGTCTACGGCTTGGGATTCTTCGTTATGGTCGACGAGGATAAGCTTTTGGCCCGGTTCGACTTCTTCGATGAGTTTCGGTGCTTCCATCTTGAAGGCATCAAGAACGTATTGGGTTTCCTTGCTGACTTTGCCGGCTCTGCAAGCGACAGCCGGTACACCGAGCTGCTGTTTGACATAGGTATAGGTCAAAGCGCAGCAGATGGAATCCGTATCAGGGTTCTTATGACCCGTTACAATCGTCATGTTTTCCATGGATGAACTCTCCTTTTTACCTGTACAGAATTGTATATACACAAAATTATACCACAGTTGGCGCAAATCGTGCCATAAAATGCCGTGCCTCATGGAATCCGTCCATAGCGGCACTCGTGATGCCGCCGGCGTAGCCGGCTCCTTCACCGCAGGGGTAAAGGCCGCGGCAGTTCAGGGACTGTCCATTTTCTCCGCGTACAATGCGCAGGGGCGCGCTGGTTCTTGTTTCCACGCCTATCATAAGACCTTCTCGGCTGAAACCGGGCAGACGGCGTTCAAAATCACGGAGCCCGTTTTCCAAGGGATCGGTGACAAAGTCTGGCAGGATCTTTCTCAAATCATAGGGAACAAGGCCGCGCCGATAGGTTGTCTTAAAAGGAACGGATAGATCCGGTGTCGTATGATCCACAAAGCTGCGGCTTGACTGGGCCGGAGCCCGGTAAGCGCCAGCAGCCCTGTAAGCAAGGGCCTCATAACGGCGCTGAAAGACCATCCCACCCAAAGGACCTTCGGGAAAATCGTCGGGTGTCACAGCAACAACAAGGGCACTGTTGGCCCGACCCGTGTCCCTTTTGTAGGGGCTCATGCCATTTACGACAAGTCCTCCTGTCTCAGAGCTGGAGGCAACGACTTCGCCGCCCGGGCACATGCAGAAGGAATAAACAGCCCGGCCGGACGCGTCATGATAGATGAGGGCATAGTCAGCAGCCCCCAGCTTCGGATGCGCAGCAAATGGCCCGTATTGAGCCTTGTTGATGAGGGCCTGACTATGCTCAATGCGCACACCGACAGCAAACGCCTTGGCTTCCATATGGACGCCGCGGGAATAAAGGGTTTCATACGTATCGCGGGCGCTGTGTCCGCAGCAAAGGATGACGCCGTTTGTTTCGAGGCGTTCCCGGCCGTTTAGGGTAACAGCCGTCAGCCCTTTTTTCGAATCCAGATGAAAATCCGTCACCTGTGTTTCATAACGGATTTCCCCACCCGCCTTTTTGATGCGATGGATCAAGCCCGTGACCATGATGCGGAGACGGTCCGTCCCAACATGGGGCTTTTGTTCATACAAGATTTCTTCCGGAGCACCGGCGGCAACAAAGGTTTCAAGGATATGGCCCACAATGGGGTCATTGACCCGCGTCGTGAGTTTTCCATCGGAAAAGGTGCCCGCCCCGCCAGCGCCAAACTGGACATTGCTGACAGGATCAAGTTGTCCCGTTTGCCAAAATGTTTCCACATCTTTTACGCGGTGGGCAAGATCCCGTCCCCTCTCCACTACAAGGGGATGGTAGCCGTTTTCCGCAAGTTCGAGGGCAGCCATCAGCCCGGCAGGGCCAAGTCCCACCACGAGGGGACGCCCGTGCAGCGTTTCGCTTCCAATCTGGGGCTTTGGGGTCTGTGCCCTTTTATAGGGCAGGATGAGCTGCTTTTTTTCAAGACGGCTGCGTTCCCCATTGGTTAGCTCCAGATCAAGGAGCAGATGATAGACAAAGGTGATACTCTTCTTGCGTCGGGCATCGATGGCCTTTTTAAGGAGTGTCACGCGGCGGATCTTTTGGGGAACAATCCCAAGCTGCCGTGCCGCCGCTTCCTCTAGGGTGCGGCGGCTTTCAAGACCGACGCGGAGGTTATTCATTCTAAAAAGCATGGTTTATTGGTCCTTTTCGTTTTTCACGGTGATTTCAACAATGACATTATGTGTATCGGCAAGGACCTTGTCAGGAATCTGGAGAGGCATATTGAGCTCCACATTGCTTGTGATATTGTCAAGGACAATGGGGGCCGTCTTGATTTCCTTCAGTTCTCCCAGGACCTTGGGATCTGCCGTCAGGCGCACGGTCTGGGGCGTGATCTTGGTTCCGACCAGCGTGATGCCACTTGGCAGTTTACCCGAAAGATCGGCTTTGATAGGAAAATCGTTGGTCCCTAGCTGACGCACGATGGTGACCGTCGTCGAAACCTTGCTGGGGGTCACCTTGACATCGTACATTTCGCGGCCCAACTGGTCAACGGCCACGGCGGTCGCATCTGTTTCAAAGTTCTTATCGTGGTTTGAGATATCGACCATGACAAGGACCTTGGCCACTTGATTGATGCGCTCTTCCGCCCCGCTGATTTTCACCTGTAGGGGATTGAGATCCATCCGGCTTACGGTGATGCCGCTATGAGGTACGCCCACAATGCGCGCTTCCAGTTTCATCTCTTTTGAGACCTGTGTATCGATTTCAAGCTGGAGCAGACTCGGCGTGATCTCGATGACCTCGCCGTTCTTGACTTGGGCCGTGACGCGGTAGGTATTGCGTCCTTTGCTGGCCCCCTCAAAATCGATAAAGGCTTTTACATCCGCTGTGCGAAGCGCCGCTATCTGGCTTCGCGTTCCGCTTACGCGCACGTTGACCGTTTCAGGCAAATCCTTGACGAGCATGTCATCCTGAAGATGCACCGTCTGCAGGGGTACGGTAAAGCTACGGGTGGTGATTGGATTCTGTTCATTCATGACATAGACCCAAAGGATGGACGCAACGATGACGCACATGATCCGGGCCAGCCACGAATTTCTTGTTGGGTGTTTACTGCTTAGCATCATCATCGCCTCCTTTGCTGCGATCCTTGAGGCTCAGAAGCTTTGCCTTGATGGAATCTTTCCAGTTGAGCATGGGTTCCTTCATGACAGGACGCAAAAGGTCCTTCACGTCGCGGTGGGTCAGATAGCGCTGGAGTGCGCCGCCGCGGGCAAGGGAAATTGCCCCTGTCTCTTCACTTACGACAAGGATCAGGGCATCAGTCTGTTCCGATAGACCAATGGCCGCACGGTGCCGCGTCCCCAGCTCCTGGCTGAGGTTCCTCGCTTCCGTCAAGGGCAACAGGCAGCTTGCAGCTGCAATGCGGTCGCCGCGGACAATGACAGCTCCGTCATGGAGCGGCGTATTCGGAATAAAGATATTTTCAAATAGGGCCGTGCTGATCAGTCCGTCAATGCGGACGCCCGTTTCAATATAATCGTCAAGGCCTGTTTCCCGTTCAAAGACAATCAGGGCCCCAATCTTGTTGCGGGACAGATCATCAGCCGTCAAAGCCACCGATTCAAGCATGTTTTCCACCTGCATCTCATTAAGGACCGTGCTGCGGCGGAACAGTTTGCCTCGGCCAATCTGCTCTAGGGCACGGCGCAGTTCGGGCTGGAAAACAATAGGCAGGGCAAACATGACAATGGTCATGAATTTTTCAAGGAGCCAGTTGATCACATACAGATTCAGCCATTTGCTGACGAGCATGACCAAAAGCAGCATCAAAAGGCCCTTGACAAGGGACGCCGCCCGTGTGTTTTTCAGCATTTGGTAGAGCTTATTGAGGAAATAAGCAACCACCAAGATATCGATGACATCCAGGAAGGTGATGGTATGGATGAGATCTAGGACATGGGATTCCAAGGGTTTCGCCTCCTCAAGGTTCTGGATTGGTTAAATATTCCGTTCGACCAGTTCTTCAACCGGTTCATCCGTCTTTTTAAAAGGAATGTCTCCTTCATAAGCAAGGAAGGCCAAGGCATAACTGACGGCCATGGCAGAGCCCATCATGAGGCCCCTTTCGTCCATATCAAATTCCGGCGTATGGTGATTGGCCCCGCATCCCAGGTCCGTATTTTGAATGCCTGTAAAGGAAAGGACCCCTGGATAGAGCTTTTGGAAAAGGGCGAAGCTTTCGGACGCCATCCAAGGCGCCGCGTCAACGACAGCGTCTTTTCCAAGATCCCGCACAAGAGCCTTTCGTCCCAGCGCCGCGCAGGTTTCATTATTGCGCACCTCATAAAGGGCCTTGGGCATGTGGGTGATTTTATAGGAACATTGATAAAGGGCCGTAAGATGATCCAAGGTCTTTTTTAGATAGGTCTCAAAAAGGGACCCCGCTTTTTCATAGCTGAAGAAACGAGCCGTACCGCCAAAGGTGAGGGTACCGGGAATGACGTTGTACTGGTCACCACTATGGACAAAACCCAAGGAAATGGTCAGGCATTCAAAGGGGTCGACACGGCGCATCCGGAAGCTTGAAAGCTCACTATAAATCGCGTGAAAACAGTCAATCGGGCTCCTGGCAAGATCGGGCCGGGCTCCGTGACCAAACTGACCAGAAAGCTCGACAACAAAAGCGCAGCCTCCACTCATGACAGGACCGGGACAAAGCGATACGGTTCCAGCGGCCATATCCCAGCGCACATGGGTCGCATAGCAGCCATCGATGGGAAGCTTCAGGTCATGAACGATGTAGGGCAGGAGATTCCTAATGTCTCCACTTGTTTCCTCACCGCGTTCAAAACAAAAGACAATCTTGCCGACAAATTCATCCTTATGGGCGGCAAGGATGCGTGCCGCCGTAAGGGTCATGGCCATATGGCCATCGTGCCCGCAGGCGTGACTGACACCGGGGACCTTGGAAATACAGGCTTTGGGTTCTTGCAGGTTTTTCTCACTTTCCTTAATGGGAAGCGCGTCTGTATCACTGCGCATGAGGAGGATTCTCCCCTTTTTCCCGCTGTCAAGGATGGCCAGAAGGCCCCCGTCAGGGACATTCACGGTTTCAAGGCCGAGGCCCTTGAGATACGATTCGAGGAAGGCAATGGTTTTTTCTTCTTCATTGCTTAGTTCCGGATATTCATGAAAATAACGGCGCAGACGGACCGTTTCCGCAAATTCCGCCTTTGCCTCGCTGAGGATGTTCATAGGCGTTCCTTTCATAATAAGACGCTGCTTGGCAGCTTATGAAGGTGCCCGTAGGGGCCCTTCCGAAGACATAAAATTACAGTTTATTATACCATGAATTGCCGATTCTTCCATGCCTTTAGCCTCTTTGCCCCGCAAAAGTTCCATAAAAAGACACAACCTCCTTCCATAGGAAAAGAGACACTCACCGGTGCTTTTATTTTCCTACGGAAGGAGGCTCATGTGGACACGAGGAAATGGACACTCCCGGTCCCCTTTATTTCAAGGTGCCAGATGATTGTGTTTGCGGAAAAGGTAAGCCTTTTCCTATAACAAAAGCTCAGCGCTTTGTTACCAACTCATGAAGGGTCTTCTTCTGCCCATCAACAAGTGACCGTCCCAAGGTCAGTTGCTTAGCATTTTCCTTTGGTGCAGGGCCGCCGTAGGACGTACGGGCAGCCACGCAGTTTTCTGGACGCAGGACTTCAAGGAGATCCTTTTCAAAAAGAGGCGAAAACTGTTTGTACTCGTCCAAGGTCAACTCTACAAGATACTTGCGGTGCTTGATGCCATAAGCCACGGCTTCGCCAACGACTTTATGGGCCTTACGGAAGGGCAGGCCTTTCTTGACAAGGTAATCAGCGAGGTCTGTCGCATTGGAATAATCCTTATGGACAGCTTCGGCCATGCGATCCTTGTTCACCGTCATAGTAAGGAGCATATCCCGAAAAACAGTGAGGGAAAACTTCACCGTATCAACCGCGTCAAAAAAACCTTCCTTATCTTCCTGCAGATCCTTGTTATAGGCAAGAGGCAGGCCCTTGAGCGTTGTCAAAAGGGCCATGAGGTGACCATAGGTCCGCCCCGTCTTGCCACGAACGAGTTCGGAAATATCGGGATTCTTTTTCTGGGGCATCATGGATGAACCCGTTGCAAAAGCATCATCAAGATCAATGAACCCAAATTCCGTCGATGACCAAAGACAGATTTCCTCACTGAGGCGGGACAGGTGCATCATGAGGATGGACGCGGCAGAAAGAAATTCCAAGAGGTAATCCCGGTCGCTTACAGCGTCCATGCTGTTGCCATAAACCGCGTCAAAATTGAGTTCCTCGGCCACCTGGAAGCGGTCAATGGGAAGCGTTGTCCCCGCCACGGCACCTGCCCCGAGGGGCATGATGTCCGCACCTTTCCACACCCCTTCAAGGCGGCGGAAATCGCGCAGGAACATATTGAAGTAGGCCAAGAGATGATGGCAGAAAGTAATGGGCTGTGCCCGCTGCAAATGGGTGTACCCGGGCATAAGCGTATCCTGGTTTTTATCTGCCACCATTAAAAGTGCTTCTTCAAAGCGGATGACAAGGTCCATGACTTCGGTCACAACCCGTTTCATGTACATATGCATGTCAAGGGCCACCTGGTCATTGCGGCTTCTGGCCGTATGGAGACGAGCACCGGCATCACCGATGCGTTCCGTAAGGGCCGCTTCCACATTCATATGGATATCTTCCAGTTCGGTCTTGAATTCGAACGTTCCCTTTTCAATATCGTCAAGGATGCTCGTAAGCCCCTTCACGATCTTTTCGGCATCACTTTCCGAAATGATGCCCGTTTTGGCCAGCATATGCGTGTGAGCAATGCTGCCGCGGATATCTTCATGATAGAGGCGCTGATCATATTCAATGGATGCGTTGAAAGCGTCTACCAAGGCATTTGTATCCTTACTGAATCTTCCACCCCATAACTTTGCCATCTTATTTCAGTTTCCCCTGTTTCATGAGGGCCCGAACCGTCAGCGGCAGGCCAAAAAGGGTGATAAAGCCCTTGGCATCGGTCTGATCATATACATCGTCTTCGCCGAAGGTGACATATTCCTTGCTGTAAAGGGAATAAGGGCTCGTCGTGCCGGCAGAAATGATATTGCCTTTATAGAGCTTCAGACGGACCGTACCGGTCACCGTTTTCTGCGTTTCATCGACAAAGGCCTGGAGGGCTTCCCGCAGCTGGGAGAACCACATGCCGTCATAGACAAGTTCTGCATAACGAATGCCAATCTGTTCCTTATAGTTGTAGGTGGCCCGATCAAGGCAAATATTTTCCAGTTCATTATGGGCATAATAGATGATGGTACCGCCCGGCGTTTCATAGACACCGCGGTCCTTCATGCCAACCAGCCGGTTTTCCACCATGTCAGCAATCCCAATGCCGTTGCGCTTGCCGATTTCGTTAAGGGTGGTGAGAAGTTCCACCGGTTCCATCTTCTTGCCATTGACGGCGACTGGAACCCCTTCGACAAATTCCAGTTCCACATATTCGTCCTTATCGGGAGCTCCTTCAGGGGTACCGGAGAAGATATAGATATCCGGATTGGGTTCATTGGCCGGATCTTCAAGGTCGCTGCCTTCATGGGAAAGATGCCAGATATTCCAGTCCATGCTATAGTCTTTTTTCTTCGTGACCGGAACCGGGATATTATGGGCGGAGGCAAAATCGATGGCATCTTCACGGGATTTGATGTTCCATTCCCGCCAAGGGGCGATGACCTGGAGCTGCGGAGCCAGCGCCTTGATGCCCAGTTCAAAACGAACCTGATCGTTGCCCTTACCTGTAGCACCATGGCAGATGGCATCGGCATTTTCCTTCAGGGCCACTTCAACAAGATGCTTTGCAATGACCGGACGGGCAATGGACGTTCCCAGGAGATATTTCTTTTCATAAACGGCGCCGGATTTGACCATGGGCCAAGCATAATCGCGAAGGAATTCATCCCGCAGATCAAGAACATACGCCTTGGAAGCCCCGCTCTTTAACGCCTTATCATGAACAAAGCTCATATCATCGCCTTGTCCCAAATCGGCCGTTACGGTAATGACTTCACAGTTATTATAGTTTTCCTTCAGCCAAGGAATGATGACGGACGTATCGAGACCGCCGGAATAAGCAAGAACAACTTTTTTGATTTCGTCTTTTTTCTTCATGATCGGGTTCTCCTTCTTTCTAGGGATTAGAGGACTTCATCGCTCATCAGCAAAGCCATAATGGCCTTTTGGACGTGGAGCCTGTTTTCAGCTTCATCAAAGACAGCAGAGTGTGGTCCTTCAATGACATCATCGGTAATTTCTTCCCCCCTGTGGGCCGGCAGGCAGTGGAGCACCATGGCATCAGGGCGAGCCACATCAAGAAGGGCTTGATTGATCTGGTAACCCTGGAACTTCTTTACCCTTTCCTCGTGCTCTGCCTCCTCGCCCATGGAAGCCCACACATCCGTGTACAGGACGTCGGCCCCTTCAGCCGCTTTCATGACGTCTTCTTCGACAGTAATGGAAGCACCTGTCAGCGCGGCATCTTCCTGGGCCTGTTTCAGGACCTGCGGATCAGGGTAGTACCCCTTGGGGCTTGCACAGACCATGTTCATCCCCACCTTGGCGCAGGCATACATCAGGGAATGGGCCATGTTGTTGCCATCACCGACAAAGACAAGCTTGCGGCCTTTGAGGACTTCCTTGTACTCCATGATGGTAAATAGGTCCGTCAGGGCCTGACAGGGATGGAGCAAGTCCGTCAGTCCATTGATGACAGGAACAGAAGCATAAGCTGCCAGTTCCTTAACCGCTTCATGAGAATAGGTGCGGATCATGATGCCGTCGACAAAACGGGAAAGGACGCGGGCCGTGTCCTTGACGGGCTCGCCGCGGCCAATCTGGCTTGTGGCCTCACTCATATAGATTGGATGACCACCCAGCTGATGGAACCCCGTTTCAAAGGAAACCCGGGTTCGTGTGGACGCCTTGGAAAAAATCATGGCAAGGGTCTTCCCTTTCAGGTATTCATGAGGTTCGCCCATTTTCTGTTTTTTCTTCAGCTTGCGGCTCACATCAAGGATGGTTGCCACTTCCCCAACACTCAAATCATGGATGGAAATCAAATCTTTATTTTTTAAGGCCATTTTCTTCCCTCTTTTTCTTCTTAGAATTCCGCCAAAAGCTCGTCAAGACATTGAAGGAGCTGATCGATTTCCCCTTCCGTAATGATGAGGGGCGGAACAAAACGCAGAACATTTCCTGCGGTGCAGTTGATGATAAAGCCTTTTTCCAAGGCACGTCCAACAAGACAGGCCCCGGCTTTTGAAAGTTCAGCCCCAATCAGGAGCCCCTTGCCGCGCACATCGGCAATCTTGTCAGGATGCTTTTTTTGAAGTGCCTTAAGGCCCTTTTGGAAATAATCACCTTTCCTAGCAGCGGCTTCATCCATATGGAGTTCCTTTAATGTCTTGAGCGTGGCATAGCAGGAGGCACAGGAAATGGCATTGCCGCCAAAGGTAGAGCCATGATCGCCCGGCTTAAAGACATGGGCAAGACGCTCCGTCGTGACAAAGGCCCCCATAGGGAACCCGCCGCCAATGGCCTTGGCAAGGCTCATGGCATCAGGCTTGACGGTGCTGTGCATATAAGCAAACCATTTGCCCGTGCGGCAGACACCAGTCTGAACCTCATCGAGGAGGAAAAGGGCATCGTGCTTCTCGCACAAGGCCTTGACCCCTTCAAGATACCCCGGAGCTGGGACATGGACGCCGCCTTCGCCCTGGATCGGTTCGATGAGGACGCCGCATACATCATCGTCCATAACAGCTTCGATGGCCGCAAGGTCGCCGAAAGGCACATACGTAAAACCCTCAGGCAGAGGCGTCAGTCCTTCATGATAGTGGTCCTGACCGGTCGCGGTCAGCGTTTCCATGGTGCGGCCGTGAAAAGAATCCTTTGCCGTAATGATGCGAAATTTTGCCGGGTTCTTACGGCTGCCATATTTGCGGGCAAGCTTGATGATTCCTTCATTGGCTTCGGCCCCACTATTGGCAAAAAAAACACGGTCCATGCCCGTTACTTCAGCAAGCTGCTGCGCCGCCTTGGCCTGGATTTCCGTATAAAACAGGTTTGACGTATGCATAACCTTTTGGGTCTGTTCGCATACCGCCTTGACAATTGCCGGATGATGATAGCCCAGGGCATTGGTTGCGATACCGGCAAGAAAGTCAATATAGGCCTTGCCGTCCGCATCATATAAGGTTGCTCCTTCGCCATGGTCAATGGCAATGGGAAAACGGCCGAAGACGGGAAGGTAATGTGCTTCCGTCATTGCAATGATTTCTTTTGTATTCATGCTTGCTCCCCCTCATCAGCCCTTAATGACTTCCGTACCAACACCCTCATCGGAGAAGATTTCCTGAAGGATGGAGTGTTCCCGGCGCCCATCGATGATGTGCGTCTTGTGTGCCCCGCCGGAAAGGGCCGTAATGCAGGCCTTGACCTTAGGGATCATACCGCCGTCGATACTTCCCTTGATAATCAGTTCATGTGCCTTTTCGAAGGTCAGCGTAGAAAGGAAAGTACTTTCATCATGATGGTCTTCATAGATGCCGCGCACATCGGTGAGCATAAGAAGCTTTTCTGCTTTGAGGGCCCCTGCCACTTCACCGGCCACACTGTCGGCATTGATATTGTAGGTCTCACCATCGGCGCCAAGACCAATCGGCGCAATGACGGGAATATAGTCATTTTGGATCAGGAGATTCAAAAGATCCGTGTTAATCTTGTCCACGGTTCCCACAAATCCGATATCGACCAAGTTCACTTGCCCGTCTTCGTAAACATCGGCCAAATGTTTCTTGGCTTCAAGGAGTTTGCCATCCTTGCCATTCAGTCCGATGGCGTTACCACCCAGGATGTTCAGTCTTCGGACAAGGTCCGTATTGGTGCGTCCTACAAGGGCCAATTCAGCAATAGCCACCGTTTCCGCGTCCGTAACGCGTAGGCCGCTTACAAATTCGCTCTTTTTGCCTGCTTGCTTCAGCATAGCCGTAATTTCCGGGCCGCCGCCATGAACGACAACGGGACGCATGCCTGCAAGGCGCAGGAACACAATGTCTTGGAGGACCTTGTTTTTGAGGTCATCACTTAGCATGGCGTTACCGCCATATTTGACAACAACGGTCTTTCCTTTGAAAGCACTCAGGTATGGCAGGGCTTCAACTAGGATATTCATTTCATCGCCTTTGATCTGCATCTTGTTTCCTCCTCATGTGCGGAACTCGCATCATCATTAATATTCATGCAATCTTGAATTCCAAGAATCCTCGGTAATTCAGCAGATGCATCGCTGCGGTACCGTCTGCCAAGCCTCTTCAAGGAAAAGGATGATTCCCCCGAAATTTTCCATAAAGCACTATCTCCTCCTTTATGTTGCAATATTATACGTCTTTATGTATAAGTTTGCAATACTTTTTTTCTTTTCTTTTTCCTCTTTTTTTAGGATGCCTACATTATAGTACTCAGACCCTCATGGTACTAGTCATTTTGCAAAAATATTGCAAGTTTTTTCTCCCCTCTTCCCCATGGATTTTTAGGCCTCTTTCAGGTAGAATTAGAATAAAAAGAAATAAACATCCTTGGAAAGGAGCCATCCATGAAAAAATTACTCTTCATCCTCACCCTCATCCTCATCGGGCTCCTCTGGTATGTCATGGTCCCTGCTGCACCAACACCCAGTGCGGGCCGGCCGCCCCTCATGGAATCTTTTTCGTATCCCTACCTAGGAAAGAAACTGCCCCGTCCCCTTCGACTCTGCTACCTTGCCTATCATATGAAGGACGTGGCAAAGGAACGGATTGATAAAAGCGACTGGGTCAGTCTTGATAACATGCCCGCCTATCTTCCTCAGGCCCTCATCGCAACAGAAGATCGGCGTTTTTATTCCCACATCGGCATCGATCCCAGTGCCATCATGCGAGCCGTGCTCGTCAATCTTCAGTACGACGAAGTCGCCCAAGGCGGCAGTACTCTAACGCAGCAACTGGTAAAAAACAATCTCCTGTCGCCGGAACGCTCCTTGGAGCGAAAGCTATGGGAAGCTGGCCTCGCCCTCGTCGTCGAAGCCAGGTATTCCAAAGAAGAGATTCTTGAGATGTATTTTAATACAACTTTTTTTGGTAACCACTCGACAGGCATCAGAAGAGCCGCGCGAAATTACTTCGGCATTGAACCTAAGCAGCTCTCCCTCATGGAGTGTGCCGTCCTTGCAGGCCTGCCCAACGCGCCGACGGACCTCAACCCCTATAACGATATGGAAGCCTGCCGCAGGCGGCGGGACCTGGTCCTTGAAAATATGCATGACCAAGGATTCATTACAGGAAACCAGCTGAACCACGCAAAGAAAGCGGACATTGTCCTGAGGTAGGGAAGATAGAAAAAGAAAGAAAGACTGAAAAGCAAGCCCTAAACCAAACGTAGACGCAGGTTTGGTTTAGGGCTCTTATCTTGTATAGAGATTCTCTAAAAGGCTGGTCTTTTGAAATATAGGGAAGACGGCAAGGGTGGGGACAGCCAACGTTCGTGATTTTATCAAGTGCTAAGCGAAAAAGCCTAACGGAAACGATTCAACCCATCCTGCAGCAAACTTAAAAAAAGAGCCTTACCCCAAATCAAGACCCAAATTCAGGATAAGGCTTCAGCATGATTTATTTTCAATTGGCGGTCATAGGAAAGGTTCCCTATTACCCGAATTGAGCGGAGTAATGTGAGGAACCTTTAAGACCTTTTTTCTTGAATCTTTTTTTACTCATGGGCTCACGCCGTTCGTCAAAAGGGAGCGATTTTTGCTCCTGCGCCATTATTTTCCTAGTTTCCTTCTCATGATTTTTTTATAGACTTCCACGCCAGGCTGATCAAAAGCATCCACATTGGCCAGCTCACCTTCGTAGGCAATGCTCAGCATGAGGTAGTAGAACATTTGCCCGAGATAAAATTCATCAAGCTGGGGCAGCCGGTAAAGGGCACTCATGCGACCGTCGCTCATAAGGGCCTCTTCATTTGCTTCCATGGCAATTTCCAAGGCCCGCCCGACATCCATATTTTCATAAGGCCGAAGCGACTGGATTTCAGGGAAGGGATTATGAAGATGGATTTTTCCTTTTAGGCTATCAATAAAAAGGAACTGAACCACTTTATCCCTGATTCCATCCTGGTGGAGCTGGGTCTGGGCATGCATATCCGTCGTACCGATAGCAACAAGGGGCGTCCGGCCATAAAAGACGGTCTGGCCATTCCGATCCTCACGCTTGCCCAAGGATTCAGCAAGCAGCTGGACATACCATTCCCCGAGCGCCTTAAGCCGCATCGCATAAGGCATGAAGACTTCGATGGAAGCACCATGATCCCGGGCGGCCAGATATTTCACGGCTGCTCCAAAAAGGGCCGGATTGCGCCGCCAGTCACTGCCGCGGCAAACTTCGTCCATATTGGCAGCACCGGCAAGCAACTGAGAAAGATTCATTCCAAGAGTTGCAGCGACAATAAGTCCCGGAGTCGAAAGAACGCTGAACCGCCCGCCGATTCCATAAGGAACGGGGAACACTTCCCAGTCATAGGCCTTTGAAAGACGCATGAGTGGGCCGTCTTTTTGAGCCGGGTCGGTCACGACGGTAACGGAAAGCTCCATCTTATCCGCATGCTTTTGGCAGCGATCGTAAAAGAAGAGAAAACCTGTCGTCGGTTCCATGGTCGTTCCTGATTTGCTGATGGGAACGAGCATAACGCGAAGCTTGCGCCCTTCCTGTTCTTTGACAGCGTTTGCCATGGCAAGAAGGGTAGCTCCAATATTCTTCATATCTTCCGTGTCCATATTGTTGCCCACGAAAAAGACCTTGGGTGCCGGCGTATCATGATGCGTCCAAAATTCGCTTTGATAGCAGTCGTAAAGGACCTTACCACCTAAATAGGAACCGCCTACGCCACTGAAGAGCACCACATCAAACCCTTGGGATACTTTCTTGCCAAAAGCTTCCAGCTGCGCCATGAGCTGCGGCGTGTTGGGATAGTCTTCGGCGATATAGGGAAGACGAGTAAAATAAACTGCCTCAGGAACTCCATCTTTTGAAAGATGATGATAGGCCCTGCCTTCCCTGCGAATATAGGAAAGACCTTCTTCAGCCGCCTGCAGCTGAGGAAAAAGCGCATCCAGTTCCTCGTCCTTGAGGCCTCCTGGAGCAAACATATGAGTAAAGTCAAAACAAAATCCGGATAACAAGGTAATGAGATGGGTATCGTCCATGAAATTCCATCCTTTCGGAATGATGCAAATATAGTTTCATTATACCATAATGTCCTAAAAATAGGGGCTATCTAGTTGCTCGTTCATAAGGACAATCGTTTTTCCGTGGCACCTTTTTAGATTGGACACTTGTATCATGGGAATGGATTAGAGAAAAGATATGGCATCTCCCTTTCTCATCTTCCATAGAGGCATGAATAGGGTTTCTTTTTTTCATATCCATCCGGTCTAAATAAATAGTGTCCAAAAGAACGTCCATGTTTAAAGGAGTCCAGAAGTTAAGACTCCATGGATTAGTTGTAAACTTTCCTTCATTTCCCTGCTTTTCTTCCATATTTTGTTAGTTAATTGTGAATGATTCCTACTTGACAAGCTCAAGTATTTAGACTATTATTTATTTTTTGAAATAATTGATGTTTTTCCTTTGTTTTGTGATATGATTATGGGAGAAAAAGTTGACAGGGATTTAAAGGAGGGGATCAGTGTGACAAAAGGAACCAACCAGAAGCTGAAAATGCTTTACCTCAAGCAGATCTTTGAAGAAGAAACTGACGATCAGCACAGCCTGACGCTCCAAAATATCACGGAACGCCTCAACAGTTTGGGGGTTAATGCCGACCGCAAGACGCTGTATCAGGACTTCAAGGAACTCAAACGCTACGGCATGGACATCATCGCCATGCAGGAAGGCCGCACGTGGAACTATCATTTGGGAAGCCGTGATTTTGAATTACCGGAAGTCAAGCTCCTCGTCGATTCCGTGCAGGCATCCAAATTCATCAACGAGCACAAATCGGACACCCTTATCCGCAAGCTCGAAAAGCTCGTCAGCCACTATGAAGGGCAGGAACTGCAGCGCCAAGTCTACATTTTCGGCCGCATCAAGACAAGAAACAAACGTACGTACCTGACCATTGATACGATTTTCAAGGCCATCAATGAAAATTACCAGATTCAGTTCCACTACTGCAAATGGAACATCCACAAGGAACTGGAAAAACGCCGGGACGGCTCTTCCTACACCGTAAGTCCTTGGTGCCTTGTGTGGGACAACGAAAACTATTATCTTCTTGGTTATGATGCCCTTGATAAAAAGCTCAAGCACTATCGCGTGGACAAGATGATGGATATCAGCATCCTGCGGACCCGCCGACTGGGCCGAGATGCCTACCGCCGCATCGATATGCCGGAGTACACGCAGTATCATTTTGGAATGTATGACGGGGATGTGGAAAATGTCACCGTTGAACTCGAAAATGATTTGATTGGTGTCTTCATCGACCGTTTTGGCAAGAAGATCCCCGTCACCCCTGTCGATGATGACCACGTAGCCGTCACGATCACCGCGGCGGTCAGCCGCCAGTTCCTTGGCTGGATCTTTGCACTGGGGCCTGGGGTCAAGATCACCAGTCCTCAGTCCGTTGTCCTTGCCATGCGCCGCGAAGGCGAACGGATTGCCGATGCCTATACGGCAAAGCAGCAGGAACCAAAAGAATAAGCACAGAAAGAGAGACTGTCCTCGTATGATGTGTACCCCAAAAACTGGACGCATATAAATTAGTTAAATGGCATTAGTGGA
>ENA-OPBW01000473-OPBW01000473.1-human-gut-metagenome-genome-assembly--contig:-NODE-473-length-31690-cov-11.399083_pt1 | contig 31690 bp, 29 predicted proteins | sample MGYA00241070_ERZ501456 | MGnify/ENA primary metagenome ERZ501456 (study PRJEB25962, sample SAMEA2042624) | human gut metagenome | biome: human gut; feature: human-associated habitat; material: faeces...
TCTTCGCGAACAGTTTCGGATTTGCTGCAGGGGCTGATGCCGTTTTCGTGCGTTTAATCACTGTCATGTCATTCCTGCAAACCTGAATTTACCAATACTTCTTTATATATTCTTCTGCCTTTTCCTCAGACAAGTCATACTTTTCCTGAAGGGTTTGAAGGACATTTTCTTGCGTAATCGAGAACTTCTGAAGCGCTTTAATCAATTGGCAGATGCCTTTTTCCTGCCCATCCTGGTAGCCTTCTTCATAGCTCTCTTTCTTTATCGCTTTTTCATATTTCTCAAGATCATAATTCTCCAGTGCCATTCGTACTACCTCCGCTTTCTGCTTCTTCAGGAGATCTTCCAGTATGCCCTGATCAATACAGGTGTCCGCCGCCCGGGTCACCGCTTCCTCCAGGGGCGCGCCCGCAGCCAGGTTCTTCCGCACCATGTCCACAAAGATGGCGTATTCCTCAAGCCGCCGACACTTCTCCATCAGTTTCCGGTTGTGGCCGTAGTTGATGTTCAGCACCAGGGTCTCGCACTCCAGGCAGGGACGCTTGTCAGTGGAAGAGTGTTCAAACAGGTCGGAAAGTCTTAAGATCTTCCGGTCTGGCTCCTTCCTGGTCCCATTGTAGAAGACGATATGCTGCGGGAGAGGGAACCGCTTGGCAGTGCTGCTGTAGAGATTGATCTCCCGGAGCGCAATATAGGCGCTGTAAAGATCCCCAAAGTACAGGAAGCCCCGCATAGGCATGTTGGGATTGCAGGTGCTCTGGTGTTCATACAGGTTCAGCTCTGTGTCGATGAGGAAGGACAGGTCATTTTTCATGGAAAGATAGAGTACATTTTCCAGTGTGTTGACCTCTAACTCTTCTGGGTTGTCATAATCGGTCCCGTTGACTGCGTTATAAAGATCCAGAAGGTCCTTTTTGTCGCTGAAGACAAGGCGAAACAAGCGGTCCTTGTACTTGCGGTCCGCATGAAGATCCTCCTGAGTATGCAATTGTCGATTCATAAGTACCTCACTTTCATTATAGGAAACAAGACTACATGCTGCAACCTTTAAATGAGCTCAAAAAGGTCTGGAAATAAGTGGCGGAAACCGCCGGAAATAAAGGACAGCCGGGAAATCCGACTGAAGTGGAGAAAAGAATTCTCCAGATGATTGTCTATTCATTATAGTGGAGGGAAGAGGAAAAAACAAGATGGCAGGATAGACAAATCTAAATTTTCTATTCCTGTGTGGATTCTGGATGAAAAATAGAGTATAGTGAGTATATTGAAACGACGAGGATGAAATCTGGCGGGAGGTGTGAAACTATGAATCAGGAGCAAATGATCATCCGCAGGATCAGACCCTGCGACGATCCATTTATAGCGGCGATCGTCCGGGCCAATCTTGAGCGGTTTCATCTGGATATTCCAGGGACGGTATATTTTGATCCGGAGCTGGAGCACCTGAGCCAGTACTATCAGATCTCTCCGGATCAGAGAGCCTACTTTATTCTGGAGGACAATAAGGGGCAGGTCGCCGGGGGAGTCGGCATCGCGGAATTTGACGGTTTTGAGAACTGCGCGGAACTGCAGAAGCTGTATCTGACGGACGCCTGGAAAGGCAAAGGATACGGGAGTAAGCTGATGGAGACAGCGCTGGAATATGCCCGGAGTGCAGGATATGAGCAGGTATATCTGGAAACCCATACCAACCTTCAGACGGCTCTTTGTCTGTATGAAAAGTTTGGGTTTCAATGTCTGGAAAGGCCGGAGACGGCGATTCACAGTACCATGGACCGGTTTTATTTGAAAGAATTGTAGGAGGAAATGAAATGAGTCTGGCAGATGTATCCCATGGACCAGATTGGGTGATCTGGATCGTATTTGCTATCTTCGTGGCGCTTGCCATAACGTTTCTTACAGGACACGGAAGCAGCCTGATCGCCGGATATAATACGGCTTCAGAGAAAGAAAAAGCAAAGTACGATGAAAAGAAATTGTGCAGGACATTTGGCGTGGGGATGGCAGTGATCGCAGTTACAATCCTGGTCACGGCGCTATTGGAAGATCAGCTGCCCATGGAAGCGGCCTATGTGATCGCAGGGATTATTTTTGCGGACGCGATCGCAATGATCATTCTTGGCAATACGGTGTGCAGGCGGCGGTAGCCAGGAGATTCTCAGGATAATGAAAAGGAAATTGACAGGGGATCAGATATGAATTAAAATGAAAAGAGAACGTTTGTTCTTTTTGCGGGAAAAGCTTGTAAATAGACAGAAGCAGGTAATGAAATTACAGGAGCAAAAACATTGAACTATATATTACTTCATGGACTAGGACAGACTTCTTCTAGTTGGGACGAAACCATACAGACATTAAATGAAGATTGGAATATATTTTGTCCTGGTTTATCAGACTGGATTTTGGGTAAGCAACCTTGCTATGATACGTTATATAAGGCATTTGAAAATTATTGTGAACAATTCGATGACACCCTATGCTTAGTTGGGCTTTCATTGGGTGGGATTCTTGCTATGCAATATAGCATTGAACATTCAGAAAAAGTGAAATCCTTAGTGCTGATAGGAACACAATACAAAATGCCTAAACGATTGTTGAAATTGCAAAATGTACTATTTCATCTCATGCCTGACTCTGAATTTTCAAAATTGGGATTTCAAAAATCAGATTTTATCAGTCTTTGTAAATCAATGATGAATTTAGATTTTTCGCATCATTTAAAAGATATTCGCTGTAAAGTTTTAGTCGTATGTGGAGAAAAAGACAGAGCAAACAGGTCTGCTTCCCTGCAATTAGCAGAATTGATACCTGATGCAGAATTTATAACTATATTAGGGGCTGGGCATGAAGTAAATATAGATTGTCCCTTTCAATTAGGTGAGAAATTAAATAATTTTTTCCAATAGTTATAAGGTTATTATAAGGAGAAGATTTCGCTATGGATAAATTCGTTTTAAAGGCCCCGTATCAGCCTACGGGCGACCAGCCGCAGGCAATCGAGGCGCTTGTAAAAGGGTTCAAAGAAGGCAATCAATGCCAGACTTTACTGGGGGTTACGGGTTCCGGGAAGACTTTTACGATGGCCAATGTGATCCAGGCATTAAACAAGCCAACGCTGGTCATTGCCCACAATAAAACACTGGCCGCTCAGTTGTACGGAGAATTCAAGGAGATGTTCCCTGATAACGCAGTGGAGTATTTTGTGTCCTACTACGATTACTACCAGCCGGAGGCCTACGTTCCCTCCTCAGACACCTACATCGCCAAGGACTCCTCCATCAACGAGGAGATCGACAAGCTGCGGCTTTCCGCCACAGCCTCTCTTGTGGAACGCAAAGACGTGATCGTGGTGTCCAGCGTGTCCTGTATCTACGGACTGGGCGAGCCGATGAACTTCGAGAAGATGATGGTTTCTCTGCGTCCGGGGATGGAAAAAGACCGGGACGAGGTGCTGCGCCAGCTGATCGATATCCAGTACGACCGCAATGAGATGGACTTCAAGCGGGGAACCTTCCGGGTGCGGGGGGATGTGGTGGAGATCATCCCGGCCAATGAGGCGGATACCGCTGTGCGGGTGGAATTCTTCGGGGACGAGATCGACCGGATCACCCAGATCGACGTGCTTACCGGCGAGATCAAGGGAGAGCTGGAGCATGTGGCCATCTTCCCGGCTTCCCACTATGTGGTCCCGGCGGAGCAGATCCGGCGGGCGGCGGACGCCATTGAAGAAGAACTGGAGGAGCGGGTCCGGTATTTCAAGTCTGAGGACAAGCTTCTGGAGGCCCAGCGGATCGCGGAGCGCACTAATTTTGATATCGAGATGTTAAAAGAGACGGGATTCTGTTCCGGCATTGAGAATTACTCCCGGCATCTGTCCGGGCTTAAGCCGGGACAGCCGCCCTATACGTTGATGGATTTCTTCAAGGATGATTTCCTGATCATCATTGACGAGTCTCACAAGACCATTCCTCAGATCGGCGGGATGTACCACGGGGACCGGTCCCGGAAGACCACCCTGGTGGACTACGGTTTCCGGCTGCCATCGGCTTTGGATAACCGGCCGCTGAATTTCCAGGAGTTTGAGGAGCGCATCGATCAGATCCTGTTTGTGTCAGCTACTCCGGGCCCCTATGAGGCGGAGCATGAGCTTCTGCGGGCGGAGCAGGTGATCCGTCCCACCGGGCTTCTGGATCCCCGGGTGGAAGTGCGCCCGGTGGAGGGCCAGATCGATGATCTGGTGGCGGAAGTGAAGAAAGAGACGGAGAAGAAGAACAAGATCCTGATCACCACCCTGACCAAGCGGATGGCGGAGGATCTGACCGATTATATGAAGGAGCTGGGGATCCGGGTGCGGTATCTCCACTCCGACATCGACACCCTGGAGCGGACCCAGATCGTGCGGGACATGCGGCTGGATGTGTTTGACGTGCTGGTGGGGATCAACCTTCTGCGGGAGGGTCTGGACATCCCGGAGATCACTCTGGTGGCCATCCTGGACGCGGACAAGGAGGGATTCCTGCGTTCTGAGACGTCTCTCATCCAGACCATCGGTAGGGCGGCGAGAAACGCGGAGGGCCATGTGATCATGTACGCGGATACTATCACAGATTCCATGCGCCTGGCAATCCAGGAGACGGAGCGCCGCCGCAAGGTGCAGATGGAATACAATGAAGCTCATGGGATCACGCCCCAGACCATTAAGAAGAGCGCCCGGGACCTGATCTCCATTTCCAGGAAGGTGGCGGCGGAAGAGCTGCGGATGGAGAAGGATCCGGAGTCTATGAGTCCCAAGGAACTGGAGAAGCTGATCCAGGATGTGACGAAACAGATGAAGAAAGCAGCGGCGGAACTGAACTTCGAGGCGGCGGCAGAGCTGCGTGACAAGATGGTGGAGCTGAAGAAGCTGCTGAAAGAATAGATAGCAGGGAAAGGACAACGATCATGGAAGAAAAAGACAGCAGAAAATATATCAAGATCCGGGGGGCCAACGAGCATAACCTGAAGAATATCGATCTGGATATCCCCAGAAATGAACTGGTGGTCCTGACCGGTCTCTCCGGATCCGGGAAATCCTCCCTGGCTTTCGATACCATTTACGCGGAAGGGCAGAGGCGCTATATGGAATCTCTGTCTTCTTACGCGCGTCAGTTCCTGGGACAGATGGAGAAGCCGGACGTGGAGAGCATTGAGGGGCTTTCCCCGGCCATTTCCATTGACCAGAAATCCACTAACCGCAATCCCCGTTCTACAGTGGGCACGGTGACGGAGATCTATGACTATTTCCGTCTTCTCTATGCCCGGGTGGGGATCCCTCACTGTCCCAACTGCGGCAAGGAGATCAAGAAGCAGACGGTGGACCAGATGGTGGACCAGATCATGGAACTGCCGGAGCGGACCAAGATCCAGCTTCTGGCGCCGGTGGTGCGGGGGAGGAAAGGAACCCATGCCAAGCTTCTGGAGCGGGCCAGGAAGAGCGGCTATGTACGGGCCCGTATTGATGGAAATCTGTATGAGCTCTCAGAGGAGATCCAGTTAGACAAGAATATCAAGCACAATATTGAGATCATCGTGGACCGTCTGGTGGTGAAGCCGGGCATTGAAAAAAGGCTTACCGACTCCATTGAGGATGTGCTTCATCTGGCGGAAGGGCTGATGACAGTGGATGTGATCGACGGGGAGCCCATTAATTTCAGCCAGAGTTTCTCCTGCCCGGACTGCGGGATCAGTATTGCGGAGATCGAGCCGAGAAGCTTTTCCTTCAACAACCCCTTCGGGGCCTGCCCGGAATGTTTCGGTCTGGGTTATAAGATGGAATTTGACGAGGATCTGATGATCCCGGACAAGAGCCTGAGCATTTCCCAGGGCGCCATCACCGTGCTGGGGTGGCAGTCCTGTACAGATAAGAAGAGCTTTACCTATGCCCTTCTGGACGCGTTGAGCCAGGAGTACGGGTTCTCCCTGGATACGCCTTTTCAGAAATATCCCAGGAAGATCCAGGATCTTCTGATCCACGGCACCGGCGGACGGGAAGTGAAGGTCCGCTACCGGGGCCAGCGGGGGGAAGGCGTCTACGATGTAGCCTTCGAGGGACTGATCAAAAATGTAGAGCGCCGGTACCGGGAGACGGCCTCGGAGACTATGAAGGCGGAATACGAAGAGTTCATGCGCATCACCCCCTGCCACAAGTGCGGCGGCCAGCGGCTGAAGCCGGAGGCCCTGGCGGTGACAGTGGGAGGGAAGAATATCGCCGAGGTGACGGCGCTTTCTGTGGAAAAGCTGCAGGGATTCCTGCAGAAGCTGAAACTGAACAAGCAGCAGATGCTGATCGGAGGCCAGATCTTAAAGGAGATCCAGGCCCGGACCAGGTTCCTGATGGATGTGGGACTTGACTATCTGACGCTGTCAAGAGCCACCGGCACCCTGTCCGGCGGCGAGGCCCAGCGGATCCGGCTGGCGACGCAGATCGGCTCCGGGCTGGTGGGGGTTGCTTACATTCTGGACGAGCCCAGCATCGGCCTTCATCAGAGGGACAACGACAAGCTTCTTGCTACCTTGAAGCACCTGCGGGATCTGGGGAATTCGGTCCTGGTGGTGGAGCATGACGAGGATACCATGCGGGAGGCGGACTATATCGTAGATATCGGTCCCGGCGCGGGAGAGCACGGGGGAGAAGTGGTGGCCGCCGGGACGGCTCAGGAGATCATGGCTAATCCGGATTCCATCACCGGCGCTTACTTAAGCGGCAGGAAGAAGATCCCGGTGCCGGATCACCGGGCTGTGCCTTCAGGGTGGCTTAAGGTGACCGGGGCCAGGGAAAATAACCTGAAGAATATCGACGTGAAGATCCCTCTTGGGGTCATGACCTGCGTTACCGGAGTCTCCGGTTCCGGCAAGAGTTCCCTGATCAATGAGATCGTGTATAAGCGCCTGGCAAGGGAACTGAACCGGGCCCGGACCATCCCCGGGAAGCACAAGGATATCAAGGGGATGGAGCAGCTGGACAAGGTGATCGCCATCGACCAGTCTCCCATCGGGCGGACGCCCCGGTCCAATCCGGCCACGTATACCGGCGTCTTCGACCTGATCCGTGATCTTTTCGCGGCCACGCCGGACGCCAAGGCCAGAGGCTACAAGAAGGGCCGGTTCAGTTTCAACGTGAAGGGCGGCCGCTGTGAGGCTTGCAGCGGGGACGGCATCCTGAAGATCGAGATGCATTTTCTGCCGGACGTGTACGTGCCCTGTGAGGTTTGTCACGGGAAACGGTATAACAGGGAGACTTTGGAGGTAAAATACAAGGGAAAGAGCATTTACGACGTGCTGAACATGACGGTGGAGGAAGCCCTTCACTTCTTCGATCATGTGCCCAGCATCCGGAGGAAGATGGAGACCCTCTATGACGTGGGGCTTTCCTATATCCGGCTGGGCCAGCCTTCCACAGAGCTCTCCGGAGGCGAGGCCCAGCGGATCAAGCTGGCGGCGGAGCTGAGCAAGCGGAGCACCGGGAAGACCATCTACATCCTGGACGAGCCCACCACAGGACTTCATTTTGCCGATGTGCACAAGCTGACGGAGATCCTTCACCGTCTGGCGGCGGACGGCAATACGGTGATCGTGATCGAGCACAACCTGGATGTGATCAAGACGGCGGACTATATCATTGATATGGGGCCGGAAGGCGGCGACGGCGGCGGAACGGTGATCGTCCAGGGAACGCCGGAGGAAGTGGCGGACTGTCCCCAGTCCTACACGGGGAAATACATCCGTGCAATGCTCGACAGATAGGGCGTTTTCCCGACATGTGCGCAGCCCGTTTCAGAAAGAATTAAGGAATAAGGGGTTTCCATTTTCCCCAAATATGCTTATAATAGGATTTCAGGAACCCGGAGTGTAGACGCAGTCCGGGTTTCAGACAAAAGAAGAGATTTGATGAAGAAGATGATAAATAAGACAGATCGCAGGACGGAAGGGGAATTGTAAATGTCGGTAGATATTGGAATTGATCTGGGGACAGCCAGCGTCCTTGTCTATGTGCGGGGCAAGGGCGTGATCTTAAAGGAACCGTCGGTTGTGGCGTTTGACCGGGATACCAACGCCATCAAGGCCATCGGGGAGGAGGCCCGCCTTATGCTGGGCAGGACCCCGGGGAATATTGTGGCTATCCGGCCTTTGAGACAGGGCGTGATCTCCGATTATACCGTGACAGAGAAGATGATCAAATATTTTGTCCAGAAGGCCATGGGCAAGCGGACGTTTAAGAAGCCAAGGATCAGCATCTGCGTGCCAAGCGGCGTCACAGAGGTTGAGAGAAAGGCGGTAGAAGAGGCTACCTATGCGGCGGGAGCCCGGGAGGTGAACCTGATCGAGGAACCGGTGGCGGCGGCCATCGGCGCAGGCATTGATATTTCCAGGCCCTGCGGCAATATGATCGTGGACATCGGCGGCGGCACCACGGACATCGCGGTGATCTCCCTGGGGGGAACGGTGGTGAACACATCCATCAAGCTTGCCGGGGACGACTTTGACGAGGCCATTGTGCGGTACATGCGCAAGAAGCATAATCTGCTGATCGGCGAGCGTACCGCGGAGGATATCAAGATCAAGATCGGGACCACCTATCCGCTGATTGAAGAGGAAGCGGTGGAGGTGCGGGGCAGGAACCTGGTCACCGGTCTGCCCAAGACGGTGACGGTCACTTCTTCCGAGACAGAAGAAGCCCTGCGGGAGACCACCGGACAGATCGTGGAGGCGGTGATCAGCGTGCTGGAGCGCACGCCGCCGGAGCTTTCTGCGGATATCCTGGACCGGGGGATCGTCCTTACCGGAGGAGGCTCCATGCTCCGGGGACTGGAAGAGCTGATCGAGGAGCGGACAGGCATCAACACCATGACCGCGGAAGATCCCATGAAGGTAGTGGCCATCGGGACGGGGCAGTTTGTGGAATTTATGAGCGGGCGGAAAGAATACTGATGAGATAAATGGAAACGATCAAAGGATATGTAGAACACATTGTGTACCGCAATGAGGACAACGGGTACACGGTATTCAATCTGAATAATGAAGATGGGGATCTGACCTGTGTGGGGAAGTTCCACTACATTGAGGAGGGAGAACTTCTGGAACTGACCGGAGAGTTCACTGTCCATAAGATGTACGGGACCCAGCTCCAGGTGGACAGCGCGAAGCTGTGCGAACCGGAAGATCTGATGTCCATCGAACGTTATCTTGGCTCCGGCGCCGTCAAAGGCGTGGGAGCCGCTTTGGCTGGACGGATCGTGAAGAAGTTCCGGGAAGACACCTTCCGGATCATCGAGGAGGAGCCGGAGAGGCTGGCGGAGATCAAGGGGATCAGCGAGCGAAAGGCCCGGGAGATCGCCGTTCAGGTGGAAGAGAAGAAAGAAATGCGCCAGGCCATGATCTTCCTGCAGAAATACGGGATCACTACGGCGCTGGCAGTGAAGATCTATCAGCACTACGGGGCCAATGTGTACCGGATCATCGAGGAGAACCCTTATCAGCTGGCGGACCAGGTGGCGGGGGTAGGCTTCAAGACCGCCGACGAGATCGCGGCCCGGGTGGGGATCCACACAGACTCTGACTACCGCATCCGCAGCGGCATTTTCTATACTCTTCTCCAGAGCGTGGGGGAAGGTCATGTCTATCTCCGGCAGGGCGATCTGCTGGCCCGGGCGGGAAATCTTCTGGGGGTGCAGATCGAACATATTGAGAAATATCTGATGGATCTGGCCATGGAGAAAAAGGTGGTCATGAAGGAAGGGGTGGATGGAACCCGGGTTTATGCCGCCCACTACTATTACCTGGAACTGAATACGGCCAAGATGCTCCATGACCTGAACGTCCGTTGCCAGGTGGACGAGGAGGCGTTGTCCCGCCGGATCGGAGCCATTGAAGAGAACGCGGGGCTTGCCCTGGACGAGATGCAAAGGAAAGCAGTGGCGGAGGCGGCCCGCCGGGGGATCCTGATCCTCACCGGAGGGCCGGGAACCGGGAAGACCACAACCATCAACGCCATGATCCATTTCTTCCAGAGTGAGGGGATGGATATCCTTCTTGCGGCGCCCACCGGGCGGGCAGCCAAGCGGATGACAGAGGCCACCGGCTATGAGGCCCAGACCATCCACCGCCTGCTGGAGGTGAACGGCAATCCGGAGGAAGAAGGACGGGGCGGATTTAACAGGAATGAAGAGAATCCGCTGGAGACGGATGTGCTGATCATCGATGAGATGTCCATGGTGGATCTGCCGCTGATGCATGCGCTTTTGAAGGCAGTGATCCCGGGAACCCGGCTGATCCTGGTGGGAGACCGGAATCAGCTGCCCAGCGTGGGGCCGGGGAGCGTGCTGAAGGACCTTATCGATTCCCACTGTTTCCCGGTGGTGATGTTGACCCGGATCTTCCGGCAGGCCGGGGAGAGTGATATTGTCATCAATGCCCATAAGATCAACCGGGGAGAAGAGGTGACCTTGGATAATAAGAGCCGGGACTTCTTCTTCCTGAAGCGGCAGGATCCCAATGTGATCATCAGCATCCTGATCACCCTGATCCAGAAGAAGCTTCCTCCTTACGTGGACGCCAGGCCTTATGACATCCAGGTGCTGACGCCTATGCGCAAGGGCCTTCTGGGAGTGGAGCGGCTGAACCAGATCCTGCAGCAGTATCTGAACCCGCCGGAGGAAGGAAAGCAGGAGAGAGCTTACGGAGACCGGCTGTTCCGGGAAGGGGACAAGGTGATGCAGATCAAGAATAATTACCAGCTGGAGTGGGAGATCCGCACCCGGTATGGAATGACGGTGGATAAGGGGCTTGGGATCTTCAACGGCGATATGGGGATCATCCGCCAGATCAATTCCTACGAGGAGACTCTGACGGTGGAATACGACGAGCACCGGCTGGTCACCTATCCTTTCCAGCTTCTGGAGGAGCTGGAACTGGCCTATGCCATTACCATACATAAATCCCAGGGGAGCGAGTACCCGGCGGTGGTGATCCCGCTGCTCCAGGGGCCGCGGCAGTTGTACCACAGGAATCTTCTTTACACCGCGGTGACCCGGGCGAGAAAATGCGTTACATTAGTGGGGAGCGACGCGGTATTCCGGGAGATGATCCACAACACAGAGGAGCGGGACCGCAATACCAGCCTGGCCGAACGGATCCGGGAATTTGAGTGAAAAAGATAAAAACATTTTTTCTGAAGTTGCTGTGGCCGGAGGTGTGCCCTTTCTGCGGCCGGGCTTTCCGGCGGGGGATCTGCCCTTCCTGCAGGAAGAAGATCAACCGGCTTGTGGTGGAGGAGCCCCGGTGTATGAAATGCGGCCAGCCCCTTGCCGGAGAAGAGGAGGAATACTGCGCGGACTGCGGGCATACACATCATTACTATGACAGGGGATATGGCCTGTGGCTGCACAGGAAGCCGGTAAGCAACTCCATTTACCGGTTTAAATTCCACAATCAGCGGGCGTTTGGAGCATATTACGCCCGGGAGCTTGCAGGCCGGTTTGAAGAAGAACTCCATAGATGGGCGCCGGACTTTCTGGTTCCGGTGCCTTTGCATCCTAAGAAAGAGCGGCAGAGAGGCTACAACCAGGCGCTGATCCTTGCCCGGGGGCTTGGCCGTCTCACCGGGATCCCGGTGAGAGATAAGCTGCTGCGAAGAGTCCGCTATACCACGCCTCAGAAGAAGCTGGGGCACCGGGACCGGAGGCAGAACCTTCTGGGCGCTTTCCAGGCGTCGGAGCCGCTGGAAAAAGGCGCGGTCATCGTGCTGGTGGACGATATTTACACTACCGGGAATACCATCAGCGCGGCGGCAAAAGCGCTGAAAGAAGCGGGGGCGGAAAAAGTCTTTTTTTTAACTATAAGTATTGGACAAGGATACTGAGATTTGTTATACTAAAAATGATGGTTAAATGACGAAAAACAGATTTTGAGGTGTGTCATGTTAGATGAGCAGAAAATAAAGCTGATGACGAAACTTGCTTTCTACGAAAAGACGCAGGGGAAGGAAGATTTCAAGATCAGCGAGTATTATCGGAAGGACTATACATCACTGCATGTGATCTGTTCCATTCTGTGGGTGACCGTGGGGTATGTCTGTCTGGGAGCGCTGGTTGTCCTGGCGGGACTGGACGCGCTGATGAGCAAGATGTCCGCCGGCCTGATCATTACAATGGGACTTGCGGCGATCCTGGGATATTTTGTGCTGGTGATCGCGTACGCAGTGGTGACAAGCCATGTGTATAACCGAAATCACAGGCAGGCGAGACAGAGAGTGAAGAAGTACAATCATAATCTGACCCGTCTGCTTAAGATGTATGAAAAGGAGAAGAAATAGATGGACAGTATATTTGTGATCCGGGGAAGACTGCAGGAACTCTACGCTTCCCATTCCAGAATTTTTGACAAAGCGGTTCAGTTTATCGTGGCCCTGGCTGCGTTCTATCTGATCAATGACAATGTGGGATTTCTGTCGGCGGCGGCATCTCCGGTGGCCACCCTGGCACTGTCGATCATCTGTACCTTCTTCCCGCCGATCATTACGGTACTGGCGGCGACGGCGCTGATCCTGGCCCACATGTATGCGGTATCGCTGGGGGCGCTGGCTGTGACAGCCATGGTATTTTTGATCATGTACATTTTCTACTTCCGGCTGACGCCCAAGATGGCTATGGTGGTACTGCTGACGCCAATCGCGTTTATGCTGAAGATCCCGTATGTGATCCCCATCGCCTATGCGCTGGTGACCGGGCCTATCTGCCTGATCGCCATTTCCTGCGGGGCTATCGTCTATTACATGCTGGCCTATGTGAAGACCGCGGCTGCGGGAATGGAAGGAGAAGGAGCGGAAGGCCTGATGGGACAGATCTCCGCATATGTAAAGCAGGTGTTCCAGAATAAGGAGATGTGGATCGTGATCGTGGCGTTCATCATCTGCTTCCTTCTGGTGTATACCCTGCGCCGGCAGGCCATGGACCATGCCTGGAAGATCGCCATCGGGGCGGGGGCGGTTGCCAACGTCCTTCTGATCGTGATCGGGGATATCGCCCTTGGCGTACATACATCCTATGCTTCCCTGATCTTGGGAAATATTGCGGCAGTGGTGATCGGCCTTATCCTGGAACTGTTCTTCTTCTCTGTGGATTATGCCAGAAGCGAGAATCTCCAGTATGAAGATGACGAATACTACTATTATGTGAAAGCAGTTCCCAAGCTGTCAGTCTCTACGCCGGAGAAGACGGTGAAGCGGATCAATGAGCGTCAGGAGACGGAGATCATCGATCCAAGAGAAGTGCGGCGCAGAGCCGGCAAGATCCGTAAGACAGGAGCTTCTGAGAAGAGCCGCAAGGAGCGCCCGATGCCCAAGAAGGGACCGGCAGCAAAGCGGCACGATATGGAGGAAGTTGACAAGATGCTCCTGACCCAGAGCCTGAAGAATGATCTGGATCTGGAGAAATAGATTGTATATATAAGATTGATATAAGATCAGGCGGCGTCGCCGCTAAGAGAAAGGAGAGGAGACGAAAATGGAACGACAGATTTCAGCGTTTTTAGAGCGTGTGTCCGGGTTTTATTTTCCGGAGATCCGTTTTACGGATGTCCTGGAAGTTCTGATCCTCACTTTCCTGATCTATCAGATGATCATCTGGATCAAGAATACCAAGGCCTGGATGCTCCTGAAGGGTATCCTTGTCCTGGTAGTGTTCATTTTGTTTGCCGCAGTTTTCCAGATGAATACCATTCTCTATGTGGCAAGGAACGCAGTGACGGTCATCGCCACGGCGGCGATCGTGGTATTTCAGCCGGAACTTAGAAGGGGCCTGGAGAAACTGGGAGAAAAGAAATTCTTAAGCTCCGTGGTCCCGCTGGAAGTGGGAAAGGAGTATATCCGCTTCAGCGAGGAGACCGAGGATAACATTATCGACGCATGCTATAATATGGGCCGGGTGAAGACCGGCGCCCTGATCGTGGTAGAGCAGGCTATCCGACTGAATGAGTATGAGAGCACGGGGATCCGTATGGACTGCCTGGTTTCCATGCAGGTGCTGATGAACATTTTTGAACACAACACCCCGCTTCATGACGGAGCCATCATCATCCGGGGAGACCGGATCGTTTCCGCCACCTGTTATCTGCCTCTCTCGGACAATATGGGGCTGAGCAAGGATCTGGGAACCCGGCACAGGGCTGCGGTAGGCATGAGCGAAGTCAGCGACGCGCTGGTGGTGGTAGTCTCTGAGGAGACAGGAAAAGTTTCCGTTGCCCAGGGCGGACAGCTTGAGCGGGATGTGACAAGAGAGCAGCTTCGGGAGAAGCTGGAATATATCCGAAATAGAAAATCAGAAACCAGAAAATGGGCATCTTTGTGGAAAGGAAGGCAAAAACATGAAGACAAGACTGATGAATAATCTTGGTCTTAAGATATTAGCCTTTTTAGCGGCAGGGATGCTTTGGCTGCTGGTGGTTAATATCGACGACCCGGTTACCAGCGCGACCTTCCAGGAAGTGCCGGTGACGGTGATCAACCAGGAAGTCCTGGCAGAGGAGCAGCAGACGTTTCAGATCGTAGATGGTACACAGACGGTAGATGTGACGGTGACGGCCAGAAGGAAGATCCTGAACCGGATCCGTAAGGAAGATATCACAGCGACTGCGGATATGAGAGAACTGACTTTGAAGACCCAGATTCCCATCACGGTTACCGTGAATGGGTATGAATCTGTAGAGGCGGAGGCTTATCCCCGCAATCTCCAGGTGAAACTGGAAGATGAAGAGCTGAAGAACTTCCCCATCGTGCCTAAGACAAAAGGGACTGTGCGGGACGGCTATGTGCTGGGAGAGATTGAAGCGGTTCCGGAGAATGTTTCTATCCGCGGACCCAAATCTGTGGTCGATCAGATTGACCGGGTAGAGGCCACCGTGAATGTGTCCGGCCTGTCCCAGAACGATGTGCTGGCTTCTCAGCTGGTGCTCTTTGACGAGGAAGGCGATGAGATCGATCAGTCGCTGCTGGCCAACAACCTTGGAGATGAAGGCGTTTCCGTAAGTGTGAAACTGTATCAGACCAAGAGTGTGCCGATCAGCTTTGATACCTCCGAGATCACGGCGGCGGATGGATATGAGTTTACCGGGATCACCTATGAGCCGGAGAAGATCCAGATTTCCGGCGACGGGGACGCCCTGAACAAGATCTCTGAGATCAAGGTGCCGGCAGAGGCGCTGCAGCTGCCTGACCTGACAGAGCGAACAGAGCAGGTGGTGGATATCTCTTCCTATATTCCGGACGACGTAAGTCTGGCTGATGAAAACGCAGGTTCTGTGGCGGTGATCATTTCCGTGGAGAAAGACGGGACCAAGGTATTTGACGTGATGCCCAGCGCAGTGATCGTCAATGATCTGGCAGAGGATCTGGTGCTGACCTACGACCAGACCGAGGCCCTGGAGATCCATGTGCGGGGACCAAGAGAGACATTGAATTCCCTGAGCCTGGAGCGGAAAGTAAGTATAGATCTGAGCGAATATACAGAGCAGGGCTCTTATACCGTTCCGGTGAGCGTGGAATTGCCGGATGACTGTGCGCTGGAAGCTGACGTCAGGGTGAAGATCGAATTACAGAAAAAAGAATAGGACGGATGCGGTTATGTTGAGACAAAAGATCAAGATCCATAATCCTACGGGATTACATCTGCGGCCGGCCGGGATCTTCTGCAACACGGCCAGCAATTATAAATGTAAGGTTATGTTCGAGTATGACAATATGCTGAACGCCAACGCCAAAAGCGTGCTCAGCGTCCTGGGCGCATGTATCAAGTCCGGGGACGAGATCGTGCTGATCTGTGACGGCGAGGACGAAGAAGAGGCTATGAAAGCCATGGTCGAGGCCATTGAGAGCGGCCTTGGCGAATAAGTTTTTTCAAAAAGGGACAGGGTTTTTTCAATCTGGGACGTGGTATTTCTGAAAATACCACGTCCCTACTTATGAGAAGGAGAGAAAATATGATCATTGGAACGCACATGTCTGTCGCGAAGGGAATCGCGGCGGCAGCGGAAAATACAGTGAATATGCAGGCGGATATCATGCAGTTCTTCAGCCGGAATCCCAGAGGTTCCGGCTATCGGGAATACAGCGGCGAAGAGGTGGAACATTTTCAGAAGGTCCGGCGTGAGAACAACCTGGGCCCGCTTCTTGCCCATGCGCCGTACACCATGAATCTGGCAAGCGACAAAGAGAAGGTATACGAATTCGCCTGTATGGTGCTCCGGGAGGATGTGGCGCGGATGGACAGGCTTGGGATCGAGAACCTGGTGTTCCATCCGGGAAGCCATACCGGGATTGGCGTGGAACAAGGCATCGCAAATATTATCCGGGGTCTTGACCAGGCGATTACAGGGCAGGAGAAGATCACGGTCCTGCTGGAGACCATGTCGGGGAAAGGCACGGAGATCGGAGATCGCTTTGAGCAGCTGCGGGAGATACGGGATGGAGCGAAACATCCTGAGCGGATCGGGATCTGTCTGGACACCTGCCATGTATTTGCGGCAGGATACGATATCGTCCATGACCTGGATGGAGTGCTGCAGGAGTTCGATGAGGTCCTGGGATTAGACCTTCTAAGAGTAGTCCATCTCAATGACAGCATGATGCCTTTTGGGTCGCATAAAGACCGCCATGCGGTTACCGGCGAGGGAGAGATCGGCATGGAGGCGCTGATGCAGGTGATCACACATCCCAGATTGCGGCATCTGCCGTTCTATCTGGAAACACCGCTGGACGATGCGGGGCATAAGGCCGAAATTGCGCGGATCCGTCAAAAAGGGACAGGGTATTTTTAATCTGGGACGTGGTATTTTTAAAAATACCACGTCCCCACTTGCGGAACTTCGACAAAATGGGTTATACTCTCACTAAGAAGAGAAAGGATAACGACATGGAATACCGTGATCAGTTAAAATACATCAAATCCCATCAGATCGAGGGTGGAAAATCTCCCAGAAGGAACAGAAGACGCCGGGACGAGAACGACCGGGGCAAGAGGAAACCAGGCAGGAAGCAGCCGGTGAAGACAGGAGGGTTTAATCGGGTCCTGTGGCTGATTCAGGCAGTTTCTTCTGTTTTTCTTATGGGCGCCATGCTGCTTCTTGGCATTCTCCCGTGGAAGTACATGGCCGGATTGGCGTTGGTTTTGCTGTTTCTGTTGTTTTTGGTCAGGCTTCTTCAGAGGCGGAGGGGGAAGCAGCGGGGAAGGAAAGGCGGCGGCCGGGTCCTGTCGGTTGTGACCAGTGCTTTTGTGATCGTAATGGGATTATATTCGCTGAAGGTGAACGCTGCGCTGGATGAGATCGCCACAGGCGAGGAAAGCGGGGCTTATGAGGCGGAGCATGAGATTCCGGTGACAGAGCAGGCCTTTAACGTGTACATCAGCGGGATCGACGTATATGGAGAGATCACCCAGGAGAGCCGCAGCGACGTAAACCTGATCGCCACCATTAATCCGCGTACCCATAAGATCCTGCTGACCACCACGCCAAGGGATTACTATATCCAGATCCCCGGCGTGTCCGAGGGGCAGAACGACAAGCTGACCCATGCGGGAATCTATGGGATTGATACTTCGATCGCCACGCTGGAAAATCTTTACGAGACGGAGATCCCCTTCTATGCGCGGGTGAATTTTACCTCTGTGGAGGAGATCGTAGACGTGATGGGCGGCGTGGACGTGGAATCGGAACTTGCCTTTACTACCGGGGAGGAATCCGGGGCGATCGTGGAGGTACAGGAAGGAAAGAACCATTTTAACGGCAAAGAGGCGCTGGCGTTCGTGCGGGAGCGGAAAGCCCTTGCTACCGGAGACAATCAGCGGGGGAAAAACCAGCAGGCCCTTCTTACCGGACTGATCAAGAAGGCAATATCCCCCATGATCCTGTTCCGGGCAAATGGAATGATCGACAGTGTGACCGGAAACGCGGAGACCAACATGTCAGAAGCCCAGATCAAATCTCTGATCCGGATGCAGCTGGACGATATGGAAGGATGGGAGATCCAGTCGGTGGCGGCCACCGGAGACGACAGCACGAAACAGTACTGCTATTCCTACAGCAGCAGTCCCCTGTACGTAACCGTGCCGGACTGGGGCTCTGTAAATGAGATCAAGGAAATGATACGGGAAACCATGGAAGAGTAGGGGAAAAGAAAAGGAGAACCAAGATGGGAAAAGCAACGTTAGTAGTGATGGCAGCCGGGATCGGCAGCCGTTATGGCGGGATCAAGCAGCTGGCGCAGGTTGGACCCAACGGGGAAGTGATCGTGGATTACGCGGTTCAGGATGCGCTGGAGGCCGGATTTGACAAGGTTGTGTTCGTGATTCGCAAGGACCTGGAAGAAGCATTCAAGGAAGGGATCGGATATCGGATCGAACAGCAGGTGGAAACAGCTTATGTGTACCAGGAGATCCAGGACGTGCCGGAGGCATACCGGGAGAAGGCGGACCGGCGGGCGAAGCCCTGGGGGACCGGCCAGGCCATCCTCTGCTGCAGGGATGTGGTCCATGAGCCCTTCCTGGTGATCAATTCCGATGATTACTATGGAAAAGAAGCATACCGGGAGGCCTATGCCTATCTGACATCGCCCCGGGAACCGGAAGAAGGAAAGCTGGACTTCTGTATGGTAGGCTTTGTCCTGGGAAATACCTTAAGTGTAAATGGCGGCGTTACCCGCGGCGTGTGCGACGTGGACCAGGAGGGTTTCCTTGCGGATATCACAGAGACCCATCACATTGTGAAGACGCCGGAGGGCGCGGCGGTGGAGACGGAAGAAGGTCGAAACCCCATCGATGTAAGCCGGCCGGTATCCATGAATATGTGGGGGCTGACGCCGGAGATCTTCCCCATTCTGGAGACGGGATTCGCCCGCTTCCTGGAAGAGATGGAAGAAGAGGGAAAGGGAGAATATCTCCTGCCCAACATCATCGATGAACTGCTGCGGGCCGGCCGGATCCGGGTAAAGGTGCTCTGGTCCCACGATCAGTGGTTCGGCGTCACCTACCAGGAGGACAAGGCCTGGGTGGAGAAGGCGCTGCGAGAGCTTCGGTAAGAGGAAGAAGGAGAGACAATGAAATCAGTAGTACTTTGCTATAACCTGAAGGGAACGCCAAAAGGGCGAAAGATCGGGATGATCTTTGGATTCCTGGGATTCCAGGTCCGGGCAGTGGACCAGGCGGAATATCTCTGGCCGGTGGGAGCCCTGACCGGCCTGGAAGAGCCGGGGGAGGAGCCGAAGCCCTACGAGGGCGAGGGATTCCCGGAGGAGATGCTGGTGATCCAGGCAGACACGGAGGATAAGCTGGACAAGGCCATTTTCCTGATGCGCAAGGAAAACGTGCAGGTGGGGCTGAAGGCGGTAGTGACAGAGGCCAACCGGAAATGGAATTCCCTTGCGCTCCATGACGAGATCCAGAAAGAGCATGAGATCATGACCAGACAAGAAGAGGAAAGGAACGGTTAGATTTGAGCATTTACGATACATTGAATGACAGACAGAAAGAGGCGGTGCTTCATACAGAAGGACCGCTTCTGATTCTTGCGGGGGCAGGATCCGGAAAGACCCGGGTGCTGACCCACAGGATCGCGTACCTGATCGAGGAGAAAGGGGTCAATCCCTGGAATATCCTGGCCATCACCTTCACCAACAAGGCGGCCGGGGAGATGCGGGAGCGGGTGGACAACCTGGTGGGCTTTGGATCGGAGAGCATCTGGGTGAGCACCTTCCACTCCATGTGCGTGCGGATCCTGCGGCGGCATATCGAGGCTCTTGGCTATGCCACCAATTTTACCATCTATGATACCGACGATCAGAAGACGCTGATGAAGGACGTGTGTAAGCTTCTGGAGGTGGACACCAAGATCTACCGGGAGCGGAGCCTGTTGTCCGCCATCTCCAGGGCTAAAAATGAACTGATGACGCCGGAGGAGCTGATGCTTGAGGCGGGAGGAGATTTTGGCCGGAAGAAGGTGGCGGAGGTCTACGGCGAGTACGAGCGGCAGCTGCGGGCCAACAACGCCCTGGATTTTGACGATCTGCTGCTGAAGACGGTGCAGCTGTTCCAGACCCAGAAGGAGGTGCTGGACTACTACCAGGAGCGGTTCCGCTATATCATGGTGGATGAGTACCAGGACACCAACACAGTGCAGTTTGAGCTGGTGCGGCTGCTGGCGGGCAAGTACCGGAACCTGTGCGTGGTGGGGGACGACGACCAGTCCATCTATAAGTTCCGGGGAGCCAACATCCAGAATATCCTGAACTTTGAGAAGGTATTTCCAGACGCCAGGGTGATCAAGCTGGAGCAGAACTACCGCTCCACGGAGACCATCCTTGAGGCGGCAAATGGCGTGATCCGCCACAATAAAGGGCGGAAGGACAAGTCCCTTTGGACGGAAAATGGAAAAGGAGAGGCCATTGAGTTCCGCCAGTTTGACACCGCCTACGATGAGGCGGAGTATGTGGTGGACGACATCCGCCGCCAGGTAGCGGCAGGGGAGGGTAACTACAGCGACCATGCCATCCTGTACCGCACCAACGCCCAGTCCCGGATGTTTGAAGAGAAGTTTGTGACGGCCGGCATCCCCTATAAGATCGTAGGCGGCATTAATTTCTACGCCCGCCGGGAGATCAAGGACCTGCTGGCTTACCTGAAGACGGTGGACAACGCCCAGGACGACCTGGCGGTGCGCCGGATCATCAACGTGCCAAGAAGAGGCATCGGCCTGACCTCCATCAACCGGGTGCAGGAGTACGCCGCCCGCCGGGAGATTGGATTCTATGAGGCCCTTCTGGGGGCGGACCTGATCCCGGATATTGGTAGAGGACTCTCCAAGCTTGAGTCCTTCGCGGCGCTGATGGAGCATTTTAAACGGGACGCTCAGGAGATGACCATCTCGGACCTTCTGCAGGAGATCCTGGAGGAGACCGGGTACATAGAGAGCCTGCGGGCAGAGGACGCGGAAGAGGCGGAGGCCCGGCTGGAAAATATCGACGAACTCCGCAACAAGATCGCGGCCTATGAGGAGGCCTGCCAGGAGCAGGATGAGCCGGCCACTTTAAGCGGGTTCCTGGAGGAAGTGGCTCTGGTGGCGGATATTGACGACCTGGACGAAAACAGCGACTATGTGATACTGATGACCCTGCACAGCGCCAAGGGGCTGGAATTCCCCCATGTATATCTGGTGGGGATGGAGGACGGGCTCTTCCCCAGCTATCTCACCATCACCGCCGACGACCCGGAAGAGGTGGAAGAAGAGCGGCGGCTGTGCTACGTGGGGATCACCCGGGCACAGGAGAAACTGACCCTGACCTGCGCCAGAAGAAGGATGGTCCGGGGCGAGACCCAGTACAACAAAATGTCCCGGTTCTTGAAGGAGATCCCCCTGGAGCTTCTGTCCACGGGCGCCGTCTTCCACAAGGAGGATCAGGAAGAAGGATCCAGGAAGATGGCCAAATCCCACAGCGCGTACCAGCAGGCCAGACAGGCCTTCCACACCAAAGCATTTGCCGGGCTGCAGCAGGGGAAACAATTCGGCAGTCCCTCCGGAAGCCTGGACTATCAGGTGGGAGACCGGGTGCGCCATGTGAAGTTCGGCGACGGCACGGTGATAGGTATCGTGGAAGGTGGCCGGGATTACGAAGTGACCGTAGATTTCGACGGGCCCGGGACCAAGAAAATGTTCGCCGCATTTGCACGATTGCAGAAGATTTAGAGAATTTCCATGTTTTCGAATAAATAGGTAGTAATCTGAAAATTTTAGTGATATAATAAGAACAATAATTGAGCTTGCGGCAGGCAGGAGAAAGGATGTGGGAGCATGAGTAAGGTTGAGGATCTTATTGCGGCGACAAAGTTAAGCGAACTGGTAAATAAAAAGGAAGAGGACAAACAGTGCAAGACCGTTCTGTGGGTTCTCGCCATCGTAGGAGCGGTAGCGGCCATCGCAGCCATCGCGTACGCGGTATACTGCTTCTTTACCCCGGATTATCTGGAAGATTTCGAGGAAGACTTCGAGGATGATTTCGACGACGACTTCTTCAACGAGGAAGACCAGGTATAGGACGGGCCAACCAAACAGTGAGAGAAAAGCAGGCATCTTGCCTGCTTTTTATCTGAGAAGTTTTGGCGGACAGGAGAGGAGATAAGAAGGGACTATGGACGGACAGTATTTTGCGCTGCTGATCGACGCGGACAATGTCTCCGCGAAATATATCAAACCCATACTGACAGAATTGTCCAGGTATGGGAATATCACTTACAAAAGGATCTACGGGGACTGGACCAGCACCCAGCACTCCAGCTGGAAGGATGAGCTTCTGAAGAATTCCATCACGCCCATCCAGCAGTTCAGTTACACCCAGGGGAAAAACGCCACGGATTCAGCCATGATCATCGATGCCATGGACATCCTGTACACCAACGCGGTGGACGGGTTCTGCATCGTGTCCAGCGACAGCGATTTTACCCGGTTGGTGAGCCGATTAAGAGAGAGCGGCAAGACGGTGATCGGCATGGGGGAGAACAAGACGCCGGAGCCTTTCCGCAAGGCCTGCGATAAGTTCACCATCCTGGAGAACCTGCTCAGCGAGCAGGAGCCGGGAGGAGACCAGGAGACCCACGACACCTTGAGCAAAGAGAAGATCGAGGACGCGGTGATCAAGATGATCATCGAGAACCAGGACAATAATAAGAGCACCGGCCTTGGCGAGGTGGGAAGCCGCCTGGTCAGCCTGTATCCGGATTTTGACGTGCGAAGCTACGGCTACAATATGCTGTCCAAGTTCCTGGAGGAATTCCGGCGGATCCAGATGGTGAAGCGGGGCAGCATCGTGTCCGTCACCCTGAAGGAAGACGAAGGGCACAAAGCGGATATCGACCGGTATGTGACCAGGATCGTGAAGGACGCGGGAAAGAGCGGCATTGAGCTTAGCACCCTGGGGAACCGGGTCTATGAGAAATATAAAGATTTCCGGATCAACGATTACGGCTACTCCCAGTTTAACCAGTATGTGAAGAGTCTTCCCAATATCCGGGTGGAGAAGGCAGGGACGATCTTAAACGCAGTTTATAAAGAGTAGCCGGAGAAAAAGAAAGGTATTGGAGCGTATGAAAAAAGGGCAGATCTGTGAAGGTGTTATCCAGCGGGTGGATTTCCCCAATAAAGGAATGGTGTACGTGCCGGAGGAAGACCGGTATGTTATCGTGAAAAACGGGATCCCCGGCCAGAAGGTCCGGTTCGCGGTCAATAAGTTTAAAAAAGGGAACGCAGAGGGCCGGCTTCTGGAGGTGCTGGAGAAATCCCCTCTGGAGACGAGAGAGCCGGTGTGCGGGATCTTTCCGGCCTGCGGCGGCTGTATGTATCAGACCATGCCCTACGAGGAGCAGCGGAAGATGAAGGAAGGCCAGATCCGCCGGATTATGGATGAGGCCGTAGAGGGCAAGTACCTGTTCCAGGGGGTAAAGCCAAGCCCCAAGGAATTCGGCTACCGCAACAAGATGGAATTCTCCTTCGGAGATGAGTATAAGGATGGCCCTCTTTCCCTGGGCCTCCACAAGAAGGGAAGCACCTACGATGTGCTGACGGCGGCGGACTGTAAGCTGGTGCATCAGGATATGAACCAGATCCTCATGTGCGTGCTGGAGTATTTCCAGAAGCTGGGCGCCAGCTATTACCGGAAAATGCAGCACACCGGGTATCTGCGGCATCTGCTGCTTCGCCGGGGGGACACCACCGGGGAGATCCTGGTGAATCTGGTGACCACCACCCAGGAAAGCTATGACCTGGAGCCGCTGGTAGGCGCGCTCCTGAACCTGAAGCTGGAGGGAAGGATCGTGGGGATCCTCCACATCCTCAACGATTCCCTGTCAGATGTGGTAAAAAGCGATGAGACAAAGATCCTCTGGGGACAGGATTATTTCTATGAGAAGCTGCTGGGGCTGGAGTTCAAGATCACGCCCTTCTCCTTCTTCCAGCCCAACACCAGAGGGGCGGAGGTGCTCTATGAGACGGTGCGGGAGTACATCGGAGACCTTCACGGTCTGACGGTGTTCGATCTCTTCAGCGGCACCGGGACCATCGCCCAGGTACTTGCCCCTGTGGCAAAGCAGGTGGTAGGCGTGGAGATCGTGGAAGAGGCGGTGGAAGCCGCCCGGGAGAACGCCAGGAGAAATGGGATCTCCAACTGTAAATTCATAGCAGGCGATGTGTTTAAAGTTCTGGATGAGCTGGAGGAGAAGCCGGATGTGATCGTGCTGGATCCGCCCAGGGACGGGATCCATCCCAAGGCCCTGCCCAAGATTCTAAGCTATGGCGTGGACCGGATCGTGTATATCTCCTGCAAGATGACCAGCCTGGCCCGGGACCTGGAGATGATCCAGACGGCGGGGTATCAGGTGGAGAAGATGGTGGCGGTGGACCAGTTCTGCGAGACGGTGCATGTTGAGACGATATGTTTGATGTCAAGAGTGGAAAGGGAATAGCCGCGAAAGCCTAGTAATACGGTGGCTTTCGGGGAATCGAGCATATTTAGCATTGGGCGGGTAAAACGTTTCTCGGCAACTTATCTAAGGGCGATCCGGCTCAAAAAGTGTGAGAGTTGAGTTGTCACAATAGATATCACGATGTTGAGTAGCCGAGTTAGATGTTGGAAAGTTGTGGCTGTGAGATAGATGTCAAGGTTGTCAATGGATGAGGCAGAGTAAGGAGGAATCTACATGAGTTTATCAGCGAGAAGGCTGGGACAAGAATATGGATTAACAGCTGAAGAAATGAATGTTCTTCTTAAAGAAGAAGGGTTCCTTGATGGAGAGTCCAGTGATTATTATCCAACCGAAAAAGGCAGAAAATTTGTTTATGAAAAGGGCGATGATAATGGCTATGGTGGATATGCTTTTCGCGGTTGGAATTGGCGCGAATGGGATGAAAATATCATGGACGAGCTGCATGTAACAGTTGAAAGAAAAAGAGAAATTCGTGAGATAACGTCGGAGCAAAGACGCAGACGTCGTGCGGAAAAAGAGTCAGCCTCAGAAGAGTATTGGGGAAATGTAAACAATATAAATCAGCAATCAGCTTCTCTAAAGTATGCTCAAGATGAGGAAAGCAGTTCTCTTGGAAAGATAATTATTGGAGGATTAGTATTAGCAGGAATAGGAGTCTACAAATTAGTAAAACATTTTATAGATAAAGAGGATTGACAAAAGAGCAAGTCACCTATCTAGTTAACTACCATTATTGTTAAGGCGGTGCAGTATGGATATTTGTGAAGTTTTACTATTGTGAAAAAAGAAAAAGAAATATAGTTCATGGAGAGAGCTTGCAAAGCTTGGAAAGGACGAGAATGTTACCATAAGTGTACTTGTTAAAATTTGTGGCGTCTTAAACTGTGATGTCTCCGATATTATGGAGATGATACCTGATGAATCAACAGAAAGTGAGGAAAAAGTAGATGGCAGAGAAGAATACCGCAAACATCGGCTTTGAAAAACAGATCTGGGATGCGGCCTGCGTGCTGTGGGGCCATATCCCGGCATCTGAATATAGAAATGTAATCATAGGGCTTATCTTTCTGAAGTACATCTCTACGGCATTTGACAAGAAGTATCAACAACTTGTAGCCGAGGGTGATGGCTTTGAGAATGATTCGGATGCATACCTTGAGGATAATGTGTTCTTCGTTCCAGAGGATGCCCGCTGGGATAAGATCGCGGCAGCAGCACATAAGCCGGAAATCGGAACGGTTATTGACGATGCTATGCGTGCAATTGAGGCAGACAACAAGAAGCTTAAGAACGTGCTGCCTAAGAATTATGCTAGCCCAGATCTGGACAAACGAGTTCTCGGTGATGTCGTTGACCTCTTTACTAATATGGATATGGGAGAAACTGAAGGTAACCGCGATGTTCTCGGCAGAACATACGAATACTGTATCGCTAAGTTTGCCGAAAAAGAAGGCAAAGGCGGTGGCGAATTCTATACGCCGTCAAGCATCGTAAACACGCTGGTATCAATTTTGAAGCCTTATTCAAATTGCCGTGTATATGATTGCTGCTGTGGTAGTGGTGGCATGTTCGTACAGAGTGCAAAGTTTATTCAGGCGCATTCCGGTAATCGAGGTAGCATTTCTATCTATGGTCAGGAGGCCAATCCGGACACATGGAAGATGGCCATCATGAATCTTACAATTCGTGGCCTTGATGCCGACCTTGGCTCTTATCATGCCGATACCTTCACGAATGATCTTCATCCGACTTTGAAGGCAGACTTTATTCTGGCCAATCCGCCCTTTAACTATAATCCGTGGGGACAGGATAAGCTGATGGATGATGTTCGCTGGAAATACGGAATCCCGCCTGCAAGTAATGCTAACTTTGCATGGATTCAGCATATGATCCATCACCTTGCGCCGAACGGCAAGATCGGACTTGTTCTTGCGAACGGAGCGCTGTCTTCTCAGAGTGGTGGCGAGGGTGAAATTAGAAAGAAGATAATAGAGGATGACTTGATCGAAGGTATCGTCGCTATGCCTCCACAGCTCTTCTACAGTGTAACGATTCCGGCCACTCTTTGGTTTATTACTAAAGGAAAGAAGCAGAAAGGCAAGACCGTCTTTATTGATGCTCGTAAGATGGGACACATGGTAGACCGCAAACATCGTGATTTCACCGAGGAAGATATTCAGAAACTCGCGGATACTTTCGAGGCCTTCCAGAACGGAATGCTTGAGGATAAAAAGGGTTTCTGTTCTGTTGCTACGATTCAAGATATCGCAAAGCAGGATTACATTCTGACTCCGGGACGATATGTCGGAATCGAGGAGCAGGAAGATGATGGCGAGCCTTTTGAGGAGAAAATGACAAGGCTTGCCTCGGAGCTTTCTGGGATGTTTAAACGCTCCCATGAACTTGAGGATGAGATTCGTAGAAAGCTGGGGGCGATTGGGTATGAACTCAAACAATGAAATAACATATTACTTGATTTTTGATACAAATGTTCTGTTTCAAGAATATAAAAGCAAGGCGGATTTTACAATTTTTAGTTTTAATGCAACATTTGAAAATGTAATTGATATGATTAATCAACTTGACATATATAATCAGGTAAAAATAGCAATTCCATTAGTTGTATGGAATGAAATGAAACAACAAATTATAGAAAAGCATGACGAATTACTTCAACCCTATAAAAACACAATATCAAAGAAACTATTTCCTGAGTACTCCATACATGAGAATCCTCCAATAAATTATCCTGAATATATAGGAGCTAAGATTGAGGAATATAAGAAACAGATTTCAGAAGGGCTGAATGAAGTTATAGAAATTCCGATTGCCTCAAATAGTAGGTTCGAAAGCATTGTAAATCGTGCGTTTAGTAAGTTGCCACCCTTTGAAGGAAAAGATAAAAAATCTGATAAAGGATTTAAGGATGCATTGTTATGGGAAGGCGTTTTGGAATTTGCATTAAAGCATAAAAGTTCAAAAATAATATATTATTCTAAAGACAATGCTTTTGGAGAATTTCTTCTAAAAGAGTTTGCAGAAAATATCTCGGATTCAACACTATTCATATGTAAAAATGAAAGTGAAGTTAAAGCACAATTAGAAACTTGGGCACTGGAAATTGATAAGTATTCGTATCAACCAGTTGAGGATTTTGAGGAAAACAAGGAAATTGCTGATTGGTTAAACTCTGAGGATTTTCTCGTGCAGATAATAGATAAAGATTTCGGACTTATTGAAAAAGGACGATTAATTATTTCAACTGCAGCGCATTTAATAAGCATTGATAACATTGAATCCTTGAACTCAGATGATGATGAAAGTGAGTATTATATTGAAGCTATATTACAATTTGTATATGAATTAAAGGATGGCGGAAAAACGCAGGAAACATTAAATGTAGGAATAGATGCTAAGAAAATATATGATGATATTTATTCGATTGAAGATGCCTATAGAATTGATGAAGACGAAATTGAAAGTGAGAACTAGCCTACGAGTATGGAACAAGAAAGGATAAACAAGTTAGTTATGTAAAAGAAATAGGAGTGATGGGTATGAAATATAAGCTTGGAGAGATTGTAGATGTGACAATGGGACAATCTCCTAAATCCGAATATTATAATACCGAAGGTAAAGGGTATCCTTTTTTACAGGGAAACAGAACTTTTGGCTTCAAGTATCCAACTTTCGATACATACACTTCAGTAATGACTAAACAGGCTAGGGCGAGTGATGTCATAATGAGTGTGAGAGCACCGGTTGGCGACCTTAATATCACTCCCATAGATATGTGTTTAGGACGTGGTGTTTGCTCATTGAGAATGAAGAATGGGAATCAAGACTTTCTATTCTATATGATGAAATACTATATTCCCCATTTGCTTAAAAAAGAAAGTGGTACTGTCTTTGGTTCAGTAAACAGGAATGATATAAACGGTTTGGAAGTTGATATTCCTGAAGATGCACAAGTACAAAAGAAAATTGCTCGTTGCTTGGAGATGTTTGACGACAAGATAGAGCTTAATAATGCCATAAACAAGAATTTAGCGGCCTAAAAATCGATGTCGGACACATCAAGATCGCCAGATATAAGTTTGGGAAGTAGGCCGTCCCTTATAGCCGTTAATGATTGATTCTGCTCTTCCAATATTCTCTGTTGGGTGAAGATGGGAGCGCAGAAATCATTAAAACAAGTAAGTGTTTTGGTGTCTGGAATTATCGCAGGAACATTTTTCATGGTGCTTCCTGAGACTTCCTTAAAAGTAGAGCCAGATGCCATACCCTCAATAATCGGAAGGGTATATTTTAAGAAGTAATACACAAAAGCTGTTCCTATCTCAGCCTTTGGAACAACGGACTTGAACCCTTGATTAGTTGTTACCTCACCAGAAGCAATCGCAATATATCCTATTGGAGCACGAGAAGAAAACAGAATCGTTCCTTCTGGCATGATAGAGGTACTGCTGTTCTTTAAGCCGAGTTCAGTAATGTCATTTTCACCATGAGAGACAAACTTGGCCTTATTGATGGACAGATCTTTGGGAGTTATCCATGCGATGCCATTCTTGGTGTAGTATTCCGGCTTGGATTTTGAAGGTGTACCACCACCAACAACAGTTCCAAGATCGCTAACCGTTCCCAAAGGCCATGCGGGATCAGCGTTATCGACAAACAATTCTTGGAAATAAGCCTGTGCTTGCTGCTCTAAATTCTTGTTTAACGTACAACCTAACTCTTGCGAGTGGCAAGAGTTAAAAAGAGAGATTGCCACTCCGTAGTCTTTCTCTACGATAGAAAAGGAGAATAGACTATGAAACAGAAAGTAATCAATGAGGTTATGCAGGGAATGCTCGGCTGCCTCAATAATGTGCAGATGGAAAGACTGCAAGAAGTGCTGGAACATGCATTGTTCCATAAACAAATAAGCGAGACGGAGGAAGAAGTCAATGCGGCACAAACAAACGAGCAGCTTCTGGAAAGCTTCCTCGCAGCAAAGCGGATCGAGGGATGCTCGGAAAAGTCACTGACTTATTACCGGACTACGATTGAAGCTATGGTAGCAAAGGTTAAAAAGAATGTCCGGGAAATGGAAACGGACGATTTACGAACCTATTTAACGGAATATCAACAGGAGAAAAATTCCAGCAAGGTCACGGTAGATAACATCCGGAGAATACTATCGAGCTTCTTTTCGTGGTTGGAGGATGAGGACTATATCCTAAAGAGCCCGGCACGCCGTATCCATAAGGTAAAAGCGGCCTTGACCATCAAGGAAACATACACTGATGAGGCCTTGGAAAAAATGCGTGACAATTGCGATGAGCTAAGAGATCTGGCGCTGATAGATATGCTTGCCTCAACGGGAATGCGTGTCGGAGAGCTGGTGCTTCTCAACAGAGATGATATCAATTTTGAGGAGCGGGAATGCGTGGTATTCGGTAAAGGCAGCAAGGAGCGAATGGTGTACTTTGACGCTCGGACTAAGATTCACTTGCAGAACTATCTGCAGGAGCGCTCCGATGACAATCCGGCGCTGTTTGTATCCCTTCGTGCTCCGCATGAAAGGTTGAAAATTGGTGGCATTGAGCGTAGGCTTCGGGAGCTTGGGAAGAAGCTGAATATCGAGAAGGTTCATCCTCATAAATTCCGCCGCACACTTGCCACGATGGCAATTGATAAAGGAATGCCGATTGAACAGCTGCAGCAGCTTCTTGGCCATAAACGGATTGATACCACACTTCAATACGCGATGGTGAAACAGAGTAATGTAAAATTGGCACATAGAAAATACATAGGTTAGGATGGTGAAAATATGGCTGAATGGGTAATGAAAAAGCTGAAAGACATAGCGGATTTTAATCCAAGGGAATCTCTTGCAAAAGGCGTAGTTGCCAAGAAGGTCACTATGGACAAGTTACAGCCTTTTTGCCGGGATATACCGGGATATGAGCTGGAACCATTCTCCGGTGGCACAAAATTCCGTAATGGAGATACGATCATGGCCAGAATCACTCCGTGTTTGGAAAACGGAAAAACTGCAAAGGTTGCAGTCCTTGATGATGGAGAGGTTGGATTTGGCTCTACGGAGTATATTGTGTTTCGCGCCAAAGATGGTGTAGATGAGGACTTTATCTACTATCTGGTTTGCAGTCCGCTTGTTCGCGAGCCAGCGATAAAGTCGATGGTAGGATCATCCGGAAGACAAAGAGTTCAGACGGATGTGGTTCAGAATCTGGAGATAATGGTGCCGGATTATGAGGAGCAGAAACGGATATCCGGTTTTCTGAAATCATTGGATGATAAGATTGCTGCAAATACGGAGGTAAACAAGAATTTACTTCAGCAAGCTATTGCTATTTTTGATAATGCACTACAACAGTCGGACTCTGTCTCCTATGCAGACTTAGGGGCGTTAGGCGATGTAAAGGGCGGGAAAAGGCTTCCAAAAGGAAGAAATCTAATCACTAAACCTAATTCACATCCATATATTCGCGTGCGTGACCTCAATAATGTTGTGTTTGCTTCGCTGTCTGCCAATTATGAATATGTTGATGATGAAACTCAGAAGTCAATATCACGCTACATAACGTCTGCGGGTGATGTTCTCATATCCATTGTCGGGACAATTGGTTTAACCGCTATTGTTGATAAATCCTTGGATAATGCCAATCTGACTGAGAACTGTGTTAAAGTTACAAATCTTAATGGCATTTCTCCAGAGTATTTATTACTTTATCTCCGTTCCTCTGCAGGTGTTGAGGCAATCACAAGAGGGACAGTAGGTGCTGTACAATTAAAGCTTCCTATCAAGAACATCCAGGCTATTCCTATTCCACTATTGCCTAAGTCGGAGATAGAACCGTTAAATGAATTGTTACTTGCTATCTTTAAACAAATAGCCGCAAATGTCATGGAGTCTAAATGCTTGGCAGAAATTCGCGATGCCTTATTACCGAGACTTATGTCCACCGAAATAGATGTCTCCGACATCCAGCTCTAAGCCGCTAAATTCTTGTTTGAAGTGGAGCAAAGATGAATGAAAAACGCCTCTAAGAGGATAATGTAAGAAATAAACAAAGGGGTGAGACTCATGTCAGGATTTTATACCGAAGCGGACTATGAGAATTCGATCATCG
>ENA-OPBW01000474-OPBW01000474.1-human-gut-metagenome-genome-assembly--contig:-NODE-474-length-31668-cov-5.540126_pt1 | contig 31668 bp, 46 predicted proteins | sample MGYA00241070_ERZ501456 | MGnify/ENA primary metagenome ERZ501456 (study PRJEB25962, sample SAMEA2042624) | human gut metagenome | biome: human gut; feature: human-associated habitat; material: faeces...
GACGTGCAGCTGACCTATGCGAGCGGCAGGGTGACGACGATCATCCCGCCAAGCAGCTTTCGGGTCATGGAGGAAATCACGGATGAATGAGTTGATCGGAGCCATTGAACCGCAGGCGGCCATAACCGCGCAGATCATAGCGGAGGGGCCTCCGGGGCCGAAGGGAGAACCCGGACCCGCTGGGCCTCCAGGACCGACGGGAGAAGCTGGACCGCAAGGAATCCCCGGCCCCGCTGGGCCGAAGGGCGACACCGGGCCGCAGGGAGAACCCGGTGCAGATGCTTATCAGAAAGTGAAGGAGCACGGGGCAGATTTCGGGGAAGACCAGTTTTACAATATCCTTGCAAATATCCCAACGAACATTAGAAACGCCTTGTGCTTTATTGGTTGTGTGCAGGACATCGGAGAAATACATACCCCTAGTGTTAAACCGGGGTTTGTATTCAAAGTATATAACGACTTCCCCCGGATGGGTATTTATTCTGGCGATAAGATAATGTGGAATGAGCAAGAATCCGGTTGGGATGTTTTATCCGGTGACAGACGAATGATTACAGAACAACTTCTAAGTAGTGTCAGCGAAGCGATAGATCGTAGCGGTATGGCGAACGATATGGCTAATGAGGCGCTCTATAACACGGGACTGTTAAAGGATGACGTCACCAAACTGCAAGAGGATTTTACGTCTGTCGCTGACGGTAAAGCATTGGTGGAAACCGCGATCAGCGACATGGGCGGAACGGTTTCCAAAGAAGCGGATGTTGCGACATTTCAGGAGCTTGCGGACGGTGTAGGGACAATAGCTGGCGGAAGCCCAACTGATGATGCAAAAGACAGCCTGAAAACATTAATCGAACGGGACGGGTTCAGTCAAAAAAAACTTACTATACCCGATAGCGTCAAAATCATTGGGCCATTCGCTTTCTATAATTATAGTTCGATAAAAATTGATCAATTGCCAGAAGGCATAACCTCGATAGGAAGATACGCGTTCTATTCGACCGAAGTAGCATTTACATCGTTGCCCGAAACAGTAGCGAGGATTGATAACTATGCTTTTTATAATTGCCCGTTACTGGCACTGAATTATCTCCCATCAGGTATAGATAGAATATACCAGTACTCTTTTCATGGCTGTGCAAATTTAGACATTACTTCGATTCCATCAAAAGTGAAAGTTGTTGATACAAAAGGTTTTTATGGTTGTAAGAAGATGCCTTTAAGTTCACTTCCGGAAGGACTGATTGATATTGGCAGTGCTGCGTTTGACGGTTGCTCTAATTTAGCACTTGAATCTTTGCCGCCCAACCTTACTAATATAGGTTCATATGCGTTTCGCTTTTGTGAAAAATTGTTGATAGAAGAAATCCCGGAGAGTGTAACAACGATTGGGTCTGCCGCGTTCAATAGCTGTAATTCGTTGCGAACGATGCGCCTTGGTGGGAATCTAAAAACAATTGGGGATTATGTTTTTACAAATTGTACAAACCTTACAAGCATCGTATGTGATTTTGCAGAAGGAGCAGTAGCAGGCGCGCCGTGGGGAGCGACGAACGCGACCATTACATATCTGAGGTGATGAAATGCAGGTCTTGAACACGTACCGGATGAAGACGCCGACGCGCACGATCGACCTCGCGCCGGGAGCCGAACCCCAGACGTTCGCGAATGGAGAAGCATACACATTGACTCCCATGGTGCGCCTGATTTCCGCCGAGGGCAAAACATTGACGAACGGCACGATCACTCAGCCCTGCGTGATCACGGGGAGTTCCGAGGTGTGGACAGAGGTCGACGCCCCCGACGACGACCAACGGCAAAAGGAAGCAGAATAACGCAAAAATGCCGCCCTTCGGCGGCACAGGTGAAAGGAGCTGCTACATATGAAAATCAACTGGACAGTCCGAATCAAGAACCCGCTCTGGTGGGCGCAGATGGCCTGCGCCGTCGTCCTGCCCATCCTCGCGTACTTCGGCCTCGCGTGGGAGGACATGACGACATGGGCGTCGATCGGTGAGGTGCTCCTGCGCGCGGTGCAGAATCCCGTTGTGGTGGTTTCCGTGCTCGTCAGCGTGTTCAATGCCCTGACCGACCCGACCACCGCAGGCGTGAACGACAGCGTGAGGGCCATGACCTACGAGACGCCGCACAAGGACATCCCGAACACGGGGAGGTAGGCGGATGGTAAAGATTTGCCTGGACCCCGGCCACGGAGGGACAGATCCCGGAGCGCTGCTCGGGAAACGGTACGAAAAGGACGACGTGCTGCGGCTCGCGCTGGCCGTGAAGCCCCTGCTCGAAGCGCAGGGCGTCGGCGTGGTCATGACCCGGACGGACGACGAGACGATTCCCTCGATCTCGGAACGGTGCCAGATGGCGAATACGGCGGGATGCGCCTACTACCTCTCCCTCCACCGGGACGCGGCGGGCCCCGCCGCCCACGGCATCAGCCTGTGGGTGCACAGCAGGGCGAACGACCCCACGGTGCGCAAGGCGCAGTACATTTTGGACGAGCTGCTCGCCGTCGTGCCGACGCAGGACCGGGGCGTGCAGAAGGGCACCCCGCAGAACTATGAGAACTTCGGGGTGAACGTCTACACGACAATGGCCTCGGCGCTGCTGGAGCTGGGATTCATCACGAACGCGGACGACAACGACCGCTTTGACCGGTACTTTGACCAGTATGCCGAGGCGGTCGCATGGGGATTGTGCAAGGCCGTGGGGGTGACGTACACGGCGAAGGACAAGCCCGCAGAGGCCCCGGAGGAAGAGACGGTAACAATCCCGACAGAAGAGCTGAAGGCCGCTTACTCGGCCTTGCAAGCCGCTCACGACGCAACCGGGGAGGCAATCGAAAAGATCAGGATGATATTGGGGGTATAGGGATGGACACACAAACCTTGATCTCGTTGGCGTCGTCGCTACTGTCTGCGGCGGCAGTCGTCCTTGTGGCAATCATCGAGACGCGCAACGGGCAAAGCAGGAAGCGGACAGAGGCCCGGGCGGCGCGCAGGGCGGAGGAAAGCCGCCTGTCGATGGAAATGATGTTTGCTACCTGCAAGCTGGCTACGGTGACGGCAAAGGCCGTGACGGGGCACAAGACCAACGGGGACGTCGAGGACGCGCTGGACGAGTCCGACCGGGCGCAGGGGCAGTACGAGGATTTCAAGACGCAGCTTGCCGCGCAGCAGGTGGCGAAGGTATAAAGAGAGAGCGGGGCGGCTTCCGGTTATTCCGGTTGCTGCCCCGCCGTTTTCATATCCTCGTCGATCAGCTTATTGATGTAGGCGTTCAAGCTCATGCCCTTCTGGGCGGCGAACTCCCGAATGATAGGCAGTTCTCCCTTTGGGACGTAGAATACGCCACGGTCCAGTTTTTCCAAGTGCCGCTTGTTCCCCTCTAAGTGCGCTTTCGTTGCCATCTCATCACCTCGGCATCATTATAACACATTTATATTCATGTGTATATGTAAAAAATAGCTATATTCATGTGCATATGTTTGTTGGCTTTGTCAATTGAAATTCATGTGCACATGTATTATAATATAGACAAGAGGTAAGGCAAGGGGCCATGAAAGGAGGATGGCCCGTGACGAGCAAAGAGTTTGACCGGCTCCCGCAGGACGATCGGCAAAGGCTCTGGCAAGAGGCAAAAAATAAAGCGGTCAAGCGCACCACCGCTTAACCGCCACAGCAAAGACCTAACCTAGCAAATCAAGCCCCTTGCCTTGCCTCTATTATATCAGACCACACGATGAAATACAAGCCCGCCCCGGAGGTCACGAGGGCAGAAAAGGAGATTACCATGGATTACAAGCGCACGATCATGGAGCCAGACGGCACGCACATCATCATCTATCAGGACAACGGATGGGAGCAGCATATCAAGGTCTACGACGACGGGAGCCGTGAGGAGTGGCTGGAGCCAGACCGCCAGTAACAAGACAACCCGCCCCGGAGGTCACGAGAGCAGAAAGGAAAAGATAATGGTTAGATTTCAAGGTTTTGCATCTCTGGATGAAGCAAAGACGTTTAAGCGTGAAAAAGGCAAGGGCGCCATTTGTGGCGCAAACGGCCCCAACAAGCGGATGCACGACGAATGTGTGAAGCTTGGCGGCCTCGACCCTGAGAAATATCCATTCGCCGTTATGTGGAACGATTTCGGCTGGTAATTGCGCCGCCCGCCCCGGAGGTTACGAGGACAGAAAGGGAAGAGACATGAGATACACCGGATACGGCCTGCAGATTACCCTTAAAGAACTTCGCGACATGCTTGAATATGCAGAGAATATGGCCGAGCATAGCAACATGGAAAGCTGTCTCTACATCAAAGGCGGAGAGCGCCCGACCATCACGCAGTACTGCTGCTACGCAGAATGCAACGCCATCAACCACACATATCTTGCCAGATAACAAACCGCCCTTCGGGGCGGCTTTTCTCTTTATTAGATATATTGTAAAATCAATCTCGGCGGCCCGCAGAAAAGGAGCACGTCATGTTATCGACGACAATAGGAGTGAATGTCAGAATGAGCAGATTGGAATTGGGATGGTCGCAGGAACGGCTTGCTTTTGCTTCGGGGGTGTGCGTGCGCACGATCAGCGCGGTCGAGTGTGGCACTGCAAATCCCACATCGGACGTGATCGAAAGCCTTGCCTGGGCGCTGGGGGTACCCGTGTCCCGGCTTGTCGGATAGAGATTCGCATGGTGTAAACTTCGACGGCGGGCCGCCTTCTCTATTCCATTCTTTACCTGTTGCCTTTGCCTTTCGAGGGGCGGATAATCGTCATAGCACAATCTATAAAATTCATAGTAGATAGCGAGGTGATTGTATGCTGTTCGATGCAAGAAGGCGCGACATGGTCGAGGTCGATTACATTCAGGAACGTTGGTTTGGCCCAGTTGGCGTTATCCGTGCAAAGGACGGGGAGAAAATGCCGTTTGATGCTGGACGACATGGCACGGTGATGGTGGATCGAGTAGAGTTTGCGAAAGATCGCACAATCGGAACGATCAACCCGGACGACATTTACCGAAAAATCACTTATGACAATTGGGGTAAACAGGGTTGCGCAGTCGTAATCTGCAAACCTCCAGCTGACACATCACCCGAAGCGCACGCGCAGCGCGTCAAACGGATACAGGATACCGCGCGGAGAATTATGAGTAACCCACGATGGATCACGCCTGGAAGGGGACGACAACCCATGAACAACCTGAGAAAAGCCCGAGGGGCCGAAACGCAGCCGCAGATGGCGAGGGCGACCGGCATAACGGTCCCGGACCTTTCGCGGTACGAGTGCGGAAGGAGCAACCCGACGCCCGGCCAGATGCGCGCGATCTGCGGCCACTACGGCGTGACGGTGGACAAGCTGCTTACCCCGGACGAATGGAACTATCGCCTCACATGCCCTATGACGCGCAAGGACAAGCGCAAGGCGGGAAGAGGAACGGGTATCCGGAAGATCACGTCACGCGTCACAGAGCGCCTTGCAAGCCGCATCCACGAGCAATGCGAGGCGGACGGGCTGACGCTTGCGCAGTGGCTGGCAATCTGCGCCGACATCTACGAGAGGAGGGAGCGAAAACGAAGTTTGCAGAGCTGTGCACAGCATATCTCATGTGGTGCCCGTACATCATCGGGTGGCTGCTCGTGCTCGCAATCGGCAGATACATAGCGGACAAGCTGGACGCGCGAGCCGAGAAAAAAGATAGCGCCCTGCGGGATGGCAGTCCCAACAAGGCGCACGAGAAAAATATCTCAATTACAAAGTAACACGGATTGGAGGCGGTGTCAAGATGGAATGCCCGGACGATTACACGGTACAGGCAATCATGCGGTGGGGATATCCTTCGCCGCAGGACCCACGGATAGACGACCTGCTGGGCGACATTGCGGACCTCAAGGCTTCAATCGCGAGTACGAACAGCGAAATCAAGTCGCTGATGATCGCGCAGAAGGCACTGGCGGAAAAGCGCAGCGGCTATTTGGACGAGCTGCTGGAAAAGGAATCCGCCCTGGAATCCTTGGGCCATTATGCGTAGCGGCGGCGTGCGGTTCTACACGGATGGGGAAGCGCGGGTGACCATCCACTTCCCCGAAGACGATGTTGTCTGCCGGTGGTGTCACCTGTTCCTGCGCCATGAGGACGCCTTCAAGCGGTATTCCTGCCGCCTTACGAATGAATGGATACTCGACCCGTCAAACGAAATCGGGCAGCGGTGCCCGCTCAAATTCAAGGAGGAATAAAAATGCCGATTATCGCAACAGGAAAATCCGGCGGGGATTTTGAACCCGTCAGCGAGGGGTTACATACCGCGGTCTGCACATCCGTCATCGACCTCGGAGACCAGTATAATGAACGCTTTGGGAACAGGCAGCGCAAGGTGCGGATTACATGGGAAACTCCCGGAGAGACGATCACGGTAAAGGGGGAGGAAAAGCCCCGAATCATCAGCAAGGAATACACCCTGTCCCTCAGTGACAAGGCGACGCTCCGCCGGGATTTGGAATCGTGGCGCGGGCAGAGCTTTTCCGATGACGACATCTACGTCGTGGGTTTCGACCTGCAAAACATTCTCGGGAAGCCCTGCCAGATTACGGTCGTTCACAACACAAGTAAGACCGGAAAGACGTATGCGGATATTGCCGGGATTGTGCCGATTTCGAAGGAAACGACGCCTCCAAGCCCCAGCGGAGACCTTGTTTATTTCTCGCTCGACAAAGACACCGACCTTTCGATGATCGAAACGTTCCCTCAGTTTATCCAGGACAAGATCAAAAAATCGCTGACCTATGAACAGCTCCTTGCGGCGAAGGCCGCGCCCAAGGATGGCGACTTCGGGCCAATGGACAACGATTCCCCCGACCTGCCCTTCTGACGATGGAATACGCGGCGGGCGTCAAATCATTTGGCGGCGGGCGGATCGTGCTGGAGGCCCCGCCTGCCGCAGTCAGGGAGCTTGTGGAGCGGCAGGCCAAAACCGTGCGCCTGATTGTGCCGGACCCAGATAAGATCACACCGCAGCAGCGCAACAAAATATTCGCATTGGTGTCCGATATTGCGGACTATGCGAGCGGAGTGCGGCGCGGGGATAAGCGGAGACAGCGCGAGGTGCTGTGCGCCTTGCAGCTCTCCTATCTGATCGATACGTCGGATCACGAGGCGGTGCGGGAGCGCCTGACATATCATTACTGCCAGTTGTGCGGCGTCGACCTGTTCAGCCTGTCGGAGCGGTCACCCGACGCGGTGAGCAAGAGCATTGCCGGGGATTTCATCGACTGGCTGGTCGAACTCTGCATCACATGCGGCGTACCCTGCGCGGATACGCTGCTCAACCGCTGCGAAGACGTCACGCGGTATCTCTATGCCTGCGTGATGCACCGGACCTGCGCGGTCTGCGGGAAACCCGCCGATATTCACGAGTGGGACCGGGTGGGCATGGGACGCGACCGGGATACCATCCATCACGCGGGGCAGAGGGTTCAGCCGCTTTGCCGTGCGTGTCACGGCGAGGCGCACGACATGGGGCAGCAGACGTTCGACGAGCTGCATCACATCACATGGATTCGGCTGACTGAGGAAATGTGCGAGAAATTGGGCTGGAAAAAGTGAGGTGGAACCTTGGATTACAGTTTTAACGGCGAGATCGCCCGCCTCTACGGGGTGGACGAGGCGGTATTCATCCACAACCTCTACTGGTGGATCGCGAAGAATGAAGCCAACGGGAGGCACTACCACGACGGCAGGAGCTGGACCTACAACAGCATGAAGGCGTTTGCCGAGCTGTTCCCATTCTGGACGGAAAAGCAGATACGGCGGATGATCCGGAAGCTGGAGGACTGCGGCGCTCTGCTGGTGGGGAATTACAATGATCTTCCCTTCGACAGAACCCAGTGGTACGCCCTGTCGGACGAGATCAACGCAGTGTATCAAAAGGGCAGTATCGATTTGCCCAAACGGTCAGATGACATCTGCCCAAATGGTCAAATGACATCTGCCCAAACGGGCGCACCAATACCAGATAGTAAACCAGATAGTAAACCAGATGGGGAGGGCGCAAAAGCGCCACGCGACAAGTTCCATAAGCCGACGGTCGACGAGGTGGAGGCATACTGCCTTGAATGCCGTATCCGGGTGGACGCGCGGCAGTTCTGCGACTACTACGAGGCCAACGGCTGGCGTGTCGGCAAAAACCCCATGAAGGACTGGCGCGCCGCCCTGCGCAACTGGTGGAGGCGGGACGGGAAGCCGCAAAGGAGGTATCGGGACCTTGATTAAACCGAACCGGGACGCGGAACAGGCGGTTATCGGCGCGATGGTGGCGGAACCGGGCGAGGTGCTTCCCGTGGCGATGGGGAGCCTGTCGGAAGCCGACTTCCTAATCCCCGAATACCGGAACATCTTCGCCGCCTGCGCGGAACTCTATCGCGCCGACCGCCCCATAGACACCCTGACGGTGCTTTCGGTGCTTGAACCGGCATACAAGCCTCTCGTTGCCGAGGCGGTGGCGGCGGCCCCGACGATTGCGCATTACCGCGACTACATTCGGATCGTGGGAGAGACGGCGAGACGGGCGAGAGCCTTCGGAGAAGCGGTCTGCCTCTCCACGGCGCTGGACGGCGGGGACCCGCTGGAAGAGTGCGGGGAGGCCGCCGCAAACCTCTGCAAATCCCTGTCTGAAGTGAAGGCCGAACGCGTGATGTCGGCGCGGGAGTGCATGACGCAGTTCTATCTGTCCCGCACGGCTCCGAGGGAGTACATACGGACGGGAATCGCCAAGCTGGACAAATACACCTTCATTGAACGGGGGGACTATATCATCGTAGGCGCGCGGCCATCCGCCGGGAAGACGGCGCTGACCCTCCAGCTCATGCTTTACATGGCGCGGGAACACAACGTGGTGTATTTCTCCCTCGAAACGTCCGGCGCGAAGCTCACCGACCGGATGGTCGCCAATGTGACGCGGACGCCGCTTTCCCAGATCAAGCAGGGGAAGGTCGAGGACCCCGGCAGGGTGGCGGAGGCGTACGACGTCATCAGCGGACTGAAATTCCATGTGGTGGACGCGGCGGGGTGGACGGTCCAGCAGATCAAATCCAAGGCGGTGCAGCTTCGGGCGGAGGTCATCATCATCGACTACCTGTCGCTGATCCGCAGCGAGGGCAAAAGCCTCTATGAACGTGTAACCAACATCTCCATGGAGCTGCACACGCTGGCACAGGCGAACAAAATCGCGGTGGTCGCGCTCTCCCAGCTCAACCGGGCGGGAAAGGACGAGCCGGACATGTCCAGCCTGCGGGAATCCGGACAGATCGAGCAGGACGCCGACGTGATTCTGCTGCTGCATGAGATGGGGCGCAATGTGCTGGACCGGGACGCCGGGGGAGGAGATTCGGACCGGAAGCTGATCATCGCCAAGAACAAGGAGGGGATGACCGGAGCAATCGCACTGAACTTTCAGGGCGAATATCAGCGGTTCTGTGAATGCGAAACGAGGTATGGAAACGGATGATAAAAACATGCCCGGTCTGCGGGCAGCCGTTTATGGCGGAGGGAAGCACGCGGATTTACTGCGGCGACCGTTGTCGAAAGCGAAGATGGACGACTACGCATCCGAGAACCCAAAAGATATGCCTTCAATGCGGTAATCAGTTTATCGCAAGAAGCCGCTCGACGGTTTTGTGCCGAGCGTGCAGGGAGGCGCTCACAGATAATGACCGGGACCGGGAACACACCGTGGACACCGCGTACCTCTGCCAGAAGTGGCACCGGGAGGGGATGAGCATCAAGCAGATCGGAGACATGCTGTACCGATCAACGGGGAGCGTCAAAAAGGCGCTGTCCGTACAGCTCGCCCCGGAAGAGTACCGGAAAATGGAGGAATACGCGAGATGAAATATACCATCCCCCAAATCCCTCCAAGCAACAACCGGTACATCGGGCGGACGAACTTCCGGGAGTACCAGAGGGCGAAGCGCGAGTGGGCGGAGATGATCGCCATATTCTGCCGTCCGAGGCCGCAGAAGCCCATTGAAAAAGCCGTGGTGCAGCTGACCTATTTTTTCCGGACGAGGGCACGGCACGATCCGGACAACTACAGCGGGAAGATGATTCTGGATGGCCTGACGGCGGCGGGGATCATCGTGGACGACAGCTTCGGGCACATCACGCTGGAGCTGCGTGGAGAGTACGACCGGGAGAATCCCCGGACGGAGATCGGGATCACGGAGGAATAAAGATGCTTGAGCTGAACCGCCTTTACAATATGGACTGCATGGATGGAATGAGGGAATTCCCGGACAATTTCTTTCAGCTTGCTATATGCGACCCGCCTTACGGAATCGGACACGACGGACAGCGCAAGTGCGTTTGTGTGAACGCAAAGCACAACCGAAAGTATCACGCCCGCAAGGGCTGGGACAAGGAACCGCCGCCGCCGGAGTATTTCAGAGAGTTGGAGCGGGTTTCCGTCAATCAAATTATATGGGGCGGAAACTATTTCGTCACCATGCTGAACCGCGGCACAAAGGGCTGGGTGGTTTGGGACAAAGGGCAACACGGGCTTTCAATGAGCGATTGTGAACTTGCGTACACGTCTTTTGATTGCCCGACACGGGTTGTCGTCATCAACCGGGGCGCGTTGCGGAGCGACGGCGACACGATACACCCGACGCAAAAGCCCGTTCGCCTTTATGAATGGCTTTTGCAGAATTACGCCCAGCCGGGCGACCGCATACTTGACACGCATGCCGGTAGCGCGTCGAGTTTAATCGCCTTCCATAACATGGGGTTCGAGTACATAGGATTTGAGATAGATGCAGAGTATTATCAAAAAGCAGAAGAAAGGCTTGAGGCCGTCAAGGATCAATTAATGTGGAAATAATATTGGACGCCCGGCGTAGCTAACCGGGCGGATGGCTACCGGTAGCCTCCGGGATTGGAGGCGGAAATGAAACACTTAGGAGATATCACGCAGATTCATGGGGACCGGATAGAGCCGGTCGACGTTATCACATTCGGGAGCCCGTGCCAGGACCTTTCGGTCGCGGGGCCGCGCGAAGGGCTGGCGGGGGAACGCTCTGGCCTCTTTTCGGAGGCTGTCAGAATCATCAGGGAAATGAGGGAAGCAACCGATGGATTATATCCAAACTTCGCTGTTTGGGAAAACGTCCCCGGAGCCCTGTCGAGCAACGGCAGAGAAGATTTCAGAACAGTTCTTGAAGAGCTCGCGCGGGCCGCAGAGCCGGGAGCCGTTATACCTCGACCTGCGGGGAAGTGGCGGACAAGCGGGTGCGTCATGGGAGACGGGTGGTCCATTGCTTGGCGAATACTCGACGCACAGTTTTGGGGAGTGCCCCAGCGCCGCCGTAGAATCGCGCTTGTCGTGGATTTTGCAGGAGGACGCGCCCCTGAAATACTATTTATCCGCAAAGGCTTGCAGGGGGATTCTTACCCGGGCAGAGAGGCGCGGGAAAAAGCTGCCCTCCATATTGGACGCGGCTTTGCGCACCCAGGCGGAAGACGCGGAGTTTCAGTCGGAGATCGCGGCGGCGAAGTAAGGACATATCAAAACACGGGAATAGGATGGTGGAACGAATCCTCCATTGGAGCGACGGTTCGGACGCCCTGCGGCGGGGATGCGGTCATGGCCAACATCGTGGCCCGGAAAGAGTGCGCGTCTTTTATGGCGGGGCAGGGAGCCAAAGCAGGCGGAATCGCGTACACCTGGGACGGCTCCCCGACGCTGAAAGGCGCGGGAAGCGGCACAAACCAAGTGCCATGTGTTGTATTTGACGCGAGGGGGAACGGAGACGGAAGAGTGTCCCCCACCATGACGGGAGACCGCCAAAACCGCGTCACAGACTATACGGCGGCCGTCTGCATGGCGCATGGGCAGGCAAACGCCGAAATCATGCATGACCGCAGCCTGTCCTTAACATGCAATCGCGAACAGCCCATAGTGGCCGGCGTGGATTGCCGGAATATGCGGGAATCGGAAGAAATCTTTCCGACCTTGCGATCCAAAGATCAAGGAGGATATGATCTTAACCGTATCCACGCTGTACGTGTCCGCTACCGCGCCCGCCGCCTCATCCCTCTTGAGTGCGAACGCCTACAGGGGTTTCCGGACGGATGGACGAACATCCCGGACACGGTAATCAACGGAAAGCCGGTAAAAACCAGCGACAGCTCGCGGTACCGGGCTTTGGGAAACAGCATCGCTATTCCGCCGTTTAAGTGGGTGCTGAAACGGGTTTCCGCGCAGTTTGAATGGGACGCGGCGCTTGGCAGCCTGTTCGACGGGATAGGAGGGTTCCCATACATTTGGGAGCAGTTCAACGGGAAAGGTTCCGCGAGGTGGGCCAGCGAGATTGAACCGTTCTGTATCGCGGTAACACAATATCGTTTTGGATTGGATCACGACTATATGGAGGTGCGCTGATGGAGTGGATAAGCGTTAAGGACCGGTTGCCGGAGCCAGAGTTCCCAGTAATTGTGGCTTATTTAGGTTTTTATGACGGTGCACCAAGAGTAGACGGGCTTGCGATTATCGACTCCGTTTGTGGAGATTGGTTTTGGTATGTCGACGAAGGTTCGGATAATAATGAAAAAGTAAGAGTCACGATTACCCACTGGATGCCGCTGCCTGAACCGCCGAAGGAGGAACAGCCATGAGATTGATTGATGCGGATGCGCTTGACTTTGAATTTGATAGGCGTTGTTTTAGCGAAGAAGATGAAAATTATGTCCGTGGTGTTGATGAAGCGATTGGAGTTGTGGAAAACGCCCCCACCGTCGACCCCGTACATGCCACTGGCGCTTGCTATTGCAGGGAGTGCAGATATTGCGGGGAGCCCGTTTTTACAGAGGGGGTGCTGTTGTGCAGACGGGGGAATAAGCACGAACGGAAAACTAGAGACGATTTTTGCAGTCGTGGAAAATTAAAGGAGAAAGAATAATGGAGATCACCACGAAAAAATATTATACCTGCTGCTTTTGCGGGCGGACATCGACCAATGAGGAGAAGAAGATTTCTGCCCCATGTGCGGCAGACCGTTGAAAGGAGCAGATAATGAGCAAAGGAATGGTTGAAGCGTTGCGATATAACGCAAGAGTATATTGTTCCAAACAGGAAATGCGGTCGTGGATGGAAAAAGCCGCAGACTGTATTGAGAAAATGGATTCCAAGATTGAGGAACAGAGCAATTGGTGTGTTACCATTGAAAAAGAGGATGCTATGATACATTGCTCGATGTGTGACAGATTGGTTAATCCTCATATAGACAACTTCTGTCGCGGTTGCGGCAGACCGTTGAAAGGAGAGCAAGTAACCCCAGAAGATTTTTGCAGCTATGGAGAGCGAAAGGACGGCGAGAAGCATGATTGAGTGTGGGGACTTGATACGGGCGCTGAGGTGCACGAAAAACGAGAACGACGATTGCCATACCTGCAAATACCAAGTATTGCACGAAGGACTGCATGATTATTGCGATCGGGATGCGTTGGAAAACGAAGCCGCAGAAGCCATTGCCGTTCTCGGAAAGGCGATCGTCTGTATCACGAAGGAGCGGGACGCCGCGATTGAGCGAACGAAAAAGCTATGCTATTTGGAGTATTACGGGCGTTGTGAGACTGACGAAAAACCTTGTGATGGGTGCGTAGAAAAGTGGAGAGGCAGGGGGGAATATGATAAATTGGACCTATAGAGCCGCCCTCGCGCTATGGGGTGCCGAAGCACAGACGCTCATGATGTTCGAGGAAATGGCGGAACTTCAAAAGGAATTATGCAAGAACGCCCGGGGAAAGGACAACCGGAAAGAGATCGCGGAGGAGATCGCAGACGTGCGCATCATGCTCGACCAGATGGAAATTCTCCACAATTGCAAAGAATTGTCGCGGCAGTACAAGGTGGAGAAGCTCTTGAGATTGCTGGATCGCATCGAGGAAGCACAGAAGGAGGAAGAATAATGGAGATCACCACGAAAAAATATTATACCTGTTGCCTTTGCGGGCGGACATCGACCAATGAGGAAAAAATCAAAGCGTGTGAGGCGTCGCACATCGGAGTATACCCGGAGACATCGATCGAGGAAACCTACGGCCGTAATCCGCGTGTCCCGTATCCGGATATCATCCGAGTCGTTATGCAGGATGGGGCGATTGCCGCATACAATTTCGTAAAGATCGAGCCGAACTGAGAAATGCTAGTTTTGGAGGAGCCATGACCAATCAGGAGAAAAAGGCATTCCTCGGACGCTATGGGTACAGAGGGGAGAGATATCATGGAGCGATTGACCTTTGAAGGATTGTTTTGCGATATTGCACAGTGCTCTGAGACACCGGGCGGTAGCTTTTGCGAGGATGGAATGTGCTCGCAACGTAGGGTCTGGGAGCAGTTGAAAGCCTACGAAGACACATGGTTCGAACCCACTGAAGAAGTCATAGAAGCTATTGACGAACTTATGGAGTTCGCCAGGACCAGAATGGATTATATCACTTGGGCGAGACTTGCGGACGTGCTTGGAGCTTGGCGTGGGGCGCAGAAGGAGGCGTAAGTATCGTACAAGATAGTACTTGCTGTATAGTGACGATTGTGGTATAATGGGGGTGTAGAGAATGGACGACGAAACTGTCTCGGCGATCATGGAGATCATATTTCATGGCGGCGTTGCAGAGGTCAAGCAGGTAAAAGGCGAGATCGTAGTTGTCGACATCACCCGAAAAGTAAAAATCAAGACGCCTATAACTGGGTAGGCGGATACAGCCAACAGGGGCTATGAGCTTAAACGCTCGTAGCCTCTTTTTTATTTGTTATGGAAGAAAAGAGCATGGAGACCCTGCGGGAAGAGTACCTTTCCGGAGCAGAGCCGATACGGCGGCGTATAGAGGACTTGCAAGGCCGTCTGCGGCACGCCAGAGGGGATGAGCGCATCCAACTACAGAAACGCATAGCATCCCTTACAGACGATCTGTGGGCGCTTACGTATGGGGTGAAGGCAATCCAGAAGAGCATAGACGGGCACACCAAAATCTGACCACATACTTTTACCTCCTTCCCGAGCCGGGCGGGCAATCCCGGCAACACTGCCGATTAGAGAAGCGGTCATCTCGCGTGGCTCATACCCACGAGAACGCTGGTCCGAATCCAGCATCGGCAACCAAACGCGGTGAAAACCCTGCTTACAGGTTGCGAAACGACACCGATAGGAGTAGCGGAAAATGCGATTCGGGTGACAGCCGGGAAAGACCGGCACACATGGGAAGGTAGCTTAACAGGAAAAAGCGCTTAACGGGCATACACCGGGTAGTGTTGCGGGTTCGATTCCCGCCCTTTCCACAAGAGCGTTGGTCGGTGACGAAGTGAACGTCGCCTGCACATTCGCGGGAGCCGATTAGTCAAGGTCGGCACGCCCAACGTGCGCCGAAGTACAAGGCGCTGACACGCTGGAAAGACAGCGGTATACGAAAGCAAAGAATCGGCGGAACCTGTGCAGAAGCGCAGAAGCCGCGCCCATGTTTGATTCATGGGGCTTTCACCAAGAAGACCGCGGGAGGTGGCGATCATCGACCGAAAAGAGATCGACGCGAGGATTTCGGTACTGGACGCAGAGATTTCCGCAATGTACAAGCGGATGAACCGGGAGTATGAGAAGGTCATCCCGAAGACGGGGAAGAAGCGGAAGGAAGCCTTTGATAAGGTCATGGAGATTTCGGGGAAGTATACGGCCATGTGCCAGGAGCGGGCGAGGCTCATAAGGATGCTGGATGGACAATAAGCATTGATGTCAAGGCGTACATAGAGAGCGGGGACCTGCATCGCTTCTATACCTGTGCGCAGTGGCTGCGCCTGCGGGCGGAAGTGCTGGCGGAAGATAAATACGAATGCCAGTTCTGTAAGGATAAGGGAATATACACGCGGGCGACCATAGTGCACCATATTAACCATGTGCGAAGGCATCCAGAGCTTGCACTCTCTAAGTATTACATAGATGACAATGGGAACCGGAAGAGGCAGTTGGTTTCCTGTTGTGATAAGTGCCATGAAGAACAGCACCCCGAACGCATGAGGCAAAACAAGAAAAGAGCGCCCATTACGAAAGAGCAATGGTGATACCCCCGGTCGAATAAAACGAAAATTAATGCGATGGCGTTTGACTCGGCTGGGTCCACGACAATTCATAAAGTTCCGCGCGGGAGAAGGTGAAACATGAAGAAGGGTACTGCAAAAAAGAATGATCTGCGCGAGAGAATCCGCCAGGACCTCCTTGACCAGCTGGAGAGTGACGGCACGGTTGGGGAGTACTATATCGATTTGGTCGGCGATTACATGAGCATGTGGGACACCAAAAACGAGCTGATGGAGGATATCGCCGCCCGTGGGGCGGTGGTGGAGTACACGTCGAACACCGGCGTGAGCAACATGAAGCGAAACGAATCCATCGATCAGCAGCTAAAGGTCAACGCACAGATGTTGAAGCTGCTGGACGCGCTGGGGATTAAGCCGTCAACGGGCGGTGAGGAAGATGAGCTGTGAGATTAACCCGCATATCCTGCGGTACATTGAGATGGTGGAATCCGGGGAAATCCGCGCGTGTGAGGAACAGCGTCTTCTGGCCGCGCATGTAAGGCGGTGCTTCGAGACGGAGGGTATCCACACGGACGCCGCGCAGCTGGAGCACTACCTCGGCCTCGCGAAGTACTTCCCGTTCGACCAGGTTTTCCCGTGGCAGGAGTTTTTTTTCGGGCTGCATCTGTGCACCTACCGCGCGGACGGGATGCCGCGCTGGCCGGACGCTTTCGCGCTGATTGGGCGCGGCGCGGGAAAGGACGGGACCATCGCGCTGGAATCGGTCGCCCTGATGTCGCCCCATAACGGCATCAAAAACTACAACGTGGATATCTGCGCGAATAACGAGGATCAGGCCATGCGCCCCGTTGAGGACGTCATCGACATGATGGAAAGCCCCGCGAACCTCCGGAAGATGCGAAAGCACTTCTACTGGACAAAGGAAATGGTGGCGTCGCGGCAGACGAAATCCGTCCTGAAGGGGCACACCAACAGCCCAAAGGGGAAAGACGGACTGAGGTCGGGCGCTGTGATCTTCAACGAAATCCACCAGTACGAAAACTACGCGAACATCAACGTCTTTACAACCGGGCTTGGAAAGAAGAAGCATCCGCGCCGCACCTACTTCACCACAAACGGAATTGTGCGGGGCGGGCCGCTGGATGACATGCTGGAAAAGAGCGGACGGATTCTCCGGGGAGAGACACCCGACAACGGCCTCCTACCGTTTATCTGCAAGCTGGATGGCAAGGAGGAGGTCGACGATCCGGAGAACTGGCAGAAGTCGAACCCTTCCCTGCCGTTCCTTCCGATTCTCATGGAGGAGACGCGGAAGGAATATATCGAGTGGAAGTCGAATCCGGAACAGCTCACCGACTTCATGACAAAGCGGATGAATCTTCCGGAAGCGAACCGGGAGATTGCCGTTACCGAATGGGCGAACATCGAGGCGACGAAGCGGGAGCTCCCCGGTCTGGATGGATGGACATGCACGCTGGGCGTCGACTTCGTAAAGGTGGGGGATTTCGCAAGCACCAACCTGCACTTCCGGGAGGGAGAAACCCGTTACGACATCAACCACTCGTGGCTCTGCCTCAAATCTGCGGACCTCCCGCGCATCAAGGCCCCGTGGCGGCAGTGGGCGGAAGAAGGGCACCTGACCGTTGTCGACGACGTGGAGATACACCCGGACCTTTTATGCGAATGGATCGTGACGATGGGGCAGCGGTACAACATCTCCAAGCTGGCGCTGGACAACTATCGTTACGCGCTGTTATCCAACAGCCTTCGGCAGATTGGATTCGACGCGAAGGACCGAAAGAATGTCAAGCTCGTCCAACCGTCCGATATCATGAAGGTGGTCCCCGTCATCGACAGCTGCTTCAACAACCGGAACTTTGTGTGGGGGGATAACCCGCCGCTGCGCTGGGCGACGAACAACACCATGAAGGTGCGGTCCGGGAAGACGGCGGGAAGCGACACGGGGAACTACTACTACGCGAAGATCGAGGGACGAAGCCGCAAAACAGACCCGTTTATGGCGCTCGCGGCGTCAATGACGATAGAAGACGAGCTGGGGACGGGATATATCCCGGACGTTCCGGACCTGGGCTTCATCATTGGATAGGGAGGCGGTGTGTATTGGGGATCAGCCTGAAACGGTGGCTGCTGGAAAAGCTGGGCGGCGGCGTGGAGCGGGTATCAAGCGCGGATGTTGAGACGGGAGACTTCCTCGGGCTGGCAGCGGAAATCCATGTGCGGGAGCTGGCGTTCTGGTCATGCGTCAACATCGTGGCAAACGCGGTCAGCAAATGCGAGTTTAAAACCTTTGTCAAACACGAGGAAACGCGCGGACCAGAATATTATCTCTGGAACGTGGAGCCGAACGCCAACCAGAACAGCAGCGCCTTTATTCACAAGTGGATTTCACAGCTCTACTGCCGTAACGAGGCGCTGATCATCGAACAAAACGGGCAGCTGCTGGTGGCGGACAGTTTTGACCGCAAGCCCTACGCGCTATATGACGACGTCTTTACTCAGGTGCAGGTCGGAGACTTTACCTTCAACCGGACGTTTACGCAGTCGGAGGTCCTCTACTTCCGGCTGTCGGAAAAGAACATGCGGCTGATTGCGAACGGGCTTTACGCCTCCTACCAGAAGCTCATCGATTACGGGATGCGCAGCTACCGGCGGTCGCGCGGTCAGAAAGGCGTTATTACGGTCGACACGGTCGCGGCGAACGGCTGGCAGCAGGAATACGAGAATATCAAAAACCGCAATTTCAAATCATTCTTTGACGCGGAGAACGCGGTCATGCCGCTTTTCAAGGGGTTCCATTACGACGACCTCGGAAGCAAGACCTATTCCAATGAGGGGACGCGGGACATCCGGGCGATGATCGACGACGTGTCTGACTTTACGGCGAAGGCGTTCGGGATTCCCCCGGCGCTCCTGTCGGGAGAGGTGCAGGGAACGTCTGACGCGCTCGATCAGTTCCTGACCTTCTGCATCGACCCGCTGGCGGACATGTTGCAGGAGGAGATCAACCGCAAGAGAAGCGGATACGGAGGATTTTCGCAGGGGACTTACCTGCAAATCGATACACGGGCGGTCAAGCACGTCGACCTGCTGAGCGTATCGACCGCGATTGACAAGCTGATTTCGTCCGGGGCTTACTGCATCAACGATATCCGCAAGCTGACGGGTGACCAGGTGATCGACGAGCCATGGGCGTGGCAGCATTTCATGACCAAAAACTATGCGACCGTGGCGGAGCTTTTGAAGGCTCTGGGCGCGGACACAGGTTAAAGGAGGGCAAAAATGAAGAAATACTACTCCCTCTATCAGGAGGGAAGCGAAGCGACGATCCATATCTACGGGGACATCGTATCGTGGGAGTGGTTTGAAAGCGACGTGTCCAGCTACACCCTGTCGAAGGAGCTGGACGGAATCGACGCCGACGCGATCAACGTCTACATCAACTCCTACGGCGGCGTGGTGGCAGAGGGGCTTGCGATCTACAACAGTCTTAAACGCCATAAGGCGAAGGTGCGCACCGTCTGCGACGGATTTGCGTGCTCGGCGGCGAGCGTCGTCTTCATGGCGGGAGACGAGCGAATCATGAACCCCGCGTCGCTGCTGATGATCCACAACGCATGGACCAGCGCGCAGGGGAACTCGGCGGAGCTGCGCAAAGAGGCGGACGACCTGGACGCCATCACGCAGGCGTCGGTCGCAGCATATCTGGCGGACGTGACGATTTCGGAAGACAGGCTGAAAGAGCTGATGGACAACGAGACGTGGATTTCTCCCGTGTCGGCGGTCGAAATGGGGTTCGCCACGGGAATCGCGGACGAGGGCACGGGATTGGCCCCGAGCCAAAGCGCGCGGCACGCGGTGATGGACCTGGTCCTGAACCGGAAGCCAACGGCGCAGATCACCATCGACCCGGACCTGATCGCGGAAGCGGTGACAAAAAAGCTGCTCCAAAAGGCGGAGCAGCAGGAGACACGGAAACCCATTCATTTTTTGAACGCGCTCTCGCGCGGAAAGGAGTAAGTCAATGAGGAACAAAGACCTTGTGCAGAAGGAGAAGCAGGAGATCATGCAGCGGATGAGCGCGGCGGTGAAGGAGGAAAACGAAGACGCGTTCGTGCAGGCGTGGACCGACCTTGCCGACAGCATCCAGAAGCAGGTGCTCGAAGAGGCGGACGGCTACATGCAGGGGCTTGACCGGCAGATCCTTGCCGGGCGCGGCGCGCGGCAGCTGACGAGTGAAGAGAACCGGTATTACGAAGCCGTGATCGGCGCGATGCGGTCGAGCAACCCCAGGCAGGCGCTTGGCGAACTGGACGCGGTTCTTCCGAAGACGACCATCGACGCGGTGTTCGACGACCTCGTCGACCAGCATCCCCTTCTGGACGCGATCAATTTCCAGAATACGTCGGGCCTCATCGAAATGATCGTCAACACCGGAACCAAGCAGCTTGCGACATGGTCGACGCTTACGGCGGAGATCGTCAAGGAGCTGACCGGCGGCTTCAAGAAAGTGAACATGACGCTGAACAAGCTCTCGGCGTTCCTGCCGGTGGCAAAAGCGATGCTTGACCTCGGCCCGGTGTGGCTGGACCGTTATGTGCGGGCGGTGCTGCAGGAGGCGCTTTCCCTCGGGCTTGAGGAGGCGATCATCAACGGCACCGGCAAGGATATGCCGATCGGCATGAACCGGCAGGTGGGAGACGGTGTCACGGTAACGGCGGGCGTTTATCCCGAAAAGACGCCGGTGGCGGTCACCAGCCTCGACCCGGTCGCATATGGGACCCTGCTCGCGGGAATGGCAAAGACGCCGAACGGGCACGCGCGCACCATCGAACGGGTGCTGATGGTCGTCAACCCGAACGACTACCTGACCAAGATCATGCCCGCTACGACCGTCCGGGCGACGGACGGCACCTACGTCAACAACGTCCTCCCATTCCCCACCACGATCATCCAGTCGGTGCAGGTGCCCGCGAATAGGGCGATCATCGGCCTTGGAGACCGCTACTTCATGGGGCTGGGCACCGCGAAGTCGGGAAAGATCGAGTATTCGGACGAGTACCACTTCCTCGAGGACGAGCGCGTTTATCTCGTGAAGCTCTACGGCCACGGCGAACCGCTGGACAACAACGCCTTTGTCTACGCGGACATTACCAACCTCAAGCCCACCGTCAAGCAGGTCGTCGTAAACGAGGTCAAGGGCACCGTGACCACCAAGGCGCAGGCGTAAGGAGGCGGCGTATATGGCCGACTCTCAACTGCTGGCCGCCGCGAAGAATTACCTCGACATCACCTGGGATGACCCGGAGGGCGATAGAAAGCTCTCCGGCATCCTGGGGCGAGGGATGAAATATCTGGACGGCATCGCGGGGCGGGAACTGGATTACAGCACGGAGGACAAACCGCGCGAACTGCTGTTCGACTACGCCCGCTACGTGCGGTCAAACGCGCTGGACGAATTTCAGGGGAACTACCTGCATGAGCTGCTGGCGCTGCAGATCAGCGAGGAGGTAAAAGGTGATACGGGGGAAGCATCAGGAGTTTAACGACGGCATCGTGAAAATCTATTCCGTGGCCGACGAGTCCGAACTCGGGGAGGCACCGGCACCGGAGCTGACGCTGAAATGCGTCCTGCGTTTTAAGCGGCGCACAGTGGGCGTAAAGCGGTACTGGGCCGCTAAACAGGAAAACGTACAGGCGGATCAATTGCTTCGCGTGGCGGGCCTTGCAAGCGTCTCCACGCAGGACATCGCGGTCGTGAACGGCGTGCAGTATCGAATTCAGCAGGTGCAGTACCCGGAGGAAGCGCAGCCGGCCGTCATGGATCTGACTCTGGAGAGGATGGAACAAGTATATGGCATCGGTTGATGTGGTAAAAAACGCGTTGCTTACCGTTTCAAAAAATGTAGGGCATTTCAACGCTATGAAGAGAATCCCGCCCTATATCGTGTGGGCGGAGGATGGACAGGGGGATTCCCTCTGGGCGGACGGACAAATGCAGGAGCAGGTGATCACCGGCACAATCGACCTGTTCACCAAATCCAGCCGGGAGCCGCTGTTTGAAAAGATTCAGCGGGCGCTTTCCGATGCGGAGATATCGTTTCGCTGGAATTCTACACAGTACGAAGAGGACACCGGCCTGTACCATCACGAATGGGTGTGGGAAATTGGCTAAGCTGAAAGTCAAAGGATTAGATACGCTCGTTGAGCAGATGGAACGCATGTGCAAAAACTCCGAGGAGACAGCAAAAAAGGCGGTTTATGCTGGGGCAAAGGTAGTTGCTGATAAAATCCGCCAAAACTTGAATGCCTTGAACGTCACCCCGGAATGGCAGAAACAGGACTTGATCGATTCTTTTGGAATTGCGCCGGTGGATACGGATGAGAAAGGCGCGGTGAATACAAAGGCAGGTTTTGATGGCTATGGGAGCCGCCCCACAAAGAAGTACCCAAAAGGATTGCCGAATCAGCTGCTTGCGCGGGCAATTGAAAGTGGAACGTCTTTTAGAAAAAAACAACCGTTTGTACGGCCTGCGGTGAATGCATCCAGAAAGCTGGCAATCAAAGAGATGGAACGCGTCGTCGACGAAGAAGCTAAGAAAACATTGAAGGAGTGATCATATGGCAACGATTGGCGTCAGCAAACCCCATGTGGCAAAGTATGTGAACGCGGACGGGACGGTATCGTATACCGATGTTACCCGGCTGGCAAAAGCCGTGCAGTTCTCTGCCGAGATCAGCAGTGGCGATGGAAGCAATAATCTTTATGCAGATAACGGTGTCGCAGAGAGCGACAAGTCTTTCGAGGGCGGAACCATGACCATCACGACGGACGACCTTGATCAAGCGGGCAGTGCGCTGCTGCTTGGTATTACACCGAAGAGCGTGACGATCGGCGGCAAGGAAATTGAAGAGTTGGTCTTCGATGATGACGCCATAGCGCCATATCTCGGGTTTGGATGTGTCATCAAGAAAAAGCGCAACAATGCAATTAAGTGGCGTGCAGTTGTGTTTACCAAAGTGATGTTTGCAATCCCGTCAGACGCGGCGACCACGCAGGGAGAGACCATTGAATGGCAGACCGCAGAACTGGAAGCGACGATCATGAGAGACGACAGCGCAAAGCATGTTTGGAAACGTGAAGCGACCTTTGACACGGAATCGGACGCCGAAGCATATATCAAATCCGTGCTGGCGGACACCTCGGCCCCCGGGGCGTAAGGAGGGCACATGAACCGAATCACCGAGATTACGATCGGCGGCAAGGCGTATCCTCTTAATTTTTCCGTCCGGGCCGCAAAGCAAGCGACAGAGCGTTATGGGGATTTGTCGGAAGTAAGCAAAGCCCTGATTGGGGTGGATAAAAAGTACAATCCGGTCGATGAGACCGTGTGGCTGCTCGAAACCATGTTGGCGGAGGGAGCACGATACGTCAAACTGGTTGATGGCTCTGAGATTACAACACCAACTGCAGAGGACCTCGAAACGCTTGTCGGTTATTACGACGTTGAATTGCGCGAAAAACTCATGGCGGCGCTGTTCGGCGGGATGGAAACAGAAATTGAGACGGAGGATTCCCCAAAAAACGCGGGACCCACGCAGAGCGAATAAGCTTTGCGTGGGTCCAGATGTACGGCAAGCTGTTGAACTTTCAAACAGCAGAATTCTGGGCGATGCCGTTGGGAGAGATTATGGACTTGATCAAGTGCTATCAAATTCATGAGGGGATCGCCAAACCAAAGGAGACTATTGACGATGACCAGATGATCCCAGACATCCCGTAGTTTTCTCCGGTTAATACCCTGATATATAGAGCCAAAATCCGATCACGAAGATTAAGATGACTATAACGATACTTAAAACAATTCTTTTGACAATATACCCATATCCGACGATTTCCCGATATTCCTGACTTGTCCCTCCGAGAAGAAAAAGCGAACGACGGCACTCCCGTTCCAAGTCGCCCTTATAGTATGGGGTCTTGGAATATTTTTTAAGGACAGTGCAGGCGTCTTTGGTGCGCAACAACATTTCTTGCCGACGTGCATCTGTCATATCTTCTCCGCTGGCTTTTGCCAAATCAGAAAGAGCCGCTCTGGAAAGTTTGATTTCTTTAGCGATAAGCCGTTTGCATGGCCCGCAATATCCATGGCTATCTACCAAGTTGTCTTCATGACACAATTTGCATTTCGCCATAGCCACCACTCCTCTTGCCCACATGATAACATGGGATGGAAAAATTTTCAACCTGACTTTTGAGCGGTCGAAAACAAAGTTTTGATAGGGGGAAACGAAATGTCGCAAGGTTCTGCCAGTATAGGGCCGGTCATCGAGTTGGGCGGAGAAAAAACATATCGTAAGCAGCTGGAATCCATAAACAGCCTGCAAAAGAGTTTTCAGGCACAACTGGAAAAATTAGCCGCAGAATACGATAATGGCGATGAATCACTGGAAGCACTGGCGAAGAAGACTGACATCTACTCTGGAGCCGTAGAGGGGCAGGCGCAGAAAATCGCACTTGCACAAAAGGCATTGGACGCTTACCGGAAGAAACAGCAGGAAGCTGCGGAGGCGCTGCAATCTGCGAACATCGATTATCAGGACGCTAAAAAAAAGCTCGACGAAATGACCGCCAGCGGAAAGGCATCCACAAAGGGATTGGATGCGCAGAAGGAAGCCGTAATAAAAGCGGAGAAGGCCGTCGTTAAGGCGCAGAACGCCTACATGGGGGCGGGAAAAAGTGTCAACCAGTGGAAAACAACGCTTGCCAAGTCGGAGACCGAGGCAATTAAAACAGCAAAAGCATTGGAAGAAACCCGCAGCAAGGCGAATGCACTTAAAAATGTAAAGCTCCAAAAGTTTAAGGAACAGATGGAAAAGATATCCCAGACCGCGTCGGTAATGGGAGAACGAATGAAATCCGTTGGCGGAACGATGACAAAATATGTCACGGCCCCACTGACGACTGGGTTCGCACTGCTGACGAAGGGCACCGAGGAGTCCCGGGGATCCCTGTCGAAGCTTGAGAACAACGCGAGACTTGCGGAAGTCAGAGTTGGAATTTTGCACGACCGGATGGCGTTTCTGAACGCGGTCACGGGTGAGCTGGACTCTAACGTGGAGGCACTGTCCAATCTTCTTCAAGCGGGATATACCAACGACAATATTGTGCAGATAGTAGAGCAGCTCTCTGGCGCGGTTCTGCGTTTCCCGGATACTCTTAAAATAGAGTCTCTTTCCGACAGCCTCCAGGAAACTATCGCGACACAGAAAGCGACCGGGCAGTTCGCCGAATTGCTGGACCGTCTCGGCGTGAACACCGAAAAATTTGCGGCTGGGTTAGAGAAAGCGGGCGATCGAGGGAAAGGCGCGCAATTCGTACTGGACGAGCTGGCGAAAACCGACCTTTCCAAAGCGACGAAAACCTTTGAAGAAAACAATGCCGCTATGATTGAGGGTAAAGAGGCCGCCTACCAGTTGCAATTACAATTTGCGCGACTTGGAGCAAAGCTACAGCCGATCGTCACAAAGATTACTAACGGGGTTTCTGACCTGCTGGAGGAGTTTAATAATTTAGATGAAACGACTCAAAACGCTATTATTGGCGTAGGGACGGTAGGGGCCGCAATCGGGCCCTTGATAAGTGCAGGAGGAAGTCTCGCAAGTATAATCAGTGTTTTAACGGCAGCTCAGGCAAAAAACACAGTTGCCACCGCTGCGGGCACAACAACTACAATTGCTCACACTGCTGCTATGGCGGCGGAAACCAAGGTAGCCATTGCGGCGACAGGGGCCACGTTAGGTTTCAATGCAGCGCTTATTGCCACTCCTGCAGGCATGACGGTAGCGGCAATCGCCGCTATTGTAGCTGTTATAGCAAGCCTTGTTTACAATACGCAGAAAGCGATCCCCGAGGTTGACGCGCTGAATAAAAAGATGAAGGAAGAGAAGGAAACCCTTTCCGAACTCAAGGCAGAACGTCGTGAAAATATCGATGCGGGGATGGCGGAAATCAGCTATACCCGTCGCCTGTGGGAAGAACTGCAAAGCTATGTGGACGAATCTGGGCGGGTAATAGAAAATAAGACTCGCGTTAAAATGATCACCGATGAGATTAACAAGGTTCTTCCCGGAAGCGTTAAGTGGGTAGACAACGAACGAATCGCATACGAGAAGGGCACGGAAGCGATCAACCAGATGATCGCCATGAAACGCGCGAAAATCGTTCTGGATGCGATGGAACCAGAATACCGGGAAGCAATTTTAAATATTCGGGAAAAGGAGGTTCAGCAGGCAGAGCTCCAGTATGGAATTGAGCAGCGCCTCGCGAGAATCCAACAGTTGCAGGCAGAGCAGGCCAAATCGTTCAGCTTTCCAAGAATGACCGAGATTAATACGCTAAAGCGTGAAGTGAACCAACTGTCGGATGCCTTCGAGAAAAACGGAAAAATAACGGACAACCATTTAATTACAATCAAAAACTATGAATATGGAATGCAGGCGATTGCCAGCAACAGCACCCGCGCGATGGAGAAGTTCGTTGATGCTTACGGTGTAGGGTGGAGCGACATCGGCCAGATGACCGAATCAGGAATTGAAAAGCAACGGATTGCGCTGGAACAGGCGCGCGAAAATTATAGAAAAGGGCTCATTACAAAGGGGTCGTTGGAGGCGATCGAGCGGCAGTTTGACGAGCTTGTACGTCGTGCACAGGAAGCGGGCGTGAGGGTGCCGCAGGGAATCGCACGAGGAATCAAGGATGGGTCCGGGGCCGCAGTCAGCGCAATGCAAAATGTCGTGGACGAGGTAACGAAAACGGCGAAAGACGGTTGGAAAATCAAGTCTCCTTCTCGGGTGTTTCGAGATGATGTGGGGCGCTATTTGCCACAAGGTATCGCGGAGGGTTTTAAAATTGAAATGCCCAGGGCGTTGCGCCAGATGCAGGCGGCAATGTCGCATGTGGCGGGAAGCCTACAGAATCGGACAACACAGGACCTTGTGGTGAACTATCCGGGGGCTTCAACTGGGGCGGCGGCTTCGGGTGGGAGTGTATTTTATGTGACTATCGACGCGAAGAACGTCCGTGAATTTAACGATATTGTGGAGATGGCAAAGAACGCGCGGCAGGACGGGAGGAAGCGGTAATGGCTACATATTCGATTACCTGCGAGGCGAACAAGTCCGCGCTGATACGGCAGGCATACCCGCAAACAAATTACAGTACGGGCGATACAATGGACGCCGGAACCGAATCAAACAATGGTCAAAGTAAAATTGCGATCATTGGATTTGGGATACCTGATGAATTAAAGAAGAAGCGCATAACTGATGCCCGATTGTCGGTGTGCATTGCTGCGGGAAATCAGATCAATGGCGCGATCGTTTTAAAAAGCGGTTATTCAACACAAACTCCGTTTTATGAAAATGAAATTACCTGGAACAACGCGAACGTCCCCGGAAAAGAAAACATCCAAAATATCAATGCGTGGGACAAAGAGAATGTTGTCTCGATGCCGCTGGCCGGAGGGAGCTCTGACGAGTGGGCCAATTCGACGTATGTAGAACTCGAAGAGTTGCCGGCGCTGTTGGCGGGAACGGCGTTCTGGTCAGGTTGGGGAACGAGCAGGGCGATTTATTCATCGAGAAGCTCGAGAAAACCCTATTACCGTATCACAGCCGAGGACGCCGAACCGGAATTTTCGCAGATGACGCCTGCGGGTGGGTATGTCGATAGAAAGACGCCGCAGACATTCTCATGGGTTGCGAGATTTTCAGGAATCATCCTCGAAGATATATCGCAGACGTCCGCCCGCGTGGTTGTGACCGACCCGGCATTGGGAACGGAACAAGTCTTCACCGTATCTGGCGGAACCGAATCCTGCAACATTCCGGCCAACACTTTGCCGGTAGGTCCATTCAGCTGGCGGGTGGAGGCAGATTACGACTCGGGGATGACCTTCGAGTCGGGAACGGTCGAGGCGACTACAGCAACCAATACCCCCATAGTCAGCCCGGTCTCCCCGGTTGACACTTACGTCTACGGGGAGTACGAGACAGAATTCAGATGGAATTATACTGCGGCAGATGCCCAGCCGCAAACAAGAATAGACCTGCAATACAGTGCTGATGGCGTGGCGTGGACGGATTTCTTTTCCGCCGAGACAGACCGATATAGTTGTACCGTGCCGCCCCTATCGCTTCCCGCCGGGAAATTGTGGTGGCGCGCGCGGGGCTGGAATACCCACGGTGCGGGGGATTGGAGCGAGGGCGCGCAAATTATTGTGCAATCCATCCCGTCCGTTCCGGTGATTTTGGGCGTGACGGAAAAGTCTCGCCCGGTCGTAACGTGGCAATCCATTGGGCAAATATGTTATGAACTGCAAATTGAACGGGGAAACCAGACCATATACCAGACCGGGGAGGTCGCGTCAAATGCCTTTGTACATGTGGTTCCGGTTTATCTTGATGACGGAGCCTATACTGCTCGGCTACGCTATAAAAACAGCTCGCTGAAATTTTCGGATTGGGCCGAAAGGCCGTTTGAAATCCGGACGCAAAAACCCGCGCCTCCTGTTTTGTCGGGAGCGGCGGGGGCCGGATACGCAAAGTTTGCGATCGCGGAAACCGGGGGCTCGTTCAAATTCTATCTGCTCCGGGATGGAGTGCCCATTGCAAAAATCGACCGTCTGTATACAGATTACAGCTGTGTGGGGACACACCGATACATACTTCGTGGAGTGGACGAATTCGATAATTTTTCGGACAGCGAGCCGGTGGATGTAACCATAGAGCTTGGATGCTTCGCGGTGATCTCCCCATCAGCCGACCTGTCGGATATGCTGCGGATAAAGTACAGGCGAGCGGAACAAGCGGTACATTCCGGCCGGTTGCAGGCAACCGGAGAGCGGACGCACTATTCGGGAAGAAAATATCCGGTGTATGAATTTGGAGGATTTGCGGACGAGCAGGTCACAGTATCCGCGTCGTTTCGTGACGGGGAAGGCGCGGCGCGGCTTGAAAACTGGATGAGTTCGGGACAGGTGATTCTTTACCGGGAAAAGAGGGGGCATCGGTGCTATGGCGTGATATCCTCCATGGGGTTGGAACGGGACTGGTTCTCCACTGACGTAACGGTATCGATCGACAGGGTGGATTACATGGAAGAAATCTCATATGATCCACCGGAGGGGTGAGGATGGAAAAGACGGTACAAAACGCGCTTTTTGCGAAAGGTGGGATGCGGAGGGTCGCGTTTCGATTTGATATCATCCGGGACGGAGTAAAAATGCGATCGATCAGGGCGTCCGGGAGCGTCGCTATGGACAGCACGGCCCAGATCATGGGGTCGGCGCGCATCAAAACATCAGAGCCGGTTGACATCATAAAGGACCGCATTCGCCCGGTTGTTATGATCCTTCGGCATAACGCCGGTGGGGCAATCCCATTGGAAACCTGGACGGAGATCGACAGGGCCGGGAGGCCTGCGGAAGAATGGGATGCAGCGCGGTTGAGTTGGGGTGACCTGGACGGGGATGTGGCGAACATATCTCCGCGCGACGAGTGGATAGAAAAGCCGGTGGGCGTCTACCTACCGAGAACGTGCACGGAGCGGATTGAACCTGGCGTCAATACGTGGGAGATCGAAGCATATGACGGAACGGTCCTGTTGCGTGAGGACTGCGCCACGGACCGGATTTATATTGCATCGGGAACCCGGTATTTGGACGCGGTAACGAGCGTCATGATAAATGCCGGAGCGAATAATGTTCTGGTCATGGACGATTCTGACACCGTGATTCCAGTCGACCGGGAGTTTGACATAGGCGTCTCGAAACTGGATATCGTCAACACTTTGTTGGCGGAGATCAATTTCCGCCCGGTGTCCTGCGATGAGGATGGGCGTTACATCATTCGCAGATATCGGGAGCCGTCACCCAGCGCAGTTGATTTTTCATATTTGGACGACAGCCTTTCCATTCTACGGGCGGAGAGTTCGTCGACAGTGGATTTGATGGGGGTGCCAAATGTATTTATCGCGGTTTGCGACAATCCTGATCTTGACCAGACGTTTCGGGCGGAGTGGGTAAATGACAGTCCTGAATCCCCGGTGTCCACTATTAACCGTGGAAGGAATGTGGCGACCTATCGACCAGATATGATCTCGTCTCAGGCAGAGATCGACGAATATGTGAAGCGAACAGCATTTGAAGCGAATCAAATCTATGAAACGGTAGAGATTTCGACGGCAATCAATCCATATCACTGGGCGAATAATATCATCGTCGTAAGAAAGGGCGGATTGTCCGGAATATTCGAGGAAACAGGCTGGTCGTTCGAGCTGCGCGCCGGGGCGGAAATGAAACATACACTTAGAAGGCTGGTGATAGTATGACAAATAACCCGTTTGTTTTCTCGGAGCCTCAAAAAGAATCCCCTTTTGCAATCGCCATTATTCATGCGGTACATGCCGACGGGTTACAGCTAGTTTTTGATGGGGAAGCAAACTCGTCAGGAAAAAAGTATAAGGTTTTAAAATCATGCATGGCTCGCGCCGGGGACAGAGTACTATGCGCAAAGGCGAGCGGAACCTATGTCGTTTTGGGAGTCATTGCGACAAAGGCATCCATTGTGGCTGATGGCATCCAGAGTGTGGATGACCCGCTAGATTACATAAAGCTGACATACAATCCGACGAAAAAAGTTTACGCAGTCACAAGCGCGCGAAACGACCCGTATTGGCGCGATTTTTATGAAGTATAGTGGAGGCATCATAATGAGTAGCAGCGGAAAGACGACCCATGTTGGATTGAACCAGTGGGTGGGCGCAGACAAGCCTAAGATGGATGACTTTAATGCGGATAATCGAAAGATCGATGAGGCGATTCACGCCCATACGTCTGACGGAGCCGCGCACGTCTCCATACAGGAACGTATGGCATGGACAGGGGCCATTCCAATATTCGGCAGCTACGAGGGGGATGGGCAACCCCTGCAGGAAATTGCCCTAGGGTTCTCACCGTCCTTTGGAATCATATTCGCCGTGGGCAAAAATCCATTCCAGCCGGTGGACCAGAACACCGTTGCTCTCCGCGCGGCCTTTCTCTCCAGAGACGGTTCTTCACAGGCCGTAATGGTCACTGACACCGGCTTTTCGGTGCTCTATGCTTCCACGCCTGTCGCCGGGCGTGTAGCCGCCCTCAACGAGCCGGGAGTAACTTATCAATACATGGCTTTCAGATAGGAGGCGGAAAATGTTAATCTGTGGTGCGGACATTTCCATGATACGCGGAGACAGCGAGAGCATTACAGTATCCTGCAAGAACCCTGACGGCAGCGATCATCCCTTCTCAGAGGGGGACAAGGTATACCTCACTGTGAAGACGGACGCTTATCAGAAGGGCCCTGTGATGCAAAAGACGGTCACGGCGTTTGCTGATGGGAAAGCGGTGATCGAGATCACTCCGGAAGACACCAAGCGGCTTGATTTCGGGACATACAAATATGACGTGCAGCTGACCTATGCGAGCGGCAGGGTGACGACGATCATCCCGCCAAGCA
>ENA-OPBW01000476-OPBW01000476.1-human-gut-metagenome-genome-assembly--contig:-NODE-476-length-31630-cov-11.670467_pt1 | contig 31630 bp, 31 predicted proteins | sample MGYA00241070_ERZ501456 | MGnify/ENA primary metagenome ERZ501456 (study PRJEB25962, sample SAMEA2042624) | human gut metagenome | biome: human gut; feature: human-associated habitat; material: faeces...
GGAGGGGGTCAAAGGGGGAACCCTCGCCGGGGGTTCCCCCTTTGCGGGCGGCTCCGCCGCCCGCAGCCCCTGCGATTTACGGACGCCCACAGTAATTCGACGCCGGGTGGGGATGGAACCCCGCCCCTACGAGGGGGTTTGAGGAACGTGGTGAGGTCGGCGGTGGACGAAGGAAAGGGTCGTCGAGGACGCCGACCCCTACGGGTCCTTGCGGGACGGGCCGTGTGCCGCGTGATATACTGCAAGATCATCCCACGCCCGGGCGGGAGGACCGTGGTGAGGCTGGCAGAAACCATAGCAGCGGGACGTCGGGGACGCCGACCCCTACAGGGCGGGTGCGCCTCCATACGCCCGCAGTCATTCCACCCGGTCAGAGGCGTTCCAGACACAAGAGCCGAAAAGCAAAATAAAACAGCCGGTCGTTTGACCGGCTGTTTTTTGCGTCTGCGGGCGGCCTCAGCCCATCTCGTCGAGGCGCTTGTACAGCGTGCTGCGGGAGATGCCCAGCTCTTTTGCCACCTTGCTCTTGTTTCCATTGTATTTCTTCATGAGCTCCACGATCACGCGGGTCTCGTGCTCTTTTATGCTCTCCATCGGAGAAGCGGCGTAAGAGGCCGGGACGGCAGGCGCCGCGTCCTGCGGCGGCGAAAAGCCGCCCGTGAAGACCGCGGGGTCGTAGCCGGCCCCCGGTCCGGAGGAGGAGAGCTGGCGCAGCACGTCTTTAGGCAGGTTTTCAAGCGTCACGGTGTCCGAGGTCGTCATGACCGCGCACTTTTCGACGACGTTTTTGAGCTCCCTGACATTGCCGGGCCAGTAGTACCGCCGGAAAAGCTCCATGACCTCCCCGGAGATAGCCACCATCGGCACGCGGTTTTTCCGGGCCGCGCTCTCCAGCAGATAGGGGACGAGTATGTCTATGTCCCCCGTCCTGTCCCTGAGCGGGGGCAGCTCTATTCTTATGACGTTCAGCCGGAAGTACAGGTCCAGCCTGAAGGTGCCGCGCTGTACGCACTTCCAGAGGTCGCGGTTCGTCGCCGCGACTATGCGCACGTTCACGGGGTGGTACTTGCTCCCCCCTATGCGGCAGACGACTCTGTCTTCGAGTATGCGCAGGAGCGAGCACTGCATGTCCATGGGCATCTCGGCGATCTCGTCCAGGAATATCGTCCCGCCGTTTGCCAGCTCGAACTTGCCCGCCTGACCTCCGCGTTTGGCGCCGGTGAAGGCGCCGTCCTCGTAGCCCATGAGCTCGCTGCTTATGAGTTCTTTCGGTATCGCGGCGCAGTTGAGCGGGATGAACGGCCCGGTGTTCCTCGGGCTGGCCTCGTGTATGGCCTGGGCGACAAGCTCCTTTCCGGTCCCGCTCTCGCCCAGTATCAGCACGTTGCCGAGGCCCTTCGCCGCCCTCTTGGCATTTTCTATCGCCTCGGTGAACTCCTCGGAGCGGCCGATGAGGCTGCTGAAGGTGTAGACAGCCTGGGCCTTGCGGGGCTTCTCCGCCGACTGGCAGGGCACGAAGAATATCTTGTAGCCGCAGCCGTCCACGTACTGCCCGTAGACTGTATAGGCGTTGTCCCCGCCCGATGTGCCGTGCAGCAGCAACGTGGAGTTGAAGTCCTCCTTGGAGCGGTTCTTGAGCTTGGGCAGCTCCGCCACCTCCGGCATGAAACCTGAGAGCGCCTCGGGCTTTATCTTGTGGTGCGTCTTGCCGAATTCCTTTGTGAAGAGCTCGTTTACGAATATGACCTTCATATCCGTATCTACCAGCATCATGATGTCGTTGCCCTGCTGGGCCAGCTTCTCCAGAAAGTTGATGCGGCCGGCCAGGATGGGATAGATGAAGTCGGTGGCGGCGGAAATGTCCTCCGCCTCAAGTATGAAATTGACCGAGTCGTGTATGGGCTTGCAGTACACCTCTTCCGGCACGAATATCAGGTTCACGGACCTGAACCTCCGCCCCGTCTTGGAAACGTACCGGGCATAGCAGATGTACTTTGAAAATATCTCCAGATAGTTCTCCTGGCCCACCCGGCAGCAGGTCTTCATCGGGGACCTGAGCGCGATGTTGGCCACAAAAACGCCTACGTTTTTCTCCGAGAAATTTGTTCCAATTCTGATGCCGTCGGCCTTGAGCCGTTTCAGCAGCTCCGGGCTCCCCGCCTTGTTGTAGGCGGAAAGCGTCTCGTCCAGATAGAAGATGGCGCAGCCGTGCAGCGCCAGGAGCTTCTCTTTGCTGCTGTAATAGCTGTTCAGGTAGCTGAGGTGGTACCTGTGAAGCTCATCCATGCGGGTAAATACCTCAAAGTCCCGCTGCCTGTCGGTGAGCTTGGTATGCATGTCTATGCCCATGGCGAGCGATTCGCGCCACTCGCTGACAAAGGCCTTGTATTCGTCCGGCACCTTACACGTCTGCCCATTTACACACGACTCTTTTATCCGGGACAGCTCGTTGTCCCGGATTTTCGTAAGGTGGTCCATGGCAATTCTGCCTCCTTATTCAATTGGAGCGTGAGCAGCAGGCTTGTGTTTAGTAATTATACAGAACAAGCCTCGCTTTTGTCAATATCCACAATTTATCCACCTTTTTCCCTGGACAATACGCATAAATAGTGTAAACTTGGGCTTTCCCCTCCTGCGTATTGTACAGATTTCAGACAGTATTGTCTGACTGCGTATTTTATACAGACAAATTTGTACGCCCACCAGTTATTGTAATTTTGGGTTTCGTTTTCAGCCCGCCGCGGCCTGTTGTTATTGTGTACAATTTAATTGTGATTCATTTGTCAATATTCGACGTAAATTGACGAAAAAAGCGGCGAGCACAGCTTTCGTTAGTTTTTTGGCACATGTCTTGCTCTTATCTGCTGTGAGCGGACGGCATACAGGCTTGTCGTTTGAGCACAGAAAGGAGAACAGGCAGCATGTCAGACGAAAGAATGGAAGTGATAGTTGTCGGAGGCGGGCTGGCCGGTTTGAGCGCGGCTTACACCATGGCCCGGGCCGGCATGGAGGTGCTTCTCATTGAGCGCGGGAGCTACTGCGGGGCGAAGAACGTGACCGGAGGCAAGCTCTGCGCCGACGTACTGAAAAAACTCATCCCCTCCTTCGAGGAGGAGCTACCCGTTGAGCGCCGGCTCATCCGCGAGCAGGCCTACGCCTGGTCCGGCAGCGCGGTATCGGAGACCGGACTGGACGTCCGGGCGCTGCAGGCCACGAAGTACGGGGACGCCTACTCGGTGCTGAGGGCGAAGCTCGACCAGTGGCTCTGCGAGAAGGCCGAGGAAGAGGGCGTCATGGTCATAAACAATATAACGGTGACGGGGCTCCTCATCGAGGACGGGAAGGTCTGCGGCGTCATGGCCGGGGACGAGAGGATGGAGGCCGGGCTCGTGATCCTGGCCGACGGCGCCAACTCCCTCCTGGCACAGCAGGCCGGTCTGGGCACGCCGCCGGAGCCGGGCACCACCTGCGTCGGCGTCAAGGAGGTCATCCAGCTGGGCGAGGAGACGGTGAACAGCCGCTTCGGCCTTGCCGGAGACGAGGGCGTGGAGTACATGTACCTCGGCGACCGCTCAGCGGGCAACTACGCCGACGGCTTCATCTACACCAACCGCGACAGCGTTTCGGTGGGCATAGAGTTCCTGATAGGCGACATCGACAAGACCGACAAGGCCGTGCCCGAGCTGCTGGAGGAGTTCAAGGAGCTGCCGGCCGTGGCGGAGCTCATCGAGGGCGGCACGCTGCTGGAGTATTCGGCGCACATAGTCCACCACGGCGGGAGCAGCAAGCTGGGCAGGCTCTGCGGCGACGGCGTTCTCATAGCCGGGGACGCGGCGGGGCTCGTCGCAAACTACGGCTTCACCATCAGGGGCATGGACCTGGCCGTCGAATCCGGCATCCTTGCGGCCGAGACCGCCATAGCCCTGCGCGAATCCGGGGACTACTCGGCCGAGGCCCTCAGCGCCTATCAGCAGGCCGTCGAGGCCAGCGGCATCTTCCTCGAGCTGCGCAGGTGCGAGGAATACATGAACGAAACTCACGGAGGTGTATGAGATGCGCATGACTGTTGAAGACAAGCTCGGCGCCGACAAGTTCAGCGTCGATGAGGAGCACAGCCACATCCTTGTGGACAAGGCCTGCCGCGACGCGGCGGAGATAGACAGGGTGGTCAGGGTCTGCCCCGCCGCGCTCTACAAGAAGGACGGGGACGGCGTACGTTTCGACTATCTGGGCTGCCTTGAGTGCGGCACCTGCCGTGTACTGAGCGGCGGCAAGCTGGTCGAGAGCTGGAACTACCCCGTCGGCGCCTTCGGCGTGAGCTTCAGGCAGGGCTGAGGGAAGGGAGACGGGACTTATGGCACTTGCTCCTAAGATCGGCCGGGACGTGTTCCTGGCGCCCGGCGCCGTCGTCTGCGGCAACGTCAGCATAGCGGACGATTGCTGCGTCTTCTTCAACACCACGATAAGGGCGGACCGCACGGGCATCTCCATCGGGGAGAGGACCAATATCCAGGACAACTGTCTCCTGCACTCGACGCCGGTCTACCCCATCGAGATAGGCCGGGAGGTCTCCATCGGCCACGGCTCCATCATCCACGGCTGCCGCATCGCGGACAGGGTGCTCGTGGGCATGGGGGCGATCATCATGAATGACGTCGAGATAGGCGAAAACTGCATCATCGGCGCGGGCACCCTGCTCACGCAGCACAAGAAGATCCCGCCCAACTCGCTCGTCATGGGCGCTCCGGGCGCGGTCGTCCGGCCCCTGCGCGAGGAGGAGATAGAGAAGATCGCCAAAAACGCGGAACACTATTACACAATGAGCAGAGAACACATGAGAGGCGAGTTCCAGCTCGCCCCGCAGAGGGAGGAAAACGATGCCTAAGGTACTGGTTTGCTACAAATGGGTCCTGGACGAGTCGGATATACGCATAAACCCCGACCTGTCCGTGGACTTCTCCAAGGCAAAATATAAGATAAGCGACTACGACAAGCACACGATAGAGGCGGGCAGCCAGGCCGCGAAGGCCCTCGGCGGGACCTGCACCGGCATCTCCTGCGGCGGCGCGGAGACGCGCAAATCCTTCAACGACGCCCTGGCCAGGGGCATGGACGAGGGCATCTGGGTCAACACCGCCGAGTCCGGACGGCCGGACGGCTGCCGGACGGCCGCGCTGCTCGCTGCCGCCGCCGCCACCGTGGAGGACGCCGCGCTGCTGCTGTGCAGCGAGGGCTCCAGCGACGACTACGCCAGGCAGACAGGCCCCCGGCTCGCCGCCATCCTCGGCTGGCCCGTCCTGAGCAGCGTGACCTCCTTCAGCGTAGAGGGCGGCGTCGTCACCGCCGAGCGCAAGCTTGAGGACTGCATCCAGACCGTCTCTGCGCCGCTGCCCGCCGTCCTCTGCCTGCTGCCCGAGGCCGCGCCCGCCCCGATACCCGGGCTCAAGCAGGTCATGGCCGCGAGGAAAAAGCCCGTCGCCGAGCTGAGCGCCGAGGCCCTCGTCCCCGGCACGGCCGCTGGCCTGAAGGATCTGGGGAGCACCGGTTACGTCTCGACCCGCAAGAACATCCTGATAAACGAGGACAGCAAGGAGCAGGCCGTCGCGGCCCTGGTCGCGGCGCTGAAGAAGGAGGGAGCTATCTGATGGCAAAGGTACTCGTATACGCGAACAGGGCGGACAAGCTGGCGGAGCTCGTCTCCTTTGCACGCACGCTGGGCTCGGAATGTCTGGCCCTGGCCTGCGGCCCCGAGCTGCCCGAGGGCTTCGGCTCCTCCGGCGCGGACGCAACCATCCTGCTCAAGGGCAGCTCCGCGCGCCCCGAGGACTACTCCAGGAGCATAGCCGAATTCATAAGCGCCGAAAATATAGACATCTTCGCCGCCGTATCCACCCCCACCGGCCGCGAGATCGCAGCCTATGCCGCGGGCTGCCTCGGCTGCCCGCTCGTCAGCGAGGTCCAGAGCGCCGCTATTGAAGGCGGCGAGCTCCTGACCGAGCGCATGACCTACGGCGGCGCGGTCATAAAGCGCGAGAGCTCCCCCTTCCCCTGCGTCCTCACCGTCCCCGCGGGCAAGTACGCCCCCGCCTCCGGCGAGGCCCCGCTGACCGTCGTACCCGCGGCGGAGGACGGGCGCGTGAGCCTCGTCTCGACCGCCCCCATCGTCCGTGAGGGCGTGGACATCACGGCGGCTGAGAAGGTCGTCGCCGTCGGCATGGGCTTCTCCGAGAAGGAGGAGCTCGGCATAGCTTACGACCTTGCGGCGGCCATAGGCGCCGAGGTCGGCTGCTCCCGCTCCCTCGCGGAGGACAACCACTGGTTCTCGGAGTACATCGGCCTGTCCGGCCTGCAGCTGAACCCCAAGCTCTACATCGCGCTGGGCATCTCCGGCCAGGTCCAGCACAGCGTGGGCGTGCGCGGCGCGCAGCTCATAGTGGCCGTGAACCGCGACGAAAAGGCCCCCATCATGTCCGCCTGCGACTACGGCATAGTCGGGGACATGTTTGAGATCGTCCCCCTGCTCACCAAGGCGATAAACGAAAGCAAATAGATAAGATCGCAAGGAAAGGATGAGAAAAATGCGCAGCAACCCCATTACCCCTGAATACGGCCCCCTCCACGGTCTGAGAGTGATGCTGACCGGCGTCGCTTTCGCGGGCCCCTTCGCGGCGCGCTGGCTGGGCGACATGGGCGCGGAGATCATCAAGATCGAGATCCCCGGCTCCGGCGACACCTCCAGGATCGGCCGCCGCACCGAGACCGGCGTCGTCCCCAAGTGGATAAGCCTCGGCCGCAACATGAACAGCTTCGAGTTCAACATGAACTTCGACAAGGTGCCCGAGTCCAAGGAAGTCTTCGTTGACCTCGTCAAGCAGTGCGACATCTGGATAAACAGCGTGCCCAACATAGGCAAGCACGGCCCGACGGACGAGCTGGCCATGTCCGCCAATCCCAAGCTCGTCATCGTCCACGTCACGGGCTACGGCCTTAAGCAGAACGGCGGCGTGGACCGCTACCTCGGCAAGCCCTGCGTCGATCCCGTGGGCCAGGCCTTCAGCGGCCTTGCCGCCATGCAGGGCATGCCCGACGGCCCCTACCTCACCGCCAACCCCCTGGTCTGCGACATCACCACCGCCCTCTTCGCCGCCTGCGGCTCCCTGGCCGGCTACTACAGCATGCTCCAGACCGGCAAGGGCCAGGTCATCGACGCCTCCATGTACGAGTCCGCGGCCTACCTCATGAGCTATCACTGGTGCGAGCAGCTCAACGGCGGCGGCAATTACAAGCGCACCGGCCCGCTCAACCCCCTGTGGCGCCCCTTCGGCTACTACGAGTGCCGCGACGGCAAGTGGGTCTCCGTCGGCGTCTGGGGCATCGGCATCTGGAAGAAGTTCTGCGACCTCATGGGCGTCTCCCCCGACGACTTCCCCTACATGGACACCTGCGGCCAGGGCAACCCCGAGCTCGTAAAGAAGATGGACGCCCTCTGGCTCGACTGGCTCAGCCAGCACGACGCCGCCGAGGTCGAGCGCATCTTCATGGAGACCGGCATCCCCGTCTCCATGCTGAACACCGCCGAGGACGCCTATGCCAACCCGCACTGGCAGGCCCGCAACGACTTCATCAAGATAATCGACGCCACCACCGGCGGCGAGTTCGTGGACATCGCCACCATGCCGCGCTTCGGCGGCACGCCCTGCAACGTCTACAAGGGCGCCCCGCTGCTCGGCCAGGAGTCCGACGCCATCATGAAGGAGATCCTCGGCTACAGCGCAGAGAAGATAGAGTCCCTCAAAGCCGCCGGCGCCGTCGCCGCCTCCCTGACCACCAAGTAAGACCAAATTTAAATTAATCGTTAGGAGAATTCAGATGAAACTCACCGAAAACCAGGAAATGTACCTCAATCTGTTCAACGAGTTTGTCCAGCAGGAGGTAGCCCCGCGCATAAAGGAACTCGACGAGGTCGATGAGTACCCCATTTGGATGCGCGACCGCATGGCCGAGCTCGGCTTCACCCGCCTCGTCGCCCCCGAGGAGTACGGCGGCTTCGGCGAGAGCATGACCACCCTGCTCATGCTCATCATCGAGGCCTCCAAGTACAACAACAACCTTGCCTCCATCCTCAACTGCTCCAACAACGCCAACAAGCTGCTGAGCTTCGCCAACCAGGAGCAGATAGACCGCTTCCTCCCCATGATAGTGGACGAGGGCAAGTTCATGGGCATGGCCTACACGGAGCCCTCCGGCGGCTCCGACTCCCGCGCCATCTCCACCACCGCCGTGCTCGACGGCGACGAGTGGGTCATAAACGGCACGAAGAGCTTCATCTCCTACCGCTGCGCCGTCGGCAGCTGGCAGGTCAGCGCCAAGACCGTTGACCCCGAGACCGGCAAGGAGGGCATCAGCGTCTTCCTCGTCGCGGCCGACGCGCCCGGCATCACCTACGGAGCGCACTACAAGAAGTTCGGCTGGTGCGGCTCGGACACCGGCGACATCTACTTCAAGAACTGCCGCGTCCCCAAGTGGAGCCTCTGCGGCCAGCTCAACAAGGGTCTGCGCATCTCCCTCGGCACGCTGGACGGCGCGCGCCTCGTCATCGCCGCCAGGGCCGTCGGCTACGCCAAGGGCGCCTACGAGAAGGCCCTCGACTACGCCACGCAGCGCATCGCCTTCGGCAAGCCCCTGAGCGACTTCCAGGTGCTCCAGCACTACATAGCCGACATGTACAGCAGCATCCAGGTCGGCGAGGGCTACCTCATGTACCTGGCCTCCCTGCTCGACAACGGCGAGTCCATAGCCAAGGGCGCCTCCATCGCCAAGCTCTTCTGCACCGAGGAGGCCCAGAAGATCTGCGAGAAGGCCATGCAGCTGTGCGGCGGCATGGGCCTGCTGAAGGACTTCGGCCTGTCCCGCTACTACGAGGACGCCCGCGTGCTCACCATCGGCGAGGGCACCAGCGAGATCCAGAAGAACATCATCTTCAAGTCCATCATGGCCGACCGCTGAGCCGGCGACGCCCTCTCCGCGCGGCGCCCCGCCCCGGAGAGGGCGGATAGTGCCCGTAATTGCCACGCAATTAACGAGCTTGTCAAACGCATCGCATTTTCTTACGTCAGAAGGGAAGGGAAAAAATGAAATTCACCAAAAAGCAGCTCATCTACCTCATGGTAGGCCTCATTCTCGGCATAGCCATAGCGCTCATCCCCGCCCCCTCCGGGCTCGAAGTCCAGGCCATGCGCGTTATCGGCATACTGGTCTGCGCGATAGTCTGGTGGGCCGGACAGGTCTTCCATGAGGCCGTCACCGCCATACTCATGTGCGTCGCCTTCGTCATCTTCGGCAAGGTGCCTATAGAAGTGTCCTTCTCCGCCTTTTCCGGCTCCACTTACTGGCTGCTCGTCGCCGCCTTCGGGCTCGGCGCGGCCATAAAGGCCTGCGGCCTGCTTGAGCGCATAGCCATCATCCTGCTCAAGCTCTTCCCGAAGAGCTACCGCGGCCAGGTCATCGGCCTGCTGGCCGTCACGACCATAACCTCCCCCTTCGTGCCCAGCAAGGCTGCCAAGTGCACCGTCCTCTCCCCCCTGACCCGCGGCATCAGCGAGGCCATGGGCTACAAGAACGAGGGCAAGGAGGCCACCGGCCTTTTCCTCGCCTATTACTCGGCCATCTGCTTCTCCCCCGCGATGTTCATCACCGCCTCCGTCACCACCGCCGCCCTTGTCGGCATGTACAGCGCGGAGATCCAGGCGGAGTACACCATGGTAAAGTGGGCGCTCTGCTCGCTGCCCTTCATCGTGCCCTTCTTCATCGGCAACTACCTTTACATCAGCAGCAGGTATAAGCCCGCCTCCGGCCAGAAGCTGGACGTCTCCTTCCTGGAGGAGCGCCAGAAGGCTCTCGGCCCCTGGAAGCGCGAGGAGAAGATCATGGGCGTCATCATGATACTCACGGTGCTCTCCTGGGTGCTCAAGAGCGTGACCAACATCCCCGAGTACGCCACCGCCCTCATCGCCCTTTGCGCCACCCTCATCTTCGGCATTCTGCCCGTCAAGCAGTGGCGCAACAACGTGGCCTGGGAATCCCTCATCTTCATCGCCTGCTCCGTGGGTCTCGGCACCGTGCTGCCCCACGTGAACATCACCACCTGGCTCAGCGAGGCCGTCGGCCCCTATACCGTGGGCTTCTTCTCCAACCCCTTCCTGCTCATCGCCGGCCTGGCCGTCCTCACCCTGCTCGTCCGCTTCCTCATCCTCTCCGAGATAGGCTACCTCTCCGTCTTCACGGCCCTGCTCATCCCCCTCGGCATCTCGGCCGGCATCAACCCCTGGATCATCGGCTTCATCCTCAATGCCTTTGTCATCGGCTGGTTCCTGCCCTACCAGAGCTCCGTGTATCTGACCGCTATCTACGCCGCCGGCGAGGGCTGGGTAACCATCAAGGACACCACGAAGTACTGCTACGTCTATTGCATCATCGGCCTGGTCTGCATGTACATCGCCTATTTCCTCTGGAACCTCATGGGAATCTGGAGCATTGCCTGACCGCCGCAGTTTGAATTGTTTTTCGGAGGCTGTAAATGGTTAATTTCGGCTATTTTTTGCTTAGGAACGCCGACTGCTTTCCTGACCGGACCGCTGTCGTGTGCGAGGATCGCGAGCTTACATACTCCCAGCTGAACGCCGAATGCAACCGGCTTGCCAACGCCTTGAAGCTCAAAGGGCTCAGGCGCGGAGACAGACTGGCGCTGCTCATGAAGAGCAGCACGGAATGGCTGGTAGTCTGGTATGCATGCCAGAAGCTGGGCGTAGCCGTCCTGCCTCTGCACGCGCGCCTGATGGCCGGCGAGCTTGTCAGGACCATAGACACGGCCGGCTGCGGCTGCCTGGTTTTCGGCTCCGAATTCGCCGGGCAGGCTGAGAGCATACTGCAAAGCTGCCGCGGTCTCAGGCTCTCCATATGCTGTCTCAGGCAGGGCGACCCCAGGCCGGACTGCGCCGATGCCCTCTTTGAGGAGCTGGTCTCCGAAGCGGACCCGGGCGAGGCTCAGGAGGAGCTTCGCCCGGAGGATGAGAGCGTCATCCTCTTCACCAGCGGCACTACCGGAGTCTCGAAGGGCGTCCTCAGAACACAGCAGATGGTCCGTGACCACGCCCTGGTCCTCGCGATAGCCAACGAGCCCTCGGAAACGCCGGAGGCCATACTCACGCCCGCGCCGCTCTACCACACCGCCGGGCTCTTCTGCATCCTGAAATCCGCGGCCCTGGCCGCCACGCTGATACTCGTGAGCTCCTTCGACCCGGAAAAGATCTGCCGTCAGATTGAGTCACGAAAGGCCACCGAGGTCCTAATGCTGCCGCCCATCTCCTATCAGAGGCTGTACCAGTCCGAGGCGGCGCGCAAATACGACCTGTCCAGCGTCAGGCTCGCCCTGGTCACAGCGGGCAAGTGTACAAAGGCCTGTATCGACGACATCTTCGAGATGTTCCCCAACTGCAAGCTGAGGCCCTCCTGGGGTTCAACTGAGGTATGCAGCGCCACAGGCTGCAACCTTTCCCGTCAGCAGCTCCGGGAGCGGCCCGAGCTCATGAGCACGGTGGGCAGGCTGAACGCACTTGTCGAAGTCCGCATCGTGGACGAGACGGGCGCGCAGGTCCCCGTCGGCGTGCCGGGCGAAGCCCTGGTGCGTTCCCCGCTGGTGTTCAAGGGCTATCTCGGCCGCGAGGACGAGCAGGACGACATTTTCGTGGACGGCTGGTTCAGGACCGAGGACATTATGCGCGTTGACGCGGACGGGTACTATTACCTGGTGGACAGAAAAAGGGACATAGTGAAGACCGGCGGCGAAAACGTGTATGCGCAGGAGATAGAGCGGGTGCTGCAAAGCCACCCCGCCGTCATGGACAGCGCCGTCGTAGGAGTTCCGGACCCCAGGTTCGGGGAGGCGATAGCCGCCGCGATAGTGCTCAACCCCGGCGCTGAACTGAGCGCGGACGAGCTGCTGGACTTCTGCGCGGCCAACCTCGCCTCATACAAGAAGCCCCGCTACTGGGCGCTGCTGGACAGCCTGCCCGAAAACAGCGTGGGCAAGGTACAGAAAAACGTTCTCAGGGAGAACGCCGCAAAGATATTTACAAGGATCGCCTGACGTGCCGGTGGAGGCGGGCGGAGCCCGCCTCCTGTGCCGGTCCGGTTCCCCGGCGCCCAGGTAACGCGCGGAGGTGTTTAGTGATAAAACCTATTCTGGCGTCAGTTATTTTTGTAGTTATCCTCATATCCTTCGTCATGCAGAGGCGTCCCGCCGGCCTGACGGCCGTCGTCGGCTCCCTGCTCATGATGATCTTCGGCATTATAGAGCCTTCGGACGTCGTGGCGCCCTTCGGCTCCGACACGGTCATAATGGTCGCCTCCGTGCTCATACTGGGCAGCGCAGTGTTCGAGACCGGCGCGGCCGAAATAATCGGCAGCGCCATAGTCAGGAGGATGGGCCGGAACGAGAAGCTGCTCATAATGGTGCTCGTGCTGACGGTCTCCATTCTGTCCTCCTTCCTCAGCAACAGCGCGGTGGTGGCGATATTCCTGCCGCTGCTGGCCTCGCTGGCCCGCTCTTCGGGCGGGGCGATAACGAAGAAGAACACCTACATGGCCGTGGGCATTGCCTCGGTCGTGGGCGGCAACTGCACGCTCGCAGGCTCCACGCCCCAGCTGACGGCCCAGGCCATACTCCAGACCACGGACTCGGTGAGGGAGCTCACCTTCTGGGAGCTGGGCAAGGTGGGTTTCCCGCTCGTCATAGTGCTGGCCCTCTACTATCTGTTCATAGGCATACGCCTGCAGAAAAAGGTTTTCGACTTCCCCGAAGTCGAGGACCCCGCCCCCTCCGGAGACGGCGGGCAGGTCCGCAGCAAGGCCAAGTGTATCACGGTCTGCCTCATCATGCTCGGCTGCGTGGCCGGCTTCACGGCGGGCGTGTTTTCCTTCGGCACGGTCGGGGCCATTGCGGCCGCACTGTGCATACTGACCGGCTGCATCTCCTTTGACAAGGCCTTCAAGTCCCTGGACTGGAACACCATCTGCGTCCTCGGCGGGGCCATGGGCATATCCACCGCCCTGAACAAGAGCGGCGTTGTCCAGGCGGTCGCAGACATGATAATATCCGCCTTCGGCAGCGGGGCGAACCCCGTGACCATATGCCTTGTTCTCCTTGTGACCTCCGCGGCCCTCGGGAACATAATGAGCCACACCGCAACTGCGGCCGTGCTGACCCCCCTGGCCATTTCGCTGGGCACCGGGCTCGGCGTGGACCCCATCCCATATGTCGTCACGGTCGTGATCGGCTGCAACCTGGCCTTTGCCACGCCCGTGGCCACCCCGCCCCTCACCATGACCATGGTCGGCGGATACAGGTTCACGGACTACACCAAGGTCGGCGGCCTCTACAACCTCCTGTCGCTCATAGCCGCCGCGCTGCTTATCCCCCTGGCATACGGGCTGTGAGCCGCGGCACAACTGCAATTTTCTTATTAGGAGAGAGAATAAGAATGCTCAAAATACTAGTTTGCGTAAAACAGGTCCCGGACGTGGACCAGATGAGGATGGACCCCGAGACGGGCAACCTCATCCGGGCCGGCGTACCCGCCATTCTGAACCCCCTGGACGGCAACGCCCTCGCCGCCGCCCTGTCCGTCAAGGAGCAGTACGGCGCCGAGCTGAGCCTCATCACCATGGGGCCTCCCGCGGCAGAGGCCGCCCTGCGCGAGTGCCTGGCCGCAGGCGCCGACAGGGCCATCCTGGTCACTGACCGCGCCTTTGGAAACGCAGACACCCTCGCCACCAGTTATTCCATAGTCTCCGCGGCGAAGTCCATCGACAGCTTTGACCTCATCTTCTGCGGCAAGGAGACCCTCGACGGGGCCACTGGCCAGATGGGCGCCCAGCTGGCCGAGCGTTTCGGCGCCGCCCAGGTGACGAGCGCCAGCCTGATAAAGTCCGTGGACGAGGCCGCGGGCAAGCTCGTCGTCGAGCGCGAGCTTGAGACCGGGGTGGAAACGCTTGAGGTGAGCATGCCCTGCCTGTTCACCATGGAAAAGACGCACTATCCCGCGCGCATCCCCAGCCTCAAGGGCAAACTCGCCGCCAAAAAGGCGAAGATCACCGTCCTCACCGCCGACGACATCCCGGGCCTCGACCGCGGCCGCATAGGCGACCCCGGCTCCCCCACTAAGGTGCCGCGCATGTTCCCGCCCGTGCTGCCCGAGCCGGGCCTCATCATAGACGAGGGTTCGGTGGAAGGCAGCGTGGCCAAGCTCTTCGAGCTGGCCGGGATTTGAGGAGGTGCCCGGAATGGATAAGAAAAACTACAAGGACATGTGGGTCTACATAGAGCACAGCGGGGGCGAAGTCCACCCCGTGTCGCTGGAGCTCTGCTGCGAGCTGCGCAAGCTCTGCGACCTCTCGGGTGACAGGCTGGTGGCCGTGGCCGCCGGCTCTCTGCCCGAGTCCGAGCTCGACAAGATAAAGGACTGCGGCATCGACGGACTGATACAGGTCTCCGGTACCGGCTACGAGAGGTACAACACCGAGGCCTACGCCAATCTTTTCACCGTCCTGTGCGAAAAATACAGGCCCTCCGCCGTATTCGTCGGCGGCACGACGAACGGCAGGGACTTCGCCCCTCGCTTTGCCGCGAGGCTGGAGACCGGCTGCACCTCCGACGCCACGGAGATAATATATAACCCGGAGACGGGCGATATCGAATTCGTCGAGCCCGCGGCGGGCGGCAAGATAATGGCCGTCATCACCATACCCGTGCTCCGTCCGCAGGTGGGCACCATCCGCCCCGGCACCTTCAAGCACGAGCCCGCAGGCCGCAGGGAGAACATAGAGCTCATCGAGGAGGAGATCTCCTTCCCGGAGGAGGAGATACGCACCCGGCTCCTGGGCTTCGCCTCGGACGCCTTCGAGCCCGAGCTGGACATAGCCGGCTGCGAGACCATCGTGTGCGTGGGCGCCGGGCTCAAAAACGAGAGCCTGCCCAAGTACCGGGAGCTGGCCGCGCTGCTCGGCGGGAAGCTGGCCTGCACGAGGCCGCTGGTGGACCGCGAGCTGCTGCCCTACAAGCTCCAGGTCGGCCAGTCCGGCGTGATGATAAAGCCCAGGCTCTACATCGGCTTCGGCATCTCCGGCGCGGTGAACCACGTGACCGGAGTGGACGCCGAGACCTTCATCGCCGTGAATTCCGACCCCAACGCCGCCATATTCAACTACTGCGACTACGGCATAGTGGCCGACATGGACGAAGTGTGCGACGCGATGATCGCCCGGCTCAAATCCAGATAACAGGAAAAGAAAAAGCCTTCCGCTTTGCAGCGGAAGGCTTTTTTGCCGTGTTTATTTACTTCACGAGCTTGGCGACCTCGGCGGCGAGGTCGTCCTGGCGCTTCTCGATGCCCTCACCCTTCTCGAAGCGGGTGTAGCAGTTCACCTTGATGGTGGTGCCGAGCTGCTTCGCGACGGCGGCGACGTGGTCCTCGACGGAGACCTTGTCGTCCTTCACGAACGGCTGCTGCATGAGGCAGATCTCCTTGTAGTACTTGGCTAGGCCGCCCATGACTATCTTCTCGATGATGGCGTCGGGCTTCGTGGCGTTCTTCGGGTCCTCCTTGGCCTGGGCCAGACGGACGCGCTTCTCGTTCTCGATGAACTCTTCGCTGACCTCGCTCTTGTCCAGGAACTGCGGATTCAGAGCCGCGACCTGCATGGCGAGATCCTTGCCCAGCTCCTCGACCTCGGCGCTCTTCTCAAAGCCCGCGCCGACCTCAAGGTTCATAAGCACCGCGATACGGCCGCCCATATGGACGTAGGCCACGCTCACGCCCTTGTCGTAGCGGGCGAAGCGGCGTACCTTGATGTTCTCGCCGATGACCAGGACCTTGTCGTTCTGCTCCTCAAGCACGGTCTTCTCGCTGCCGGGGTACTTGCAGGCGAACAGGGCGTCCAGATCGGCGGGCGCGTCCTTCGCAACGACCTTGGCCACGTTCTGGACGTACTCGACGAAGAGGTCGTTCTTCGCGACGAAGTCGCTCTCGGCATTGACTTCGACTATGGAGCCCACGCCGCACTCGGGGCAGACGTAAGCGTAAGCCATGCCCTCGGCGGCTATGCGGCCGGCCTTCTTCTGGGCGGCGGCGAGGCCCTTCTCACGGAGCCACTCAACGGCCTTGTCGATGTCGCCGTCGGCCTCGGCGAGGGCCTTCTTGCAGTCCATCATGCCGACACCGGTCATCTCGCGCAGGTTCTTGACGTCAGCAGCTGTGAATCCCATATATTATCATCCTTCCGTATTATTTAAAAGATAGTGCGCGGGGCATTGAGGCTCACTCGGCGGCCTCGTCGCTCTCCTCGACCTTGGCGGCCTCGTCGGAGGCGTTGTCGGCGCCCTGGCGGCCTTCCTGGACGGCGTTGGCCATGGTGGCGCTGATAAGCTTGATGGCGCGGATGGCGTCGTCGTTCGCGGGGATGACGTAATCGACCTCATCGGGGTCGCAGTTGGTATCGACTATGGCGACGATGGGGATGTGCAGCTTGCGGGCCTCGGCGATGGCGTTGTGCTCCTTGCGGGAGTCGATGACGAACAGAGCGCCGGGGAGCTTCTTCATCTCCTTGACGCCGCCGAGATACTTCTCGAGCTTGGCCATCTCGCCCATAAGCTTCATGACTTCCTTCTTGGGCAGCATGTCGAAGGTGCCGTCCTCCTGCATCTTCTTGAGCTGGGCCAGGCGGTCTATACGGGTGCGCATGGTCTTGAAGTTCGTCAGCATGCCTCCGAGCCAGCGGGCGTTGACGTAGTACTGGCCGACGCGCTCGGCCTCTTCCTTCACGGCCTCGGCAGCCTGCTTCTTCGTGCCGACGAAGAGGATGTTCTGGCCGTTCGCCGCGAGCTCGCGCACGAAGGCATAGGCCTCTTCGAGCTTCTTGACGGTCTTCTGCAGGTCGATGATGTAGATGCCGTTACGTTCCATGTAGATGTACTCGGCCATCTTGGGGTTCCACCTGCGGGTCTGGTGGCCGAAGTGGACGCCGGCCTCCAGCAGCTGCTTCATGGATACTACTGCCATTGTGTGTTTTCCTCCCTTTATTTTGTTATTACCTCCGGCGGGGCTCGTCTCCCCGCGGCCCAGCCTTGCGGCCACAGGGCCGGGGATCCCCCCATCCGTGCGTAATGCCGATATATTATAGCAAAAGCTTCCGTGCATTGCAAGGAGTTTTTTGCAGAATTTTGCCCCCGTTCCGCGTTTTTTCGCGGGACGGGGGCGGTTTTTTCGCATATCGCCGGCTCATTCGGAGTCGTATTCGCAGGCGTAGGCCAGCTTGCCGCCGTAGACGGAGGGATAGGCGGCGGCCGGGTCGTTCCGGCAGTCGTTGTATATCCAGCCGCTGTCCGTGTGCCAGAGCAGCACGTAGTCCTCGGGCGTGCCGTCCGAGTCCGTGACGGAGGGCTCGCCGCTTCCCCAGACGTAGTAATCGACGCTCTCGCCCGTCACCCACTTGAGCTCGCCCGCCTCGCGGTGCAGGCCAATCCAGACGAACTTCGCGCCCGCCTCCTCGGCCAGGGCGGTTATCTCCGCCAGTTCCTCTGCGCTGGATATCACGGCCAGATGGCCGCCCTCAGCCTTACAGAGAGCCTGGGCCTGCTCCCAACTGCTGTTCGAGAGCGTGAGCTCATAGCTCGGCTCCGCGGGCTCGGGCGTTTCCGAGGGCGTGGGGCTGGGCGTCGGCTCCGCGCTCGGCTCCGCCGAGGGGGCCGCGGAGGGTGCGGCAGAGGGCGCGAGGCTCTCCGCCGGCGGCGTCGGCGTGGGCTCCTGCTCCTCCCCGCCGGGCAGGAACAGGCTCACCGCCAGCGCCGCGATGACGACGACGGCGCAGATGGCGAGGACTATGTAGAAGGGCCGCATATTGCGCTTCGGCCGCTCCTCGCGCTCTCTTATGGCGCGCTCCTCAAAGTCGCGGTCCACCCTGTACTCCGGCCTTGGTCCGGTGGGCCTCGGCGGCGGCGTGGGCTTTACGACGGGTATCTCCACCTTCGGGCGCTTAGGCGGCTCCGGCTGCTCCGGGGCGGGGGACTCCGGGGCGGGGGGTTCGGGTTCGGGCTCCGGTTCCGGCTCAAGGCGCGAGAGGATGCCCGCCATCATGCGTTCGACCTCTGTGAGCTCGCGCTCGGGCTTTCCGAACATCTCCATGGCCTTGGCGTCGCCCTCGCCCACGCAGGGGCGCAGGGCCTCGGCCAGCTCCCTGGTGTCCCTGTAGCGCTCCCCGGCATCGAAGCGCAGGCACTTCTCGATGACAGGTCCGAGCTTCCCGCTCGCGGCGGCGGGCAGGCTGATGGGGTCCCCGTTCATCCTGCGGCGCAGGGCCGAGGCGCGCAGCTCGTTCGTCATGTTCTCTGGCGCGCGCTTGAAAAAGGGCAGCAGGCCCCCCGTCACGCCCGCGTAGAGCAGCAGGCCCACGGAGTAGACGTCCGCCGCCGCCGTCGCCGTGCCGTTCCAGAAGAGCTCCGGCGCCATGTATTCCAGCTCGTCCGTGGACCAGTCGCCCGGGGCGTGATCCGCCCTGGGACCCAGGGCCGCTCCGGAGCCGCCCCGGCTGATGTTTCCGGGGTGGATGTTGCCGTGGTAAGGCGCGCCGCAGGCGGCGGCGTCCTCGCAGACCTCCAGGGCAAGGGCGACGAGCTCTTCCCTGCCCAGCCTGCGTATATCCTCGCCGAGCAGCTGCCCGGCGGAAAATTCTCGTTTGTCCGACATGTCGGCCTCTCCGATCTCTCGATATTATGTCAACAGGATATCACAGCCCGGTCCGCAAGTCAACCGCAATAAGGCAGACGGCCGCCCCGCCGGGGACGGCCGCCCAAGGAATATGGTGGGAGAGGAATGTCACTTGATGATGCCGAAGGTCTGCAGCTGGCCGAAGAGCACGAGGAACATGGCCAGGGGCACGACTATCTTGCAGCAGACGGCGTAGACCTTCTTGGTCCGGAACCTGTTGCCGTTGAGCTCTATCTCCTCGGCGAGGGTGTCGACCTTGTACTCGTAGCCGATGAAGATGCACATGAACAGCGCGCCCAGCGGCATCATGATGCCCTCGGACCAGAGGTCCATGAAGTCGAGCCAGCAGTAGCCGAGCGGCTGCCAGAGGCCGTTGGAGCCGAGGCCGTCGGCGGCGACGATGACGGCGAGCACGAGGATGGCCAGGCAGGTGAGGATGGTGTACTTCTTGCGGTTGCCGGGCTGGCCCTTGGCGTGCGCCTTGTCCATGTAGAAGGTGGTCACGACCTCGACGAGCGAGATGGCGGAGGTTATGGCCGCGATGAAGACGAGGATGTAGAAGATGAGGCCGAACACGGGGCCGAGGGTGCCCATGGCGGCGAAGACGTCCTGCAGGGTGACGAACAGCAGGCTGGGGCCGGCCATGGCGGCGTCCTCACCGCCGAGGGCGATGGCCGCGGGCAGGATGGCGAAGGCGGCCATGACGGCGACCAGCGTGTCGGACGAGACGACGATGAGCGCGTTTTTCTCGATGTTCTCCTTCTTCTCGAGGTAGGAGCCGTAGGTTATCATGGCGCCCATGCCGAGGGAGAGGGAGAAGAACATCTGCCCGCCCGCCGAGGAGATGACGGCCATGAAGTCGTCCTTCAGCGGCTGGAGGTTCGGCACCAGCATGAAGCGCAGGCCCTCGCCCGCGCCCGGCAGGGTGACGGAGCGGATGATGACGACGAGCAGCATGACGAAGAGCGCGGGCATGGCGTACTTCGTGAACTTCTCTATGCCGCCGGAGATTCCGCCCATGACTATGATGCAGGTGAGCGCGAGGAAGATGACGCTGTAGACGATGGACTCCACCTGGTTCGTCAGCAGGCCGTTGAAGAGGTCGCCCGCGGCCATGCCGCCGCTGCCCCAGCCCGCGCCGAAGATGTCGCCCAGGTTCACTACTATGTACTTCGTGACGTAGCCGCCGAGGACTGTGTAGAAGCTCATGATCAGAAAGGCGGAGGCTATGCCTAGCCAGCCGAGCCAGCGCACCTCTTTTGAGAGCTTCTTATAAGTGCCGACGACGCCGAGGCCGGACTTGCGGCCCAGCGCCAGCTCGCCGACCATGACCATGAAGCCGACGAAGAGCACGAGCAGCAGGTATACCACGAGGAAGGCGAAGCCGCCGTTGGAGCCCATCTTGTACGGGAAGCCCCACAGGTTGCCGAGGCCGACGGCAGAGCCGACCGCGGCCATGAGGAAGCCGAAATTGCTCCCCCAGTTTCCGCGTTTGTGTTCCATATTTTTTCCTCCTTTTCTGTCACTCCCAACCGGGTTTCCAGGCCCGGTGCCATAATTATAAAGGAGGATTTTCGCTCTTTCAATCGCAAAAGCCATATCTTATCGGCTTCTTAACGCCGGCGCAAGGAACCTTGATGCCCTGTTTATACTCTACATCCAGAGGGTGGAAAAAACGCGAAAAAACCGCCGCGGAGACCGCGGCGGTTTTCGTGTGTTCGGTTTTTTCGTACTCAGGCGAGCTCGACCTCGGCGCCGACAGCCTCGAGCTGCTTCTTGAGGGCCTCGGCGTCGTCCTTGGAGACCTGCTCCTTGATCTTGGCAGGGACCTTCTCGACGAGAGCCTTCGCCTCGGCGAGGCCCAGGCCGGTGATGGCGCGGACTTCCTTGATGACCTTGATCTTCTCGGCGCCGAAGCTCTTCATGATGACGTCGAACTCGGTCTTCTCCTCGGCGGCGGGGGCGGCGGCGGCAGCGCCGGCAGCGGGGGCGGCGACGGCGGCGGCAGAGACGCCGAAGGTCTCCTCCAGGGCATGGACGAGCTCGCTGAGCTCGAGGACGGACAGGGCCTTGATCTCCTCGATCATGGCGGTGACTTTTTCGCTGGCCATTGTTATTTCCTCCTGAATATCAGATTTAATGTGCCGAGCCTTACTCGGCGGCGGGGGCCTCTGCCTCCGCGCTCTCGTCCTGGGACTCCACAGAGCCGCCGGACTTCTCGACTATCTGGCCCAGAACAACGGCCAGGCTGGTGATGGGTGCGAGCATGGTGCCGAGCACCTTGGCATACAGCGCGTCCTTGGAGGGCAGCGCGGCGATCTCTTCGATCTCCTGCGCGCCGAGGACCTTTCCATCCATGAAGGCGGCCTTGATGTTGAACCTGTCGCCCATCTTCTTGGAATACTCGCTGATGATGCGGATAGGCGCGATCGGGTCGCCCTCGCTCGTCGCCATGGACGTGGTCCCGTTCAGGGCGGGGTCGAGCCCCTCCAGACCGACCTTGTCAACGGCAAACTTCGTGAGGGTGTTCTTCACGACGCTGTACTGCACGGCGTTCTGCGCCAGCTCACGGCGAAGCTGCGTATCCTCGGCGACCGTAATGCCCCTGTAGTCCACGAACACGCCCGCGCTCGCAGAGCTCAGACGGCGGGTCAGTTCCTCGACTATCGCCTGCTTCTCGCTGAGAACTCTTGCATTCGGCATTTTTCCTTCTTCACCTCCGGAAGTATCGTCGCGCCCAAAAAAATAAACCTCCGCATCAAAAGACACGGAGGCAGAAAGCTATCATGCGTAATAAAGCTGACGGCCGTCCTCGGCAGGTCTTCCGCTCATCGCAGCCTGCTGTCCTTGGAGCGCCATAGTAATTTATCAGCTTTTTCCCTCTTTGTCAAGGGGTTTTTCCCCTTTTTTCGCAAAGGCGAAGAACCTCTGCCCGATGTAGTTCAGGCCCGTGAACACCACCATGCCCACCAGCATCGCCACGTTGTCCTGCACCTTCACCGAGGCGTCGCTCAGCAGCCAGACCGCGAAGGGCTTGGCCAGCCCGTAGGCTACGGCATAGCACACGGCGATGTTCAGCGCGAACCTCAGCACCTGCTTCACGCTGTACTCCTTCACCTCGAATGTGAAATACTTGTTCAGAAAATAGCTCAATATGCTGCCCACGACGTAGTTCATCGCGGACGAGAAGGTGTAGGAGCAGTAAGCAACGTTGTACAGCAGGAACATGACCCCCGCACCCACCAGCGTGTTCGCCGCGCCGACAAGGCAGAACTTCAAAAATTTCTTGTCAAAAAAGGCCGAAATGAGTTTTTTCAAAGCCGGATACCTCCAGAAAGCCGCCGGATAAGCCCGGCCAGGCCAGTATAACACTTTTTTTGAAAAATACAACTTCCCTCTTGCAATCCCTGCCCGGCTGTGTTATAAATAATATCAGTAATGATAATTATTATTATTTAGGAGGCGGAGACATGGCACAGGCAAAGAACATCAGGCTCTACACCCCCGCCGGGGAGAAGATAGATGACCTAGCGCTCGCGGAAGACTACCTCGCGGCGGACAAGGCCGGCCCCTTCCGGGTCGGGCGGCGCGCGCTCTACTACCGCGACGGCGGCCTGAAGCGCTACTGCATCCCCCTTGAGCAGATAGACCACGCCTTCACGCGGGTCGTGGCCTGCGCGACGCACTGCTGCTGCGGGAAGATGGATCTGAACACCTTCCGCCTGGTGGTCTGCGGCGGCGGGCGGGAGCTCGCGGCGGTGTACACGGAGACGGAGAGCTTTGTGGACGACGCTCAGGCGCTGTTGAAAGCGCGCATCCCCGGCCTGAAGCTCGGCTACACGGCTCCGGCCCAGTAAACGCAGAAAAAAAGACGGCCCTCCCCCGGCAAAGTTCCCGGGGGAGGGCGTTTTTGCGCTCATTTGATGTCCAGCAGGGCCTCGGCATCCTCGGCGAAGTCGCAGATGATGCGGTCGAGCATCGCCATGAGGGCGGCGGCCCGCTCGCTCAGGCGCTCGTCGGCGCGTTTTTCGCGCAGGCTGCGCAGGCGGTCTATGGTGCGCTGGTTGAGGCCGAGGGCGTTGTAGTAGTCGCTCTCCAGCGCGCGGCGCCCGGCCTCAGTGTCCGGCGCGTCGAAGCCGAGCAGGAAGTCCGGCGTCGTTCCGAAGTAACGGGCGATGGCGCAGACGGTGGCGGCCGAGGGCGTCGTGGCCGCGCCGCCCTTGGGCTTGAGGTACTTGCGTATGGCCGGCCGCGAGACGCCGACGGCGTCGGCCAGCTCCTGGATGTTCACGGACTTGCCCTGGCTGTTGTTCCCGTTCATGAGGTAGGCCAGGCGCATGCGGAAGAGGTCGTTCATGCTCGCCTCCCCGCTGTCGGCGCCGGGGACAAAGACGTCCTTCGCGTCTATGGGCCGCTCGCGGCGCTTCGGGGCGGACTCTTTGGCCTTCTGTGGTTTTGCCTTCGCGGGCTTGGCGGGCTTTTCCCTGGCAGCAGCCGGCTTGTTGTCGTCCATAATATGCCTCCCCGTATAGTAACTTTAGTTTCACGCGGCTCCATTAAAGCACCGTGAGCGTCTTCTGTCAAGCAAAGGCGAAAAATGTTCACAATATGGCGCTGGACTGCGGAAAAATTTTGTGTTATCATGCGCTCTGCCGGAACAAAATATGCTGTAGGCAAGTCAAATACGCCTGAGAACACAAAAGGGGTTGTTTATATAGTGAAAAAACAGGATATGGACTGGGACGAGGCGGCAGGAGGCGGCAAGCGCGCGCGCCGCGCGGCGAAGCGCGGCTCCAAGGCGGCCATTGTCGTCTGCGTTATACTCATACTGATCTTCGGCGCCGTGGCGGGCTATATGATCTGGGAGAAGCCGCCCGCGCGTCCGGGCGGCGGCCTTGTGGACCCGACGGCCGAGAGCGTGCCCCCCGCGGCGGAGACGCTCGCGCCAACGGAAACGCCGGAGCCCACGGAGGACCCCAACGCCGGCGCGCCCGCCTCGCTCAACGAGTATATGTACACCTTCCTCGTCGTCGGCCTGGACAAGGCCGGCTACAACACCGACACCATGATGGTCGGCCGCATCGACACGAAGAACCACGAGATAAACGTCGTCAGCATACCGCGCGACACGATGGTGAACGTCTCCTGGTCGGTGAAGAAGGTCAACACGCTCTACGCCGCGGACATCAACAGCGGCGGCAACGGCATAGACGGGCTCATGGACGGGCTCAAGGACATCCTCGGCTTTGCCATAGACTGCTACGCCGTCGTGGACCTCAACGCCTTTGTCGAGCTCGTGGACGCCATAGGCGGCGTGGACTATGACGTGCCCGTGGACATGAACTACTACGACCCGACGCAGGACCTCTACATCAGCATACCCGCCGGGGAGCAGCACCTTGACGGCGAGGAGGCCCTCAAGGTCGTGCGCTTCCGCTCCGGCTACGCGACGGCGGACATCGGCCGCATCGGCACGCAGCAGGACTTCCTCATGTCCGTGGCGAGCCAGATGCTCACCCTCGGCAACATTCCGAACCTGCCCACCTTCATCGACATTTTCGTCAACAACGTGGACACCAACCTCTCCGCTGAGAACATCGCCTTCTTCGCGCGGCAGTTCCTGCTGTGCAAGAGCGAGGACATCCACTTCTACACCCTGCCCGGCAACTACGGCGACAGCGTGAAGGGCCTGTCCTACGTCTCCATCAACATCGAGGAGTGGCTGCAAATGGTGAACGACTGCCTGAACCCCTATGACCAGGATGTCACCGAGGCCAACGTCAACATCCTCGTCCACTCCTACACCACGGGCTTTTACTCCACCACCGGCTACATCGCCGGCGGCAAGGACTCCTTCTACGATAACACCGGCGCCTCCGGCTGATGACTGACAGGCGAAAGCTCCCCGCCCTCTGCAGGGCGGGGAGCTCTTTTTATTTGCCTATGCGGCTGTAGATGAGCGTGTCGGCTATGCCGTCGAGGGACTCGTCCGTGAGCTCAACTTCGATGAGTCCGCCGTTCACGTGCTCGGCGAAGAAGGAGTTTTCGAGCCAGGCGTAGATGTAGGCCTCCTGCCCGTTTGAGAGGATGGTGAGCTCCGTGCCGTCGGGCGCCGTGTGGCTGCGGGCCTTGAAGGAGGCGGAGTCCACCAACGCCGCCGTGCCCACCTCCCTGCTGTTCGTCAGCACGTCGTAGCGGGAGTTGCAGCCGTAGCAGGTGACCCACTCGCCGCCGGGCAGCTCGTAGTACCAGCTGACGCAGAAGTTGCCCTCCGGGAACCAGTAGACCTTGTCAAAGCCCACGGGCGTCTCGGCGAAGATGCTGCCCGAGCCCGCGAAGCTGGCCGTCAGCTCCGCCAGCTCCTCGTTGGTGTAGAAGCCCTCGCCCGTGAGGCCCGTCGTGTCAGAGCTCCAGGCCACGTTCACGTAGCCCGCCCTGACGCCGCCCTGGAGGGCGAGGCCGTGCTCGGCGGCGATCTGCTCGAGCATTTTGCCCATGGTCTCATCGCGCACACCGTAGCCCGTGTCGTAGCCGCAGCCGACGCTGCCCTTTGGGTCGTATTTCTCAATGTACTCGTCCCGCCAGGCCTTCCACTCGGCCCAGGCGTCGAGGAAATTTTCCGCCTTCGCGTAGGTCTCGGGCGGCAGGTCCCCGGGTATGGCCTGGAACTGGGTCAGGGACACCCTGCCCTCGCCCGGCACCAGCAGCGCGCGGATGCCGAAGAGGTCCGCCGCGTAGGCCGCCGCGGCGAGGGCGAGGGCCAGCGCCGCCGTCAGCGCGATAACGAGCAGCCGCTTTCCCGCCCTCGGGTCGCGGCGCTCCTTTCTTGTTGTCATCTCAAACACCTCCGTCAAAACGCCGCCGGAGGCGCGCAGGGGCGAAAAGGCCCTGCGGAAGCGCTCTTTTTCCTCGTGTTCGTCCACTTAGTCCACCTCCGACAAAGTCTCCCTCAGCCGCGCCCTCGCCCGGGCAAGGCGCGTGCTGACCGTGTTGGGCGGCAGTCCCAAAAGCTCCGCCGTCTCAGCCGTGGAATATCCCTCGTAGTAGTAGAGCAGCACGGGCAGGCGGTATTTCGCCTCCAGGCCCATGACCGCGAGGAAGATCCCCCTGTCCTCCGGCTGCTCGAAGCCGAGCATCTCCGCGTAGTCCTCCAGCGGCTCTACGCGCCGCCAGGGCGAGCGGAAGAGCTTCCGGCTCTGGTTTACCGTGACGCGGATGAGCCAGCGCTTCACGTGCTCCATGGACTCGAAGTCCCGCTTCTCCCGGTAGAGTTTTATGAGCACCTCCTGCGTCACATCCTCGGCGTCCTCGCGGTTTTTGAGCGCGCCGAAGGCCACGCGGTAGACCATATCTATGTACTTTGCCGCCAGGGCCTCAAAGCGCTCGTCCGTAAGCATGGGCCGCTCCCTTCCTGAAAAGCCTTTCACCTATAATACCCCCGAGAGGGGCGGGAGCTTTCACTCCCAGAAGATTAAACCGGCGGTCCAAATTTTTTTGTACATATTGTACCGCCGGTGCCTGTTGGACCCGCCGCAGAGTGATAAAATAGACGCAGGACGGAGGTGCGAAATGAAACTATCCCTCTCTGAAAACATCAGCTCCCTGCGCCGCGCGTCGGGCCTGACGCAGGAGCGGCTGGCGGAGGCGCTGGGCGTGAGCTTCGCGGCGGTCAGCAAGTGGGAGCGCGGCGCGGCGACGCCGGAGCTGGGCCTCATCGCGCAGATGGCGGAGCTCTTCGACGTGTCCATGGACGCCCTGACGGGTTTCGAGCTCGGCGGCGGGCGCGAGGAGGCTGTCTCCCGGCTCCGCGCCCGCGTCCACGACCTGGAGCCGGACGCGCTGGATGAGGCGGAATCGGCGCTGCGGCGCTGGCCGAACTGCTTCGAGATCGCCTATTACGCCGCGGATAACTACGACGTGCGCGGCATCAGCTCCGGCGACGACGCGCTGCTGCGCCGGGCGCTGGAGCTCTACCGCAGGGCTCTCCGCCTCATAGGGCAAAACCGGGACCCGGACATAAGCGAACCGACGCTCTGCCGGGCCATGGCAAGCATCCACATCTCTCTCGGCGAGCCGGAAAAGGGCATAGAGCTCCTAAAGGCGCACAACCCCTGCCGCCTGAACGCGGCCCTCATAGGCAGCACCCTCGCCTCGGCCTGCGGGGACGCCGAGGGCGCGGCGCCTTATCTCTCCATGGCGCTGCTCGACCTCGCCGTGACGCACATGCAGGTGGTCACGGGCTATGTAAACGTCTACTTCAAGCGCGGGGACTACGGGGGCGCGCTCGCCGTGCTCGACTGGGCGCTGGCCTTCTATCCTGGCCTGGCTAAGCCCGGGGAGCCGAACTTCCTTGACAAGGGCGAGGCCGCGCTGCTGGCCATCCGGGCAGAGGCCCTGCTGAGGCTGGGAGATGCGGAGGGCGCGGCGGAGAGCCTCCGCCGCGCGCGGGACATTGCCCTGCGCTTCGACGCCGCGCCGATTTGCGACGTGACGCGGCTGCGCTTCGTCTCCCCGGACACTGTGGCCTCCTCGGTGGACGACCTGGGCGAGACGGCGCTCTCCGGCGTCCTGAAGTTCATCGCGGAGTTTGAGGACGCCGGGCTCGCCGCGCTCTGGGAAGAGGTGCGCCGTGAAAAGTAGCTCCGCACAGCTGCGCGCGCAGTTTTTCCGCGGGAATGGGCTGAACTTCGCCCTCGCCCTGTTCGCCTGCCTCCTCACCGCGGGGCTCAACCTGCTCATCGCCCGCGTCCTGCAGCAGATGATAGACGCCGTCTCCGGCGTCCCGGGCGCGCCCGGCCTGGGCAGGCTGGCGCTCCTTATCGGCCTTATCCTCGCGCTCATCGCCGCCGCAAAGGCTCTGGAATATTACGCGAAGCCCCGTTTTCTGGAGCGGGCGATGCGGCAATACAAGGACTGCGCTTTCGGGCTGCTGACACAGAAAAGCCTCGCGGCCTTCCGCGGCGAGGACGGGGCAAAATACCTCTCCGCCTTCTCGAACGACGCGGCCAGCGTCGAGCGCGGCTGCCTTGAGGGGCTCTTCTCCCTCGTCTCGAACGCCGTCCTCTCCCTGGGCGCACTGGCGATGATGCTGGCCTACAGCCCGCCCATGACGGCCGTCTCCTGCGCCTTTTTCGCGCTGCCCATCGCGGCCTCCCTCGCCGCGGGCGACAGGGTGGAGCGGGCGGAGCGGGCCGTCTCTGACAAAAACGGCGCGCTCACGGCCTCGCTGCGGGCGGGCCTCGCGCTCACGGACAAGCTCGCCGCCGCGCTATCCGGCGGGGAGCGGGACGAGGGCGGGCTCCCCGCCCTGCCCGGGCAGGGCGGGGAGTTCAGGCGGGTCTCCTTCGGCTACGGCCCGGGCGGCGAGGTGCTGCACGACATCTCGTTCAGTCTCCGCCCCGGCGAGTGCGCCGCCCTCGTCGGCGCCTCCGGCAGCGGGAAATCCACCCTCCTGCGCCTGCTCATGGCCGCGCACGCTGACTATTCCGGCGAGATCCGCCTCGGCGGGCGCGAGCTCAGGGAGCTCGAAAGCGAGTCCCTCTACGACCTCATATCCATAATAGAGCAGGAGGTCTTTGTCTTCAACGCCTCCATACGTGACAACATAACCATGTTCCGCGCCTTCCCGGAGGAGGAGGTCGCCCGGGCCATAGAGCTCTCCGGCCTCTCGGCGCTCGTTGCGGAGCGCGGCGCGCTGGCCCTTTGCGGCGAGAACGGCTCCGCCCTCTCCGGCGGGGAGCGCCGGCGCGTCTCTATAGCGCGCAGCCTGCTCCGGCGCTCCGAGCTGCTGCTCGCGGACGAGGCCGACGCCGCCCTCGACGCCGCGACGGCCCGGCAGGTGACGGACTCCCTCCTCTCGCTGAACGGCCTGACCCGCATAGTCGTCACTCACGATCTGGACGCCGCGCTGCTCCGGCGCTGCGACCTCATCCTGGCTCTCAAGGGTGGCCGCATCGTCGAGCGCGGCAGCTTTGACGAGCTGATTGAGCGCCGGGGCTATTTCTACTCCCTCTTCACCCTCGCCCAGCAATGAAAAAAGCGTGACCGGAACGGTCACGCTTTTGCTTTAAAAGCCCTCGTAGATGAAGGCCCCGTGTCCCGAGAAGAAGGCCAGCACGGCCAGGAGCATGGCCGCGTAGCCGAGGACGCTGAGATATTCCCACCAGGGCCTCGCCTTCTGCTTTTTCAGCCAATTCATGAGAGCAGCCATTCGTCCAGCACCTCCGTAAAGACTACCGCGCCGTAGTCGTAGTCCAGATGCCCCGTGTCGTAGAAGCACTCGGTCCCCAGCGCGTCCGTCATGTCGTAAAACTCCACGCCCGCGGCCTCGCACTTCTCACGGCAGAGCTCCCGCAGTTCGAGGTCGAGCGGCTCCGGCTCCACCGCCGGGTTCTCCGGCAGCCAGAGCGCGCGCACGCGCACGCCCTCCGCCTCGCAGAAGGCGAAGACCTCGTCCATGGCCGCGAGGTTGTCCGTGTAGAGCCCCGCGTCGCCCTCGAAGTAGAGCCCGTGCAGCTTCTCTCGCCGCTCGTCGAGCTCCTCCTGCGTCATGTTGCCGTAGTAGAAGGCCTTCTGCTGCCCTGTCCAGATGCGGCGGCGAATTTCGCCCTGGCCCAGCAGGGCCTTGAGGTTGTCCGTCACGAACTCCGAGAGCCTGTCGCGCTGGAAGTAGAAATAGGGTTCGTACCACTTCCGGTGCCACTCATAGGTCGGGTTCGTGTCCATATCGTCGTACATCGCGCCCCAGCCCAGCGCCAGCACCAGCTCCGAGCCCACCTTTATGTGCCCGCCCTCCAGCATCTCCACGAGGTCGCGCACCGTGCCGTAGTCCATGCCGAGGTTTACATAATCCGCCGTGGTGAGGTCCTCGCGGTAGGCAGAGACGAGCTCGGAGGAGCCGAAGATGACCCGGTCCCAGACCTCCTCGGGGTGGTCGCGGCGGGTTATCTCAAAGTCGTTGAGCCAGAAGAAGCCGCTTCTCTGCACGAAGCCCGAGGCCGAGAGCGCGAGGTCGGCCAGCAGGACTACTATGAGGACGGCGGCGATGAAGCCGCCCCTTTTGAGGAAACGCGCAAATTTCATACCGCGCACCCCCTCAGAGGCTCACGAAGCCGCGCAGGACGTTAGAGAGCTGCGCGGAGTCGAGAGTGTAGAATATGGTGGTAAAGGAGAACACCAGCGCCACGACGGCCCGGCGGAAGAGGACGTAGTATCTGTTCGCGCCGCGCTTCACGGTGGTGATGCCGCAGAGGTTCTCGAAGGCGAGCAGGCTGCCGTTCATGAGCCCGTCCAGGACAAAGGTCATGGAAAAGCCGTGCCAGAGGCCCATGACCATCATGGTGCCGAAGCCTATCATCGCGCCCTGGTACTTGTTGAGTTTCTTGCCGTTCAATACGACGAAGATGTGCTCGCGTATCCAGTCCGTGAGCGAGACGTGCCAGTTGCGCCAGAACTGGGTGAAGGAGACGGCGCGCAGGGGCTTTTTGAAGTTTTCCGGCACCTTGAGGCCGAGGAAGCCGCCCATGGCGATGGCTATATCGGCGTAGCCGGACATATCGAGCCAGAGCAGCAGGTAGCTCACGAGGCAGGCGGCGAGGGACCACCAGGGCCGCGGGCCCAGCTCCGCCAGCCGCGCGAGGACGACGTTCACGAGCGCAAGGACGACGACCTTCTTGAAGTAGCCGCGGATGAGGCGTTTGAAGTCGCGCGTGAGGCTCTCGCCGCTTATCGCCTCCGGCCGCGCCAGGCTGCGGGAGAAATCGCGGTAGCGCAGGATAGGCCCCGCGGTGATGACGGGGAAAAAGAGCATATAGTTGGCGTAGTGCAGGAAATTGAGCCTCTCGCCGGAGTAGTAGACGTAGTAGACGGCGTCCACGGCCTTGAGCATGTTGTAGGCTATGCCGGTGAGCGCGAAGAGCAGCGGCAGCTCCGGGAAGAGCTCCCGGAAGCGGATGTAGAAAAAGGGCACCGCGCACAGCAGGCAGCAGCCGATGAACACCACCTGTCTCCAGGCTCCCTTGCCCTTCCCCGCCAGGTGGGCTATGCCGAAGGTGACTGCGGTGTAGGCCGCGTAAAACACGGCGAGCCACTCGGAGACATAGGCGATGAGGATAAGGTCGAGTATGGGCAGGAAGCGCTCGAGCTTCGCCTGCGACCAATATTTGCGGGCGAGCGCGCTCGCGGCGGCCCAGAGGACGCAGCCTCCGAGCAGCCTGAGGGCGATGTCCGCCTCAAGAAACCACATAAGTCAGCAAAGCCCCTTCTTCATGCCGACGACCTCGGCGATCTCGCAGACGGTGTTCATGGGGTAGAGCGTGACGTCGCGCTGGCTTATCTCGACCCCGAAGGCCTCCTCCGCGAACATGATGACGTCCACGGCGCCCATGGAGTCTAGGAAGCCGGTGTCAAAGAGGTTGACGTCCAGCCCATACTCCGGGTCGTCCCCCACCTCGCAGCGCTCGCGTATATATTCGTCCAGTTTGGCGATTATCTCATCCATTGTGTATCCCTCCGCAAAGATATTCCCAGGCATTATATCACAACTGTGACGCCAGCGCGAGAGAAATGTTGCGCGCTTGAGGGCTGGAGCTGCGGGAAAGTCCGCCGCCAACGCTGCCGCGTTCCGCCGACCCCACGTCGCCGCAGCCGCCCTGTAGGGGACGGCGTCCCCGACGTCCCGCTGCTGCGGTTTCCGCCGACCTTGCCACATTCCGCCCGCCCCCGCCCGGCGTTCGTTCACGACCGGCGTTACGGCGGTGCGCGGAGGCTGCGGGGCTGCGGGCGGCTTAGGCCGCCCGCAAAGGGGGAACCCC
>ENA-OPBW01000485-OPBW01000485.1-human-gut-metagenome-genome-assembly--contig:-NODE-485-length-31116-cov-5.918000_pt1 | contig 31116 bp, 28 predicted proteins | sample MGYA00241070_ERZ501456 | MGnify/ENA primary metagenome ERZ501456 (study PRJEB25962, sample SAMEA2042624) | human gut metagenome | biome: human gut; feature: human-associated habitat; material: faeces...
AGATTTAAGGTTAACAAAGGTTGGAGTTCAGCGGAACTCCTTTTTTTATGCCCATACGTTTCTTCTTTTCCTCAATATCGTGTGATAAATGTGCTGATGTAAATGCGATAAATCAAAAATGAATCATTGTTTTTTATGTTTTCCGGAGCTGAACCTTACGTTTCCGGTAAGAAAAACGTATGTTTCTGCATCCGAAAACATACGTTTCTCATAAGTGAAAAATAAAGAAACCGGGATAATTTACTTATTTTCGTAGATACGTTCTGTAAATATTTTGGAGGAAACGGCTTGATGTAGCTTTATGACTCTTCTTTTAAGCGAAAAAAAATGATTTTAATCTGTGTTGAAAATCAGTATGTTATGATTTTTGTTGAAAAAAGTTAGAAAAAAAACATCCAAAAAGTTTGTAGGTTTAAAAAAAACGCCTACCTTTGCAACCGCAATCGAGAGAGAAAGCAACGAAAGAAAAACTTAATGGTGCGTTAGTTCAGTTGGTTAGAATACATGCCTGTCACGCATGGGGTCACGGGTTCGAGTCCCGTACGCACCGCGAAAAAAATCCTGGTTCATTTTGAATCAGGATTTTTTATTTCATATAAGTGGAAAAATAAAAAAACGGGAACATGCCTACTTGGCACATTCCCGTCAATCGTGTGAATGCTTATTCCAATACTTCACCCTTTTCAGTGTATAACACGGCGGCTGTGTTGTCTTCTGCGTCCGTCAGCACTACTTTGTAGGTTTTTGTTCCTTCCACTTCTTCTACGTATGCTTCTTTGATGGTAAATTCAGCATAATCTTTTGCAGCTGCATCCAGAACTGCCTGTGGAAGGTCTTTTACTTCGATGGGTTTGAACTCATTTACAATGTTCACACTGTCTACACTTGCGTGGAAGTTTTCTGCAAACGCAACTGAAGTTCCTAATCCCATTACCAATGCTACTGCTACAAATAACTTTTTCATATTGCTTCAATTTTAATAGTTAGTTAAGTAAGTTTCTACGCTAACAGTAAATCAAATAGAATGCCAAAATGCAGTGTAAAGCTTAATGGTCTGGTAATCAGACGAAAATAAAAAATAGCTAAAATTCCGTAATCTGTTAAATGGGTAATTTATCCTCATCGTAATGTGGAGATTTTGTACAATTCTACAAAGTTAGAATAAATGTAAATTGTTGATAAACAATTGTTTATATTGTATATAGAAGAGGTGTGTATAAATAAATCGTATTATTTTAGTTAAATAATGCATTAACTAAAAACTTTTTCCTTTTTTGTTTGTTATAAATATACAGAAAAAAATCACTATCTTTTTAATTAATAATCTATGAATATAATCAAATTTGTGTCTGTAGCTGTGTGTAGCATGTGTATGCTTTTTCTAAGCTGCAAGAAGGAGAATCCATCTTTGAACGAAACTCCTGCCACTGTAGAAATTTTCGTATGCAATTCAAAAGGGGAGCCTTTGGCAAATAAAACAGTTGGTTTATACGATGAGAATCGTTATACAGATTTTCAGAAAGACCACACGGTGAAGGCATCTGTGGAGGTCGTTACCAATCAAAATGGAATAGCTAATTTTATATTGGAGAGTCAACCTTGGTTTGTGAAAGGTTCGTCTGCTGAATTGATGTTTGTGGTACAAAAGTCGCTGGATGCTGCAAATTATAAGTGGTGGAGTAGAGGAGGAACGGTAACATTAGGGAAGAAGCATTCTTTTAAAATTGAGATTGATGATACCACAGATAAATTATTAATAGAAAATGGGGTGTTGATTGGTTTGGCTGATCCTTCTTTAACTCAGGTTGTACTCCCGTCAGAAGTGAAAATCATCGCTTCTGGGGCTTTCAGAGACTCTCATATCGAATCTTTAGTACTTAATGAGGGATTGGAGGCCATAGAGCTTCAAGCGTTCTCAGGAAGCCAGAAATTGGCCTCTGTCGTGTTTCCGGCTTCTTTAAAGGAGATAGGTGAGCATGCATTTGAAGATTGTGTGGCTTTGACAGAAATAGACCTGTCTAAAACGGCTCTGCAGGAAATCAGTTCCGATGCTTTTCGTGAAACAGGATTGAAAAAGGTTATTCTGCCTGCTTCATTGAAAAAAATAGGTTCGCAGGCTTTTTTAGGTACACATCTGGAAGAGGTTGTATTTTCTGCAGAATTGCAGGAGATAGATGACGAAGCTTTCACAGGAGTGGCGGAATTAACGTCTGTAACTCTTTCGAATAATATGCAGAGAATAGGTTACCGGGCCTTCAGTGACTGTGAACAATTAAGTAAAGTTGCCTATGTGGGTGAAATGAAAACGGCTAATTGTATGGTAGAAATAGGAGCGTTTCAGAATTGTACGTCTTTGATTTCTTTTGCATTTCCTCAAAGTCTTTCTGAAGTTCAAGGATGGACTTTTATAGGATGTGGAAAGTTGAAAGAAATAATCCTTCCTAAATCGGTGAAGAAAGTGGGAGACCAGGCGTTAAGAACAAACTCTACTGTAGAAACAATTACTTTTGAGGGAGAGGAAGCACCGGAACTTACAGGTAATCCATTTCCATTTAAGGAGAATATATTAAAAATAATGGTTCCCTCAGGTAAATCGGAGGCCTATAAAGTGAAATGGAGTTCTTATACAAGCTATCACTCCAAGATAGAAGAAAAGTCCTGAATAAGTTATATTAAAAAATTTACAGCGTGTACGAATTTCCTTGTGAGTTCGTACACGCTGTTGTTTTTTAATACGAAGCGCTGGCTTTGATACCTGCTTCTTCTACGAGTCTTGCTATGCGGTCTAATTCTTCCTTAGTTGCTTTTTTAAGCTTTTGGTCGGGAGTTTCCCGGTCGATGGTGTAAATCATTACCTGGCGGGGATTTATTTGCTTGACTACTTCCAGCCAGGGAAGTACGTATTTATCGGAGGTGTTATCCACATCTTTTCCGTCTTCCGTGGTACCTTTCATGAAAATAGTCTGAATAATCAGGTTCCCTTTGAATGCTTTCAGGCCTTCAATGATGTTTTCCACCTCATAGTGTCCGGTAGGGCGGTCCACTGTCTGGATGTAGTCCATGTCCACGGTATCCAGTTTCAGAATATTGTTGTCCACTTTGTTGAGTGCGGCAAACACTTTTGGGTTGTGGATAAGGGTAGCGTTGCTCAATACGCTGACTTTGGCATTGGGGAAATATTTGTCGCGCAGGGCCAGTGTATCCTCAATAATCTCTGGAAAATAAGGGTTGGCGGTCGGCTCTCCGTTGCCGGCAAAAGTCAGTACGTCTGGAAAAGGACCGTTTTCTTTCATCTCAGCCAGACGCTTTTCGAGTGCTTCACGTACGGCTTCACGTGTCTGTACCTTTTGTTTGGGGCGGAAATCTTTGTTGTATCCACACTCGCAATAGATGCAGTCGAATGTACAGAATTTACCGTCTCCCGGAAGCAGGTTGATTCCGAGGGATACGCCAAGTCGGCGGCTATGGACGGGGCCGAATATAGGGGCCGGATAAATAATGGTTGACATAAGCGTTACAAATTATCTTCCTCTTACAATTTTTTTGATGTCATTCAGTTTGTTCAGGGCTTCCAGCGGTGTCAGGTTGTTTACATCCAGGTTCAGAATCTCATCCCTGATTTGGCAGAGTACGGGGTCATCCAACTGGAAGAAACTGAGTTGTATTCCGTCGGACGCAGCTTGTTTGCTGGGCTGTCCTTTGGCTGAAATACCTTCCTGACGGTTTTCCGCTTCCAACTGATGTAATATTTCGTCGGCACGTTTGACAATGGATTTCGGCATACCGGCCATTTTGGCTACGTGGATACCAAAGGAGTGTGCACTTCCGCCTCTTTCCAGCTTGCGGAGGAAAATGACTTTGTTGTCCACTTCTTTGACCGATACGTTGTAATTCTTTATGCGTTTGAACTGAGCTTCCATGTCGTTCAGTTCATGGTAGTGCGTCGCAAAAAGGGTACGTGCGCGGGCTTTCTTATGTTCATGAATATGTTCCACGATAGCCCATGCAATGGAAATACCGTCGTAGGTGGAAGTTCCTCTTCCCAATTCATCAAAAAGTACCAGGCTTCTCGGAGAAATGTTGTTGAGGATATTGGCTGCCTCGTTCATTTCGACCATGAAAGTAGATTCTCCTACTGAAATGTTGTCGCTGGCACCTACACGGGTAAAGATTTTATCTACAAGGCCGATGTGCGCACTTTCGGCAGGGACAAAGCACCCAATCTGCGCCATCAGGGTGATGAGGGCAGTCTGTCGGAGCAAAGCCGACTTACCGGCCATGTTCGGTCCGGTGATAATGATGATTTGCTGCTCTTCCGTGTCGAGATACACATCGTTGGCAATGTACTTTTCTCCCGGAGGCAATTGTTTTTCAATAACCGGATGACGGCCCTGACGAATGTCAAGCACATCATCATCCACCACATTCGGACGGATGTATTTATTGGCACGAGCCACGTTGGCAAACGACAGCAGGCAGTCCAGGCGTGCTATCTGTGTGGCATTGATCTGGATGGCAGGAATAAATTCGGCCAGTTCACAAACCAGTTCGTTATATAACTTGGTTTCCAGAATCAGAATCTTGTCTTCTGCTCCTAAAATCTTTTCTTCGTATTCTTTCAGTTCCTGGGTAATATAACGTTCCGCATTGACCAGTGTCTGCTTACGAATCCATTCTGCAGGAACTTTATCCTTGTGGGTGTTACGTACTTCGATATAATATCCGAATACGTTGTTATAGGCAATCTTCAGGCTGGGAATGCCTGTCAGTTCGCTTTCTCTCTGCTGTATCTGCAACAGGTAATCTTTTCCGGAATACGCAATTTTACGAAGCTCATCCAGTTCGGCATTTACTCCGTCGGCAATCACGCCCCCTTTGTTGACCAGTAGGGGAGGATCGTTCTGAATTTCTTTAGCTATTTTATCACGAATGGATGCGCACAGGTTAAGTTGCTCACCGATACGGTGCAAGCTCTCGTTATCTGCATTCAGGCAGGCATTTTTGATGGGCTCAATAGCTTGTAAGGCTGTTTTCAGCTGTACGACTTCTCGAGGAGAAATACGTCCCACGGCAGCCTTGGAGCAAATACGCTCCAAATCGCCAATCAGATGAAGTTTCTCTTCGACGAATTCCTTGAATTCCGGCTCCCGGAAAAAGAATTCCACCACATCCAGACGTTCGTTGATAGGTTTGATTTCTTTCAACGGGAATACAATCCAGCGTTTCAGCATTCTGGCTCCCATCGGGCTGATGGTGTGGTCGATAATATCCAGCAGGCAGGTACCGCCTTCGTTCATGCTGCCTACAAGTTCCAGACTGCGTACCGTAAATTTATCCAGGCGTACGAAGCGGTCTTCTTCAATGCGTGACAAAGAAGTGATGTGTCCAATCTGGTAGTGCTGGGTCATGTCAAGATACTGCAGGATGGCTCCGGAAGCAATAATGCCGTTATGAAGATTTTCCACTCCGAAACCTTTGAGGTTTTTGGTTTCGAAATGCTTCAGTAACTTTTCCTTTGCAGATGTTTCATTGAATACCCAGTCTTCCAGTTCGAACGTAAAGAATTTGCTGCCGAAGTTTCCTTCGAACATGGGTTTCTTTCCGCGTTCAAAAAGCACTTCTTTGGGCGCAAAATTATTCAATAGTTTGTCGATATAGTCAGTAGGTCCTTCGGCGGTGAGAAATTCACCGGTAGAAATATCTAGGAAAGATATACCACAGGCCGTTTTTCCGAAATATACGGCAGCCAGGAAATTGTTTTCCTTGTAAGAAAGTACATTATCGTTGATGGCTACTCCCGGTGTGACCAGTTCCGTAATTCCGCGTTTGACAAGCTTTTTAGTTGTCTTCGGATCTTCCAGCTGGTCGCAGATAGCGACTCTTCGTCCTGCACGAATCAGTTTAGGCAGGTAAGTATCGAGTGCATGATGGGGGAAGCCCGCCATCTCCACCGTTTTGCTTTGACCGTTGGCACGTTTTGTCAAGGTGATTCCTAAAATCTCAGCAGCTGCTACGGCATCTTCCGAGTAGGTTTCATAAAAGTCGCCACATCTGAATAGCATGATGGCATCCGGGTGTTTTGCTTTCAAGTCGAAATATTGCTTCATCATCGGGGTCAGTACAACCTCATTGTCTTTTGCCACGGTTCAGTCCTTTCTTTTTTAGTTAATGATATTCCTTGCAAAGATACTTTAAAAGGCCGAGATAGGAAAAGATATTTTGAGAGGATAGGATTTTAATTCGGTTTAAAAAATAAAAAAAGGGGAAAGGCGGAAAGAGGAAAAATATTTAGCTTTGCAGAAACTAAATATGAATGGAATATGAAGGAAATTAGTGTGTCTGAATTGCAGGACAATATGTTTGATGCCATTGGCAAAGAGTGGATGCTGGTGACGGCCGGTACGCAGGATAAATTTAACATGATGACCGCCAGCTGGGGAGGAACTGGTATTTTATGGGGAAAACCAGTTGCTTTCATCTTTATTCGTCCGGAACGTTATACATACGAGTTTATTGAAGAAGGAGATAAGCTGACCTTGTCTTTTTTAGGAGAAGAGCATAAAGATATACATAAAATTTGTGGTTCCAAATCAGGCCGGGATATGGATAAAGTAGCTGCTTCAGGCTTGAAACCTTATGTGATGGAAGATGGAACCATTTCGTACGAGCAGGCACGTCTGGTTTTGGTGTGCAAGAAATTATATGCAGACATGATTCAGGAAGATAAGTTTGTGGATAAGCTGTTAATAAACCGTTGGTATGGTGAAGGCCATGGTAATTTACATAAGATGTATATTCTTGAAATACAACATGTTTATGTGAAATAACAGTTTATAAACAGGTTGTGAATAATAAAAAACCGCTTTATGAGAAATTTACTCATAAAGCGGTTTTTATTGTTAGAAAAATAAGACTTATTCTTCCGCATCTTCAGGTGTGTCCGAAGCATCTTTTTTACTTGGAAGAATGCCTAAAATCTTCTGTTTCTCTTCCAGGTGACTGGCGTACAGTCCGTCGATGATACCGTCGGCAAGTCCGATTACAGGTACATAAATATGCGTAGCATGAATAATGTCTGCAATGGTCAGGAATATATTGCCAGCCGGAACGATTACGTCAGCCCGGTCGGGTTTGAGCTGGTATTTTTCCATTCGTTCTTCTACAGATAGCTTGTTCAGGCTTTCATGCAGTTTATGCAGTACTTCCACCGTAATTCGCTGCTTTTTCTTGTCTTTCTTTTCGGCCAGACGATAAAGTTTGTTGATGTTTCCACCTGAACCGATGATGTTCGTACCGGGATACGAAATAGCCAGTTCCTGCATATCTTTTTTCAGCCGTTCCCATTCAGTTTCCTTTACGGCATTGTTCAGAATACGCACCGTACCGATGTTGTACGAACGGCTGCATACGAGTTCTCCTTGCGAAAGCAGGTTGATTTCAGTACTACCTCCACCCACATCCACATACATATAGTTTCCGTTACGGTCTTCCATGCATTCAATGTGGTTGTTGTATATCATCTTGGCTTCTTCCTGTCCGTCAATGATTTCAATGCGGATTCCCGTTTTCTTTTTGATGCGTTTGATAATATCTTTTCCGTTCTTTGCATCACGCATGGCAGAAGTGGCACATGCACGGTAGTCTTCCACATCGTAGATTTTCATCAGGTGATGGAATACCTTCATCAGACGGAGCATGTTCTTTTCCTTGGTTTCGGATATTTTCCCCATCGCAAATACGTCAAATCCCAGACGCAGAGGGACACGTAATAGAAGTACTTTTGAAAAGAAAACCTTTCCCTGTTCGTCTTCTTCTACACATTTGATGAGCAATCTCACTGCATTCGAACCAATATCAATGGCTCCATAGTACGTCTTGCAGTCTTTTAGCATATTGTCCATAATATCACATTTAAGTTATTGTTCATTTTCGGCCAGGTAATAATTGTAGAGTGCTTCCTGTGAGCGGAAAGGAGCTTCTTCCGTTTCTTCACTCCAGAACAGATTGTCGCCTGCACCGTCTACTATACGTCCTTGCAGGGTATCCTTCAGGCCGTATTCTACAATGCGTTTCATTTCTCCTTTTATGGCCGGATCGTAGACCGGAGTAATCACTTCAATGCGGTGATCCAGGTTGCGAGGCATCCAGTCGGCAGAACCTAAGTATATCTTTTCTTCTCCTCCGTTGGCGAAGATGAAAATACGTGAATGTTCCAGATAGCGGTCGATGATGCCATGAATTCGGATGTGTGTGCTGACATCGGGTACATTGGTAATCAGCGAGCAGTTACCACGTACTACCAGATCAATATCTACGCCTGCTTCCGAAGCTTCATACAGTTTTTCTACCATAATCGGATCGGTGATGTGATTGATCTTTATTTTGATATAAGCAGGTTTTCCGGCTTTCTTGTTCTTTATTTCATTGTTGATTAGTGTCACAAACTTGTTTTTCATCTCATTAGGTGAAACAAGCAGCTCCTTGAACCGTATCTGAGTGTAAGGACGCTCAATGAATTCGAACACCTGATTTACATCCTTCACGATTTTCGGATAAGCTGTCATCAGCATGCAGTCTGTGTACATTCTGGCATTTCCTTCGTGGAAGTTTCCGGTACTGATACAAGCAATATCCGGTCCGCTTTTCATCTCAATGTGTGTAATCTTGGAGTGAACTTTCAAGCCTTCTACACCGAAAATCACCTTAATGCCGGCATCCTGCATTTTCTTTGACCAGTTGATGTTGGACGCTTCATCGAAACGAGCCAGCAATTCAATGACTACGGTTACCTTCTTTCCGTTGCGGGCAGCTCCGATAAGAGCTTTTACTACCTTTGATTCTTTAGCCAGACGGTAAAGCGTAATTTTAATGCTTGTAACCTGCTTGCTGACAGCTGCTTCCTGAAGCACACGGATGAAGGAGTCAAAATTATGATAAGGCACGTGGATAAAGCGGTCTTTCTCCTGAATTTTTTTCAACAGACTCTCTGGCCCGTCGAGTTCTTTTTTCAGGATGGGAGGCCATTTCGGGTATTTCAAGTTGCTGTGTCCACAATCCGGGAATTTCATTAAATCCTTGTGGTTCTGATAACGTCCGCTTTCAATTACTGTGTCCAGGCTGTCGAGTTCAAGCTTTTTCAACACCCTTTTCAACAGGTCTTTCGGCATGTTGTTATCATAGATTACGCGAAGAGGTTCTCCTTTTTTACGGCTCTTTACCCCTTTTGAAATCTTTTGAAGTGTACCGGTGCGCAGGTCGTTGTCAATTTCCATTTCCGCGTCGCGGGTAAACTTAAAGGCATAGGCTTCGTATTTGTCGTATCCCAGTCCTTCGAACACCAGCGGAAGACAGCAGCGGATGACGTCGTCCAGATACATCAGATAACTTTTATTTTCATGATCCGGTAGTTGCACAAAACGTCCGCAAATATTTACCGGGAGTTCCAGAAAAGCATAGTCCGCCATCGGCTTGTTGCCGTTCTTGCTTACCTTTACGGCCAGGTAGATATTTTCATCGTTTTCGTAATCCAATAACTTAACGGCTGAGAACCATACGGGCACAATAAGTCCATTCAGCTTTTCTTTATAGAAAGACTGGATGAACTGTAGCTGTTCGGGAGTAACCTCCGAATTGGATACCAGATAAATATTTTCTTTTTTCAGATCCTCTGTCACACTGCTTACAGCTTCTTCGTAATCCTTTACGTAACGTGCGTTCAGTTTTCCGATTTGCTTAAGCAGTTTTTTTGCTTTTTCTCTTTCCTTGGCAGCCGATTTATCCATGCATTCCGCAATGCGGCTTTGAGAAGCTACTCTGACACGGAAAAATTCATCCAGGTTGTTGGAATAGATGCCAAGAAAGGCCATTCGTTCCAGCAATGGCACATGACTTCGGGTTGCTTCCTGCAGGATTCTGCGGTTAAAGTACATCCAACTGATGTCTCTTTCCAAATAAGGCTTTTCTTTTTTTCTATTTCTTGTTACCATAAAATCACTTTTTTTGCAAAGAAAAGGATTTTATGTTACAATATGATTTCAGAACGATTATTTAGATTTTTTTACACAAACTCCTCTACCAGATACATTCCTTGCAGGGTATTTTGCGGAGCAAATCGCTCTATTTCATTCAATATGATGTATTCTGCCGATTTCACCCATTCCACAAACAGGCGGTTTGGTTTGTAGTTTTGAGAAAAACGCAGCAAGTTGCTTAAGTTAAAATTGTGGTCGATGATACCTGCTCCGTTCTGCATGGCATCGAAAGCATTACACTCTTGTTCAATATGTGCCGGTACCATCAGGATGGGTTTTCCTAAATACATGGCTTCGCACACCGATTCGAATCCTGCCGTGCTGGCGTATGCTTTGCAACCTGCCATCTGGCGAAGAAACTCTATATCGTCAAGTTGATAGAAAGAAAGTGTGGAGTCTATTTTTTTCACAGGTTCTTCTTCCCAGTGGTCCCAGAAAAAGCGGAGAGGAGTATCTGGATGTTTTTTATGCCAGTTCAGAATATTTTCAGAGAATCCCGCATTCAGCATATACCCATGGATGTAGTCGCCTGGTTTGCTTTCCTGCTGCAATACATCTTGTCGCAACAAAGGAGGAACCACACTGATGTGCTGATGATTGTCTTCCGGCATGGAGCGGAAGGAGAGGGCCAGTTTTTGTGAAGCTCCCAATGCAGTCAGTCGTGTAAAGAAATTCAGGAAAAACAGGCTGCATTTGTTCTTTTTGGGTAATTTGAATTGGTTGTGAAGGAACAGGTACTGATGACCGATACAGATTTGAGGTACTGCCGGACGGAAAAAGAAATAAGTCAGTCCGGTTAATAATTCATAGAAATTGATGACCAGTTCGGCGCCGGTTTCTTTGATATGTCGGTTAATATAGCATATACTTTCTGCATATTCCGGTACTTTCAACAAGTTATATAAGATGCTTCGTGTCAGATTTACCCGTTTGTTGGCGTGGGTAGGTAGGAAATTGGGGCTGATAAACTGTTTGACAGGAGCCTGGATGTTCCGGATAAAAAATCCCGGAAGCCGTCTGGATTCACTTTTTCCGACGAGCACTTCTACCACCTCGTGTCCGTTGCTTCTAAGCAGTCTCTCCATCGAAATGGCTTGCGTGAGGTGTCCTCTTCCTTCTCCCTGAACGATAAATAAGATTTTCATGATGCGATAGGTATTAGCGGTATGACATTGTTTTCTTCAGGTTTCGTAGCCTGCTGTTCCAATTCGGTGTAATAGATTACTTTCCATTCCCCGTTTTCATCTTCAGTTAGTGCTGACATGGTTTCTACCCAGTCGCCTGAGTTCAGGTAGTGTATCTGGTCGATCATGCGGTTTTCCGGATGGTGGATATGGCCGCAGATAACCCCTTCACACTGACGGTTCTTCGCGAAGTCTACCAGTACGTTTTCAAAATCAGAAATATAGGATACGGCAGACTTTACTTTCTGCTTGATGGCCTGTGAAAGTGAATAATAAGGTTTTCCTTTTCTTACGCGATAGCGGTTGTACTGGCTGTTGAGCCACAGCAGGAGCGTATAGCCTATATCTCCCAGTTTGGCAAGCCATTTCATGCTGGTAGTTACCTTATCGAACACATCGCCGTGTGTTACGAAATAATGCTTTCCATTGCTTTCCAGTATGTAATCTTTTGTAATGGTCAGGTTGGCGAATTGTAGGGGAGCAAGATTGTCAAGAAAATCGTCATGATTGCCACGTACATAAATGATTTCCGTGCCGTGTTTTTCCATCATTTTCATGATGATTTTAAAAAAGTGCGTGTGTTCCGCTTTCCATTTGCTGATGCCGGATTTCTGCAGATGCCATCCGTCGATGATGTCACCGTTCAGAATCAGTCGTCCGCAGTCCACTCTACTAAGAAAATCACTGATTTGGTTTACTTTCGAATGAGTAGTTCCCAAATGAATGTCCGACACCACAATGGTCCGGTAATAAGGTCTTTCTTTCATGCTTCATGTTTTTCTTAACGCTGTACAAAAGAAGGGAATGTATATTACAAGGGTATGACTATCAAATGAATAACTTGTTTCAGCAGGCAAGGAGACAGAGCAAGAAAAAAGCCATTCCTGCGTCCCACAGAAATGGCTTTTGAGAAATGACTAAATATCGGCAATTTACTTACAATGTGCGTTTTTTCAATATAGTATCAGGCTATATCCTCCATGTAGAAAATAGAATTGAATTCATTGTAGAATTCTTCTGCCGCGGTTTCTAGGTTTTCCAGCGCTTCTTCTTCGGTTTCACCGTATGCAAAGCATTGTTCATGATTGCACAGGTAAGCGTAATATTCACCGTCGGGCGTACATTCTATTACATATTTGTCTGCAACTGTTTCCATAATAATCTCCTTTTTTTAAAGTCTGCCCAAAGGTCAGTGTTTTTTATTACAGAAGAGTTGCTATGTAGTTACGTTTACATGAAGTTACGTGTCTGTCTTACAGGTTACAAAATAATGAAACGAAGAAAGGCACGCTGAGGTTAATCAGAATACCATGCAGGATGGCCAGCGGAATGGCATCTTTTCCGGAGTATTTGGTGATGGCGGCCAGCAGGATGTCGGAAGAGTTACCGTCGGTACCCATCACGTCGGCCTTGTAGCCCACAGCCACCACGTCGCCGAAATATTTCCGGATGAAAGGTGCGCCGACCAGTGCAGTCATTTCACGGAAGATATTGGCCAGCAAGGCAATTGTTCCTAATTCCGTGGCTACTTGCAGTCCCATGCTCGGTGTCTTGAGCTGTGTGATGAGGACTGAAGAAATGGAATAATACGCAAATCCGCTGCCTACTGCCATGCAGTCGAACACGCTCCACTGGCTCAGAATAAAGCCGGCGATGGCAGAGAAAAGAAATGTGCCTGATACCGTAGCAATGGGGACGAGCAGCATCTTGAAATTAAATTGCGCGACAAATCCTTTTAAATCTTGATTACCTCCTAAGTTCATTCCTAACAGGAGCATCAATACATAAAGTACTTTTACTGACATTTCATGAATGTCGAATCCGATGGTATAAAAATAGCCGATGAGGCATCCCATCAGGAAAAATATCAGAATCAAAAGACTACCCTTCACGGTTTGCTCCTTTCTTAAAGAAAAAGTGAGACACAAGTAGAGCGGCTACAGAGCTTCCCAACAGACTCAGCATGGAGATGATGGCTGCCTGCTGGCAGAAATAACTCAGGTTGCCAATGATAAGTTTGTTTGTTCCGATAGACAGTCCCAAAATAAAAAGTAACAGACAAACTACGATTTGTATCAGTACGGGTATCTTATGAATGCTTTGTTTACGGCGCAAAGGATAGCCTATAAGGACTCCTACAGCCATTATAGAAATAAAAGTGAACATGAAAAATTATTGATTATAAAATGAAACATAGAAAGTTTTTCTCTCGCCAGAAACCCTTTCTATGGCACGTTTGTAAAGTTAAATGACCGGATAGACCAGATAATTTTCATACTATACTTTCAAATTATAAGTTTTTGTGTGGTTGAAATCGGGCGCGAAGGTACGACTTTTCTCTGAAAGTCAGAAATTTTATGTAATAAAAAACTTTATGTATGATAAATAGCTAATATTATACGTATTATTGTTTTAAATTATTGCTTTTTGTGCGGTTTTAAATTGGTAGAAATAAGAATAAAAGTATAATTATATATGCCTTATTCTGATTGAGAACCTAGAAAAATCTCTATTTTACTATTTAAGTCGTTTCTTCTTCTGTTAAATTGAAACCAAATTAAGGAAAGTAGGATATAAAGTGCTTTTGTGTGAAAATAGTTGGTCTGAAGTGTGAAATCTATGTTCCTGAGTTGAAAACATGAAGGTGATAGATATTATATGAAAATCACTTATATCTTTTATTTGCTGTATTATTTCAAGTGTATGCGAAGATCCTGTTTGTATCAAATTATAATAAAATCAGGATATTAAGATGGATTTTGTTTGTTTTTTTATATTAAATAACTAAATTTGTTTTTAGTGATTTTCATTTTCTTATCTATTATTTTAAATCGTATTACAGATGGAAACAAAGCAGAAATTTTTGCAGTTACAATTTTGTATGCTGCTTGTAGTGTGTACGTTATTGCCCGATTTGGGGTCGTTAGTGGGGTCATTAATTGGTATGCCAGACTTTGACATTCCGGTGTTCTGTTGCCAAATTATTGGAATTGTGGGAGGTGGATTAGCACTTTATTCGTTTTATAAAACATTGGGGAAAGAATTACCTGTACCTTTCCTGGGGCTTGCAGGTGGTGGGCTTTTTATTGCTTTACTGACTTTGATTCCTAATACACCTATGTGGCTGGATTATGTGAGTCTGATAGCTTTATTGATAGCTGTATTTATGGCTAAAGGAAGTCTTGGTATTCAATGGAATAATCAGGGAAGTCAAGGGGCTTATTTTATCTTGTTAGCTATTTTGCTGCACGTGTATGACAGTATTGGGGATAATACATTGACAGCTATAGCTGCTTTGTTAGGATTGATTCTTTATCTGGTAGGACTGGGTAAGTTAAAAGCAAATCTTGATGCAGATGGAGCTAAGGGAGCTTCTCGTTTGAAAATTGCTGTAATCTTAGGAATTGTAGCTGTGGTATTTGGTTGGATTCCATTATTGGGAGGCATTATTGCTGGCATTTTGCTGATAATTGGTTTCATTTTCGAGTTCTTAGGATACGGCTCAATGAAACAGTCGGCTTCATTGGGAGCAGATGGTCAGAAAGGAGCTGGTTATTTGCGTAACAGTATGATTGTTTTATTGGTGGGAGCTTTTATTGACCTGTTTCCTTTAACAGGACTTATAGTGGGACTTATTTCATTGGTAGCACTTTGGCTTGTATTTAAAGGCTGGAATCTTATCCTTTTAGGAATGGAGGTTGAAAAGGAAGCTGAAATTGAAAATTGATAAATATTTAGATAGAAAAAGAAAAGCCCTAAGAGAATCTCTTAGGGCTTTTCTTTGATTGGTTGTTGGACTACCAGTCCTTTAAATTTCGCCATGAGTAGTATCTTTCTGATACTTATCGATATATTCATTTAGATTAGCATTATTAATTATTAATAGCGATAAGTATCATACGGTTTCATAAGTAATCTTAATATTGGGCTCTGTATTGGGCGCCACATATAATTATCACTTAATTGTTGTGATACTGTTATATCGCATTAATAACGATGACAAGCAATCAATTGTTGCTATATTGTATAACTAATCATTATGGATTATCCTTTATTATAATTATAGCATCACGATAATGATTATAAGACAAGTAGTCCTACAACTTATTGCACAAAGAATGTACGAGAGAAAAAAACTCTCGCTAATCTTATAAATGAGAGAGACCAAAAGGGAGATCAAAGTAATAGTCCGATATATCAATATTAGTGTATTGTTGTTCCCCTGTGATAGTATCGTGATTAATTATAGGAATAATGATATTAATGAGCATAGATATGCTATCCTTGCCATCCTATTATTACTAATATTACAATATACGGCACTTGTGGCACTTGGCACTCAACTTGTGAGAGACCTTGCTACGATTGGGCTCGTAACAATCTGCAAGTGCCAAGAAGTACCAATTAGTGCCACCCATAACATGATAGTATTAATGTATATTAATTATTGAACATGGCAGAAGCATAGAAATAGTATAAGTTATTCAAATCACCTTAAATCACTTTTTACCTTTATTGTCATATCATACTTGTTATAATGTCATTGAGTGCATCTTCGGCTCTTTGGTCATAATTCAGAGCGGATAAATGGTTTTCAAGTTCATCAAAACCATTTGTCCGCTCAATTAGTAACAGTAGAGTTTGTAAATCCTTGAAGTCTGTAGTCTTGCGCTGTACATTATTGCAGTTTACATAACGGTCAAACTTGGATGCAAAGAGATATATTGGAGACATGACCTTAATATCATTGGCGGTATATCCGAACTTGCTGTTATTACGGTCATAGTCTATCAGTATATCCGTATCTGTATGTATGGTTAAAGATTCCAAAGACAGCATATAGTCTGAATCCTCCTTAACCACAAACCCTAATGTGCTCTTGATATGACGGATAAATCTGTCTTTGTGGTTGTTGTCGTATGTTGTCCAAAAGTCAAGGTCATTATTGGATCTACTTCTCCAAAAAGGAATGGAGTAATATCTGCATAGCAAGTCTATTGCCGTTCCCCCGATAAGATACAAGCCATATCGGGTGGCGGTCTTTACAATCTTGGTATCGTATGGAGTGTATTGTTGGAATAGTGGTAGTGTATTGCTCATTGGTTGATAAGGTCAGAGTTAATAATCAGGTAACCGTCCAATTCTTGGCTGTCGTCCGTATGCAGATAATTTCCTATAATATCCCATACCAAAGCAGAGCCTATAACCGATTGGAACAAGCTTGTCAGGTTATAGACATCTTCCAATGTGAGCTTGCAATCTTCTTTCCCTACAAACAGCAATTTGCATTTCTCATTGGGTTCTATCTTAATAAGGCTTGCAGTGATTGGACGGATAATTTCATTAGTCAGATTGGTATAATCAAGCGACAGAGTACAATTACCCTCTTTACTTATTATCTTGAATTTGAATATTTTCCTTTGCATTGGATTTTTTGCGTCAAAGGTAGGTTGGTGATTACGACAGAATTAGACGTAGGTAAAAGAAAAAAGCCACAACCCTGTCGGGTCATGGCTCAAATTACTGGTTTAAGATTTGTGTTTATTTTTTATTCTTCAAGAAACTCAGGTCGGGTTCATGGTAACGGCTTGATTTCAGTATCTTTCCGTCTTCACGGTAGATAGGCTTGCCGTTTTCGTCCAACTTGCTCATATTGCTTTCGTGTACCGCATCAAAGATACGCTCAAACTCGTCCTGCAATCCGTGAGAAATAACTGTACCCAATAAAGTATAGGCAATGTCTGCTAATTCTTTGGCTACTGCCTGTAAGCGTTCATCTTCACTGTCTCCTGTGATTGCGTATTCCTCTGCATACTCGTCCACTTCCTCTTTCATTACTCTCATACGCAGTTCATGTAGTTCTTGTGGAATGCGTAAGGTAGGACATTCGTTCATATACAGTCCAAATGCCTTGTGGAACTCTTCTAATTGTTTAAGTTGCTTTTTCATATTATTTGATTTGTACAATTGTGGTAATAGTGCTGACAGGTAGTGTTTCTGAAATTGCTACATTTCCGTTCTCGTCTATTGTGCCGATAACAGACTGGCTGTCTGTATATCTGAAACCAGAGAAGTGCAGAAACTCACTTCCTTCCATTGTGTATATGTAGCGCAAATCTATACCCTCATTTGCTAAATCTACAGTTCTACTGCTGTAATCTCTTAATGATACAATGGTTAGTTTATCCACGTTATTCTGTATGAATGATGCGGTAGTAGTGGTATAAGAGTTTTTCTGAAAGAATCCCCACAAATCTGCTTCTATTTTGGTTATACTATAATCATTCATATTAAATTCATAGAAACCTCCTGCCGAAATTATAATAGAGTTCTTGAACTGATTCCATAATGTGCAGATTTTATAGTTTGGGTCATAAAAATCAGTAGGCATTTTAATGACTTCTTCTCCTTGCAAGCTATTTCCGTTATCCGATAATTTGGTTATAGTCAGATAACTATCATATTCTTGTCCTCCTATTGCTGTCAGATACAAGTCATTTTTATCAGGAGAAACAAATCCTGCACCAAAGGTGCTTCCCTTGATAAATTGTCCTACTGTATATTGACGAGTACCCGAAGACGGACGAATATAACGCATATCATAGAAACATGTACCTTGATTATTAACAACAAACCAGTCGTATTTCATATCATTATAAAGATAAAGATATTTGTCTGAATTAATTTCAGCATAGTTTTCTATCTTAAGGTTTGTTGGGTCTTGTGTATGGATTTTAAAGAGAGTTGGTTTAACATTGTATTGTTCCCATATTCTATTAAATTTTTCATTATAATATAAGGGCATATAGATATTACCTGTATTATCTGCTATTACTTTTTCTCCGTCCAGTCCTAAATAAGCATCCATTGTATGCCCATTTATATTCATTTTTCCTTTTAGTTCGAATATTGATTCTGTTTGTTTGTCTATTAGATAAGATACTCCTGAAGGTGCGAAAACTTGAGTAAATATTATTACTCCATCTTCATTTGGTTGTGGATCTTCTTCCAATTTAATAGGATAATCTGTATTTACCAAAAGATATTTCTCGTTAATATCCCATATATTGGTAATATCCTTTACCTCCACCGTATCTCCTTTTTCGGTTATCCATCCAAGTTGCATATCTGTACCATCCTTTTTTATCTGTCTGTATTGGGTAGAAGATGAACGGGTATTGTTTTCACTGCCGTAGATGTATTTTGCATCCTTGATATTCAGTCCAACCAATACAGGACTATTATTTCCGTTGTCTTCATTTGGGTTGCCCATATCTTCCTTGTCGCTACAAGCAGCCAAGAATATTGCTGCACCCAATAAGATTAAATTCTTGATTTTCATTTTCCGATTATTCTATTGATATTACTATTCAGTTCTATTAATCCAACTTCTGCCAAGTCTTTCAGTTTATTGTTATGGGAAATTACAAGAGGGTGTTTAGGACAACCCTTAACGGTAGAGCCGTATGCTTTGAAGTAATAGTTTGTATTGAAAAGACCGATAATACCGTCAATTCCTTTTTCCTTATTTCCAAACAGCAAGTCATATAGGTATTTTCTCTTTCTGATGATATTACCCCAAGCACACCATACGTCTGCTTCCTTGATTTCTGATAGCAGGTTCTTTATGGCAGTAAGATTGTTACGGTGTATTTCCATATTTGGCTCTCTATCCATATCATTGGGATTGGTTGCACGTTGTGGATATACGTTTAGCATATACCATGCTCCATATTCTCTACTGCTTTTGGCATATTTCTGTACTCTCTTTAGTGTCGGGTCAAGCTGTTCTGGTATTGCCGTGCTTGGATTGATACCGATACAGATTAATGCTTTATTGCAAGAGTGGTCAAATTTCTCTCCTAATACATATCTCACTCCTGTAACTTCATAGCCGTTTATATTTTGGCTTTCTGCTGTTTCCTCATATTCATACAGCCATCCTTTTTCAATAACTTTCTTTCCCATAATCCTTGATTTATAATCAATTACTAAGTAATACTAAGCACAAAGATAAATCTTTTCCTCAACTTTACAATCTGTTAATCAGAGTTTTTTGCATGAAGTCAAAGGTTGATATATTTGTCATACAGAAAGTAAAAGAGAAGCGCAAGGAGCTTGGCATATCACAGCGTGGTATGGCTGAGATTCTTGGTTGTTCCCCTAGCTTCATCGGACAGATAGAGAGCGACAAATTCGATATGAAATACAGCGTTCATCAGTTGTATGTCATAGCACAGGAATTTGAGTGTTCTCCTGCTGATTTCTTTCCTCCTCTTGATTCAGACTTGTAAGTTTTCTGCAAATATCGGATTATGGGTACGACAGATTAAGTCGGTGGTCTTGCTTTTTTCATTGTATTTCTAGGTAAATGGGTAAAAAAATAACCGCTACATTGCTGTAACGGTTTATATTTCTGTCAATCATCATATTTTGTGAGTGATTGCATTATCCTTTCCTTAATCTTGTTTCGCAGTGAGGGTGGAGATAATACCTCAATATGCTCTCCATAACTCATTATCTTGTTTTCCAATTCTGGGTTTATTATCAGATGCAGTGTTATTGTATCTCTGCTTATGCTTTGTGAGGAGTGTATTGGTAAGGATTGGATATAAGGCATCATAACAGGAGATACTTTCAATCTTACTTCCTCTATTGGAGCATTGGAGTTATTATCGGGTTCATACACCAGTCCATATACATTGTTAAACTTCTCTGCTGTATGTTCCAATTCTGCTATGCGTTGGAATATCCTGTCTGTTACCTGTATTTGTCTTATTCTGTCAAGTCCGAAGGTGCGGAATGCTTTCATATCCTCACAATAAGCAAACAGATACCACATCCCCTCAAATTCTTTTAGGAGATAAGGTTCTACGGTGTAGGCTTTCTGTTCTCCTGTCTGATAGCTAAGATGATTGATATTGATAACGGTGCATTGCTGTATGGCTTGCAGTAATATACCTATATTCTCTACTCCTTTAGCGTGAGGATTGGGGCTTATTGACAAGTATTTTAATAGTCTTTGCCTGTCCTTGATATTGGACAGTATTACGTCAGAACTCTCAGCCAGTCCGAGAAAGTACAGCAGCTTATCCATATCCATACTGCAAGTTTCGTCAATGTAGTAACCGTTCTTTTTACTATCATAGATAACCTCTATATCAAAGTTACTTCTAATATCTGCTATATCACGCTGTAGAGTTCGCAATGTAATGGTAATATCATTCCTTTCCAAGTATTGTAATAATACGGATGCACTTGGATGGTCTCCTCTCATAATCCTGCGGATGATAAGATAATCTCTTCTAATAGTATTCTTATTGTTCATAGTTGATTGTTTTTCAGTGATATAATATCAAGAATCGTTCCTTGATAATTCAATATGACGAGTCGTCATATAAGAGATACACAGTCTCCTTATCGGCAAATATACGGAATACTACACGACAATACTCGTCATATTAAGAGAATATTACGGACAAATCACTGCTTGTACAGACTTGACAACTCGTCATATCCATATGTGGGCTCTGCTTGGTCTCCGATTGGGCTCTGAGCCCAGTATGGCTCTTGGTATAGGGATATATATCCCCCTATCGTGTTATGGGTGGCACTAATTGGCACTTCTTGGCACTTGCAGATTGTTACGAGCCCAATTGTAGCAAGGTCTCTCGACAGGTTAAGTGCCAAGTGCCACGAGTGCCGTATATTGTAATATCAGTATTATTGTGGGATTATAGAGGATATTATAATAGTATCACGAGGTGTCATATAGTATTATCCTTTTGGGCTCTCTTCTGGGCTCTCAGAAAAGAAGAAAGCCCCAAGAGCTTGTCTCTTAGGGCTTTTCTTTGATTGGTCGTTGGACTACCAGGATTCGAACCTGGACAAACAGAACCAAAACCTGTTGTGCTACCATTACACCATAGTCCAAACTTCTTGGTGTTTTCCTCAGAAAACGCTGCAAAGATAAGCGTTTTTATGAATACCTTCCAAATAATTTCTGACTTTTTTTCTGTTTCTGACGGGAATCCTTACCTTTGTTTACAAAACAACTTAGCTTATGAGGAAAAAAATATTGTGCACATTGTTGCTGGGGACTACTTTTGCACATGCCATGGCGGTTACTCCACTATGGATGCGTGACGTACGTATTTCTCCAGACGGAAAAGAAATTTTATTTTGTTATAAGGGAGACATTTACAAAGTGTCTGCCAAGGGTGGAGAAGCGGTACAGCTGACTACACAAGATTCGTATGAGTCGTCGCCTATATGGTCGCCAGACGGTAAACAGATTGCTTTTGCCAGCGATCGTTTTGGCAATACGGATGTGTTTGTTATGTCAGCTAATGGAGGCTCTGCACGCAGACTGACTATGAATTCTGCTTCGGAAATTCCTTCTGCGTTTACGCCGGATGGAAAGTATGTTGTATTTTCTGCAAGTATTCAGGACCCTGCCAGCAGTGCATTGTTCCCGACTTCTGCCATGACAGAACTGTATAAGGTTCCTGCGGAAGGTGGAAAAACGGAACAAATTCTGGGTACTCCTGCCGAGTTGGTTTGTTTCAATGCGGCAGGCGACAAGTTCCTGTATCAGGACCGGAAAGGATTTGAAGATGAATGGCGTAAACATCATACTTCTTCTATCACACGGGATGTATGGATGTACGACATGGTATCGGGCAAGCATACCAATCTGACCAAGCGGGCAGGAGAGGACCGTAATCCGGTGCTTTCGTCGGATGGTAAGGAGGTTTTCTTCTTGAGTGAACGCAACAAAGGCTCGTTTAACGTCTATTCTTTCCCGCTGGATAATCCGGAACAGGTAAAACCGCTGACTTCATTCTCTACACATCCGGTACGTTTCCTTTCTTTGGGAGGCGACGGTACGCTGTGCTATACCTATAATGGAGAAATTTATACGCAGAAACAAGGCGGAAAGCCAAGTAAGGTGAATGTGTCATTGACGCGGGATGACCAGGAAATTCCGGTTACATTGAGCTATACTCGGGGAGCATCGGAAGCGGTAGCTTCGCCCGACGGCAAGCAGGTGGCTTTCATTGTACGTGGAGAAGTGTTCGTGACTTCTGTGGAATATGGTACTACCAAGCAGATTACGCACACACCTGAAGCAGAAGAAGGACTTTCTTTCGGGGCAGACAACCGTACACTGGTATATGCCAGCGAACGCGATGGGAACTGGCAGCTTTATAAGGCGGAAATTGAACGGAAAGAGGATTTGAATTTCCCGAATGCGACATTGATAAAAGAAGAAGTACTGTTGCCTTCGAAGACTGTGGAACGGATGTATCCTAAGTTCTCACCCGATGGCAAGGAAGTGGCTTTCATTGAGGACCGTATCCGCCTGAAAGTGCTGAATTTGGAAACGAATAAGGTACGTCAGATTACCGATGGAAGCACATGGTATGAATTGAGTGGAGGGTTTAATTATGCCTGGTCGCCCGATGGAAAATGGTTTACACTGGAATTTATCGGAAACAAGCATGATCCTTACACGGACATTGCTTTGGTCAGTGCAGATGGAAAGGGAGAGTTAGTCAACCTGACGAACAGTGGTTATACAAGCAGCTCTCCGAAGTGGACAATGGACGGTAATGCCATTTTGTTTACTACAGAGCGTTACGGTATGCGAAATCACGCTTCATGGGGTTCACTGGACGATGTGATGATGGTATTTGTCAATCAGGATGCCTACGACAAGTTCCGCATGAGCAAGGAGGATTATGAACTCCAGAAGGAACTGGAAAAAGAACAGGAAAAAGCTGCGGACAAGAAAGACGGAAAGAAAGAAGATAAAAAAGAAGATAAAGAAAAGAAAGAGGAAGCCGACAAGGTGAAAGACATCGTAGTGGAACTGGAGGGTATTCAGGACCGCATCGTACGTCTGACTCCGAATTCATCGAGCATCGCTTCGGCCATTCTTTCAAAGGATGGAGAAAGTTTGTATTATCTGTCGGCTTTTGAGCGTGGATTCGATATGTGGAAGATGGATTTGCGCAAACGGGAAACCAAATTGTTACACAAGATGGGGTCCGGTTGGGCTGATATGGAAATGGATAAGGAAGGAAAAAATCTTTTCGTATTAGGTTCAGGTTCCATGCAGAAAATGGATTTGGGCGGTGAGAAGCTGAAACCGATTTCTTATCGTGCAGAAATGAAGATGGATTTGGCTGCCGAACGTGCCTATATGTATGATAATATGTGCCGTGAGGAACAGAAGCGTTTTTATGAGGTGAATATGCACGGGGTAGACTGGAAGGCTATGACCGCTAATTATCGTCGTTTCCTGCCGCATATCAATAATAAGTATGATTATGCGGAAATGCTGAGTGAATTGTTGGGCGAACTGAATGTATCGCATACAGGTGGCCGTTATCGTCCGGGAGCAAAAGAAGCAACTGCCAGCTTGGGATTGCTTTATGACTGGAATTATACCGGAAAAGGCATGAAAGTGGACGAAGTGGTGGAAAAAGGTCCGTTCGACCGGAAAACGACACGGGTAAAACCGGGTGTGGTGATTGAAAAGATTGACGGTCAGCCGGTAGATGCTGATTTCTCTGCGTTGCTGAACGGAAAGGCTGGCAAGAAGATATTGGTTTCATTCTACGATGCACAATCAAAAGAACGCTGGGATGAAGTGGTGAAGCCTATCAGTGGGGGAACGCTGAACAGTCTGCTGTATGAACGTTGGGTAAAACAGCGTGCGGCAGATGTGGATAAATGGTCAAATGGCCGTCTGGGATATGTACATATCGAATCAATGGACGACGGCAGCTTCCGTACGGTATATTCCGATATTTTGGGTAAATACAACAACCGCGAAGGTATTGTGATTGATACCCGTTTCAACGGAGGAGGACGTTTGCATGAAGATATTGAAGTACTGTTCAGTGGACAGAAGTATCTGACACAGGTAATCCGTGGTCGTGAAGCATGCGACATGCCGAGCCGTCGTTGGAACAAGCCTTCTATCATGGTACAGTGTGAAGCCAATTATTCCAATGCACACGGCACACCGTGGGTGTATAAACATCGCCAGATAGGTAAGCTGGTAGGTGCTCCGGTACCTGGAACCATGACCAGTGTAAACTGGGTACGGATGCAGGATCCGGATTTGATTTACGGTATTCCTGTGATTGGTTATCGTCTGCCAGACGGAAGCTATCTGGAAAACAAAGAGTTGGAGCCGGATGTATATGTGTTGAATGCACCTGAAACAGTAGTGAAAGGAGAGGATACACAGTTGAAGGCTGCGGTAGATGAACTGCTTAAAGAACTGGATGCAAAGAAATAAGTGTTGAAATATCCGGAAGGATTGCTTTCCGGACATATCCTAAAGTACCGGTTGATTCACAAGGAGTCAGCCGGTATTTTTTTGCTCTCTGGCTTTATTTTCTGAGGTGATTTCCATCCTGCCAGTACTTCTTTGGCAGTACTCCAGTACTTCCTTGAAAGTACTAAAGTACTGATTAGGGAGTACTGCAGTACTGGCCTGAAAGTACTGGTAACTTGTTCCTTACTGTTTGATAAAAGAATTATGGAGGAACTGTAAGACATAAGAAAGGCTGCCCCAAATTGAATTGAGACAGCCTTCCGGTATTTTTTTCTAAAAGAATTTACTTGGCAATTACCAGATAATAGTTTTTCTTTCCGCGCTGTACGAGCAGGTATTTTTCATCCAGCAAGTCGGCTGTGGTAATTTCCTGGTCAAATGCAGCCAGTTTTTCTTTGTTCAAAGAAACGCCGCCGCCCTGAACCAGCTTACGCATCTCACCTTTTGACGGGAAGATAGCAGCCTTTTCAGTGAATAAATCTACCGCTTTGATGCCGGCTTCAATATCTGATTTGGCTACTTCAAACTGAGGAACGCCTTCGAATACAGAAAGCAGGGTATCTTCATCCAGTTTCTTCAATGCTTCAGAAGTAGCGTTTCCAAACAGGATGCCAGAAGCTTCTACAGCAGCGTTGTAGTCAGCTTCAGAGTGAACCATGATAGTTACTTCCTTAGCCAGACGTTTCTGGAGTACACGCAAGTGAGGAGCCTGTTCGTGTTCTGCAATCAGGCCTTCTATTTCTTCTTTGCTCAGTGAAGTGAATATCTTGATATAACGCTTAGCGTCTTCGTCGCTTACATTCAGCCAGAATTGATAGAACTTGTAAGGAGAGGTATATCGTGCGTCCAGCCAGATATTTCCTGATTCTGTCTTACCAAATTTACCACCGTCAGCTTTTGTAATCAGCGGACAAGTCAGGGCAAATACTTCACCTCCGTTGGTACGGCGGATTAATTCTGCTCCCGTGGTGATGTTTCCCCACTGGTCAGAACCACCCAGCTGAAGCTTACAGTTTTTGGTTTCATACAGATGCAGGAAATCGTATCCTTGTAACAGCTGATAAGTAAATTCAGTGAATGAAAGACCGTCGCGTGCTTCTCCGTTCAGACGTTTCTGAACCGATTCCTTTGCCATCATGTAGTTCACGGTGATGTGTTTTCCTACGGTGCGGGCAAAATCCAGGAAAGAGAAGTCTTTCATCCAGTCGTAGTTGTTTACCAGTTCTGCACGGTTAGGGGCATCCGATTCGAAATCGAGGAATTTGCCCAACTGCTTCTTGATACACTCCTGATTGTGGCGCAGTGTTTCCTCATCCAGCAAGTTACGTTCCTGTGACTTACCTGATGGGTCTCCAATCATACCGGTTGCACCTCCTACCAGAGCCAGCGGTTTGTGGCCGCAACGCTGGAAATGACGCAACATCATCACGCCACACAAGTGGCCGATATGCAACGAGTCAGCTGTAGGGTCAATACCCAGGTAAGCTGTCACCATTTCCTTCTCCAGCAATTCTTCTGTGCCCGGCATCATGGTATGTACCATTCCACGCCATCTTAGTTCATCTACAAAATTCATCGAATGAAATTCTTAGTTTAACATATTTATTTAATAATACAGAAGCAAAAGTACGACACTTTATCTGAATAACCAATTTTTAGCGATTAAAAAAGAGACGGTTAGCATTTTCTTTGATATTTTCAACCAAGCTGTCAAAAGAGGTTCCGCGTAGTGAGGCTACTTGCCGGTAGAAGCTCGGAAAGTCTGTGTCTGCTTCATCGCTTTCCAATAATAATCTGTCTGCAGGGACGATGGACAATGCTTTTTCCTGGTATTTTTTTCCGAAAGAGAGATAAAATCCGTGTCGTATCAGGTCGGTGGCAAGTTCTTTTTTACCCCGGAAACCATGGATAATCCAGGCTTGTGCGGGGTGATATTCCTTGTGCAAGGCAAGCAGCTCTTCAGTGGCTTTTACGGAATGTATCACTAAGGGGAGATGATATGTCTCTGATAACTCTATCGCTTTTCTGAAAGCTTGTATTTGCAAGTCGAAAGGGGTATCGCATACTTTGTCTAACCCGGCTTCTCCCAGTGCAACTACTCGCGAATCACTTTGGATAGTCTGTACCAGCCATTCTATTTGTGGCTGAATATTTTCTTCCGTGAGGTACCATGGATGCAGGCTGACGGAGATAAATGGAGCTTGCAGATAAGAGGAAGCCGTTTTCTCGTCCATGCGGCAGCTCACGATAGAGGTGGTCTGTGGCTGGGACAAATGATGTGTATGCGCGTCAAAAAAGGGAGTGTCAATCATGTGAAAACAGGCTTTTAAGGAACCGGATCATATCCCGAACCTCCCCACGGGTGGCAACGAAGAATGCGTCGTATGGCTAAGTAAAGCCCTTTGAAAGGTCCGTGCTTTTGTATCGCTTCTATGGCATATTGAGAGCAAGTCGGAGTAAAGCGACAGGAGGGAGGTGTAAAAGGTGAAATGCAGTTCCGGTAGAAATAAATGGGGAGCAGGAGCAGGAAAGAAAGTAGCTTTTTCATGCCAGACGTTCTGCGGTAAGTTGCAACAATTTAACCACCTTAGCTTCCACATCGGCCGATTCATGCAGCTCATTGTCGAGCCAGATAAAGGCAATGGTAATTTTCCGTCCTGAGTCTTTTAACGCATCCAGCAGGATGTGTTTGTTTTTACGGTAGGCCTCACGTACCTGACGTTTTACACGATTGCGTTTGACTGCACGCTTGAATCTTTTTTTCGGTACGCTAATCAGAATAGTGGCTGCCGGTAGATTCTCTCCCTCTACCGGCATGTATACGATACGCAGCGGAAAAGCAGGTAGTGATTTGCTTCCTCCTGTAAACAGTCTTTCAATCAGAATCCGGCTGTTCAGTCGTTCTACTTTCGGTAAGGTTAATTTTAGAGAATCGCTCATAGAGGGTATATAATAAAACAAAGCGAAGTAATGAGAAAATGGATTGCTTCGCTTTGTTCGTCAGAATTATTTTTTATTTGTTGTGTTCGCGGATAAACATATCCAACGCTGCCGGCATGGAAGGAGCTACACTTGAAGGAGCTTCCAAATCAAGACGCAGACCTGCATCTTTTACGGCTTTAGCAGTAGTCGGTCCGAAGCTTCCGATAGCAATGTCTTTCTGTTCGAAGTTCGGGAAGTTCTTCATCAATGACTGAATACCTGCCGGGCTGAAGAATATCAGCATGTCGTAGTTGAATTCTTCTTCTGGAGTGAAATCGTTGCTGACAGTACGATACATTACAGCTTCCGTGTGCTGGATGTGGTTCTTGTCGAGCAAGTCTTTTACTTCGTCATTGTGTACGTCTGACATCGGAATAAAGTACTTTTCCGTATTATGCTTGATAATTTGCGGAAGCAGGTCAGCAAATTTTCCAGTAGCACCGAAGAATACTTTACGCTTGCGGTATTGAACGTATTTCTGAATATACAGAGCGATAGTTTCCGAAGTACAGAAATATTTCATTGTTTCCGGAATTGTTACGCGCAACTCTGCACACAGGCTAAAGAAGTGATCGATAGCATGGCGTGAAGTAAACACAACGGCTGTATGATCTAAGATAGAAACCTTTTGTTGTCTGAATTCTTTAGCTGACAAACTTTCTACTTTAATAAACGGGCGAAAATCTATCTTCACTCCGTACTTCTCAGCAATGTCAAAATAAGGAGACTTTTCAGTCGTTGGTTTTGGCTGAGAAACGAGGACTTTCTTTATTTTCAACGTTACTAAAATTTTAAAATCAAAATGTTATTTATATATATCAATCCTTTCCAGAGGAAAAGTAAGGGTATGATTTCGAGGGTGCAAAAGTACAGAATTAAATGTAAAATGCCATGAAAATGATTAAAAAAGTTCCTAATACACTTATAAAATAACAATATTTTGAAAGATATTACTGCTGTGAGTACGAAGGTTTTAGAAAAGTGAAAGTCTAAATTGAAATAAACGACGAGCAGTGACAAAGGAAATAAGACGAGGGAAATACCGGAGAGCAGATCAAAATAGGCAGAAATCCAGGCTTTATTTCTTTCTTTGTCAAAGAAAATCCAGTTGATAAATTGGTATAAAAGGGCTTTTCCTGTCACTGTCAATAGTACGCAGAATATGTAGATAAACAGAATGGCATAGTGCGAAACTATTTGGAACAGAAAAGGTTCGGTTTTAGAGAAAAAATCATATACAAATAATCCGGCGGATATGCAGCTTATACTTCCTAAGCTCAGGGTGTAGCGGATGTTGAAATTAGAAGTGTCGTCAAAAAGCCCCGCTCTTTCTTTGTGGCGGAAAAAACTTTTGATGTGCTGATAGAGGTATTTTTTCCCGTTTTTCAGGGCGTATACGGCCAAGAAAAAGCAAAGAAATACAATTCCGGTAACCGCAAAGTCATTTCGTAACTGATAAGGAATGGGTTCTCCTGCCATACCGCTTGTACACGGTGTTTCCTTACAATGCTGCAGTGCACTGTCTATTTGCTCTACGTGCTGGTTGTAGAGTTCTTGAATCTGTGAGAAACCGGTATGGCAGAACTTGTTCATATTGCGGCAAATTTACGAATTTCTTTGCTCCAGTGAGGGATGGTATATAATAAATTTACAGCTTCTTCGGGAGTTTGTGCCACGTGCCAGATAGTTCCGTGTTCTTTTCGCATGAAGTTCTGGGAAATAGCTTGTTGAAGCATCTCCAGCAGCGGGTTATAAAATCCGTTGGTATTCAGTATGACGATGGGTTTCAGGTACAGTCCAAGCTGTTTCCAGGTAATGATTTCCAGCAGCTCTTCCAGTGTACCGCATCCTCCGGGCAGGGCAATGACTCCGTCGGACAAATCGGCCATAAGTTGTTTGCGTTCGTGCATGCTTTCCGTCTCTATCAGTCGGGTCAGTCCTTTGTGGTGCCACCCTTGTTCCACCATGAACCGGGGAATGACACCGGTTACGGTTCCTCCGGCAGCAAGAGCTGCGTCACTGATGCGGCACATCAGTCCCAGGCATCCGGCTCCGTTAATAAGGTTGATATGTTTTTGTGCAAGAATTTTTCCAAGTTCTTCGGCTGCTTCGAAATAAACAGGGTCTATTTTGGTGCTGGAAGCACTGTATACGCATATATTTTTGATATTGTTCATGGTCTTTTTTAGTTTTTGCAAAGATAGGTAAAGGTGAGTGCAATGCCAAGCCAAAAGCTTGCTTTTGAGCGTAAGTATTGCCGAACCGCATCCTATCTTCGAGGATTCAAAGATAGATAAAGGTGAGTGCATAGCCAACCGTTATGCCAACAAAAAGGGCCTGACCATCTTCTGATGTATCAAGCCCTCTGTATGGTTAGTGGAAGATTTCAGCTTATTTCAGTCCGAAAGCTTCTTTCACTTTATCTACATAATCCAGTTTTTCCCAGGTGAAGAGTTCCACTTCCACGTCTTTGTTGCCTTCGTAAGCCGATTCGAAATGTTTGGTAACGATTTGCGGTTCGCGGCCCATGTGTCCGTAAGCAGCTGTTTCGCTATAAATTGGGTTGCGCAGTTTCAAGCGTTCTTCGATGGCACGTGGACGCATATCGAAGATTTCATCCACTTTCTTAGCGATTTCTCCGTCGGTCAGAGCTACATTGCTACGTCCGTAAGTATTTACGTAGATATTGATTGGACGTGCCACTCCGATGGCGTATGAAACCTGTACCAATACTTCGTCTGCTACTCCGGCAGCTACCAGATTCTTGGCAATGTGGCGTGCAGCGTATGCAGCACTACGGTCTACCTTGCTGGGGTCTTTTCCTGAGAAAGCACCACCTCCGTGAGCTCCGGCACCACCATAAGTGTCTACAATAATCTTACGGCCAGTCAGTCCGGTATCACCGTGAGGACCACCAATCACGAACTTACCTGTCGGGTTTACGTGGTATTTAATCTGGTCGTTGAACAAAGCCAGTACCTGCGGGTTGTGGATTTCTGCAATGACACGCGGCATCAGAACTTCAATTACGTCCTTGCGAATCTGTGCCAGCATTTCCTCGTCAGCCTTTAATTGAGCTTCTTTTGAGTCATTTTCCGGCTGGATAAATTCGTCGTGCTGAGTAGATACTACGATGGTATCAATACGTACCGGACGACGGTTGTCATCGTATTCGATAGTTACCTGACTCTTAGAGTCCGGACGAAGGTAAGTCATCACCTTTCCTTCACGACGGATGTCGGCTAATACCATCAGCAGCTTGTGTGCCAGGTCGAGCGACAGCGGCATGTAGTTTTCTGTTTCGTTGGTAGCATAACCGAACATCATACCCTGGTCGCCTGCTCCCTGATTCATCGGGTCTTCGCGTTCTACTCCACGGTTGATGTCAGGACTCTGTTCGTGAATGGCAGAGAATACACCGCATGAATTACCTTCGAACATGTATTCGCTCTTGGTATAGCCTATCTTATTAATTACTTCGCGTGCTACGCGCTGCAAATCAATGTACGCTTTGGTTTTCACTTCTCCAGCCAGTACCACCTGTCCGGTAGTTACCAGAGTTTCG
>ENA-OPBW01000544-OPBW01000544.1-human-gut-metagenome-genome-assembly--contig:-NODE-544-length-28733-cov-9.693389_pt1 | contig 28733 bp, 28 predicted proteins | sample MGYA00241070_ERZ501456 | MGnify/ENA primary metagenome ERZ501456 (study PRJEB25962, sample SAMEA2042624) | human gut metagenome | biome: human gut; feature: human-associated habitat; material: faeces...
GCAAATTTACCACTGATCTTTCAGTCTGTCAACATGGGGACAGGGTATTTTCAATTTTTCTTTTCTACAGATCCACGATTCGCGGTCTGTGATGGGTATAGGGAAGGAACTTCTTCAGAAGATCCTGGGTCTTAAACTTCAGATGGGTGGTGTTGATCCCGGTGTTGCAGACAAACCACTCTGCCTCTGCCACCTCTTTGTCGATGATCAGCTGCACATAGTCGTCCTCATCGTTGAGAAGCCCTACCACGCTGGCGCTCCCCGGCTTGCAGCCGATATGCTCCATCATGTGCTCCGGAGAGGCAAAGGACATGTGAGAAACCCCCAGCTTCTTGCTGAAAGAAGCGGTGTCAAAGGCCTTATCATCCGGCATCAGAAGCAGGAAGAAGGTGGTCTTCTTCTGATTGCACAGGAATACATCCTTGCGCACCGGCGCCTGAAGCACTTCTCCGATCTCCGCGCACTCCTCCATAGAGGCTGCCGGATCGTTGTCCACCCGCTCGAAGGGGATTCCCAGCTTAGTGAACACCTTATAAACCTCCTGCTCCAACGGTACCCGCTCCTTCACATTCTCCGGCACCGTGGTTGTGATCTCACTGATATACATTTTCGATTTCCTCCGTATTTCCGCCATTTTCCGGCTGTTTTTCGCTCATACAGACATTATAGTTCAGATGGTTGTGGCTGGCAAGATGTCATTTTGGTACACCCCATTTTGCATTTTGGTACACCCTAGAAGTTAATTTAGGACGTAGCCTTTTTGCATTTTGCTACGTCCTCTGTTAAATAAATAACTATTCTCCTTTACGTCCCGCAAGATACGCTTCCCGGCCTTCTTCGTACAGGTTTTTCCCTTCGCTGTCGATAATGACTACCAGGGGCATGTCTTCTACGTACAGCTTCCGCAGGGCTTCTGCGCCCAGGTCTTCGTAGGCAATCAGTTCTGCTTTCTTGATGCACTTGGCCAGCAGCGCTCCTGCGCCGCCGATGGCGCCAAAATAAACGCCGCTGTATTTTTTCATGGCTTCTACTACTTCCGGCAGGCGGGCGCCTTTGCCGATCATGCCCCGGGCGCCTACGGACATCATGGTGGGCGCGTAAGCGTCCATCCGTCCGCTGGTGGTGGGGCCGGCGCTTCCGATCACCTGGCCCGGCTTGGCCGGTGTAGGCCCTACATAGTAGATGGTGGCGTCGGTGGGATCAAAGGGCAGTTCTTCGCCTCTTGCCAGGGCTTCACACATACGCTTGTGGCCGGCGTCCCGGGAGGTATAGATGGTGCCGGTGAGCAGCACCTGGTCTCCTGCGTGAAGGGTTTTTGCCAGTTCTTCTGTCAGTGGTAAGGTAATCTTTCTTGCCATTTATATCACCTCCGATTTGTGGCGTGTCACATGGCAGTTGATGTTCACTGCGCAGGGCATGCCCGCAATGTGGGTGGGCAGGGTCTCGATATTCAGGCCGATGGCCGTGGTCCTGCCGCCAAATCCCTGGGGCCCGATGCCAAGTTCATTGATCTTCTCCAGCATTTCCTTCTCCAGATCTGCATAGAAGGGATCCGGATTGGAGGAATCCAGGGGGCGCATCAGCGCTTTTTTCGCCAGCAGGGCGCATTTATCAAAGGTGCCGCCGATACCCACGCCTACTACCATGGGCGGACAGGGGTTGGGGCCTGCGGTCTCCACCGCCTCCAGGATGAAATCCTTGATCCCCTGCAGTCCCGCGGAAGGCTTGAACATCCGGATCTGGCTCATATTTTCGCTTCCAAATCCCTTGGGGCCTACGGTGACTTTGATCTGCTCGCCTGGCACGATCTCCGTGTAAAGCATAGCCGGTGTATTGTCTCCGGTATTGCCCCGGCGCACCGGATCCTTTACCACGGATTTCCGGAGATATCCGTTGGTGTAACCGCGGCGCACGCCTTCGTCCACCGCCTCGGCAAGATCTCCTCCTGTCAGATGGACGTCCTGTCCGATCTCCAGGAAGACACAGGCCATCCCGGTATCCTGGCAGATGGGCACATTTTCCTTGTCCGCGATCTCAAAATTTTCAATAATATTATCCAGCACACCCTGAGCGATCTCTCCGTCCTCACAAGCACGGCAGCCCTGGATAGCGCATTTCACATCCTGGGGAAGATGATTGTTGGCTTCGATACAGAGCCGCTCGATCACATCCGTCAGGGTGCTTACGTTGATTTCACGCATGAATACCACTCCTTTCAACACTCTTTTCTTATCATAACCCAGTCATACCCTTAAAGTCTATAGAATCTACAGAAAGATCCCGATAAACTGGCAGCCCAGCACCACGAATACCAGAGCCACCGGATAGGTAGCCGCATAGGCGCTTGCCACGTCGTCGGTCTCGGTCACCCGGATCAGGGTCCCCAGAGCCGGAGTACTGGTCATACCGCCGCAGATGGAGCCCAGGCTGTTGAAGAGGCTCAGCTTCAGCACCTTCGCGGCAAAGAAATATCCCACAAACATAGGGATCAGGGTGATCAGCGCTCCGTAGATAAAGAGCACCAGTCCCTCTTCCTGAAGGATCTCCACGAATCCTGCGCCGGCCTCCACGCCGGCTCCGATGAGGAAGAGAGCCAGGCCGAACTCCCGCAGGCACTCCAGCACGTGCTTCTCCACCTTCATGCTCAGCCTTCCGATCTTCCCGAAATGTCCCAGGATCAGTCCGGCGATCAGCGGACCACCGGAGGTTCCCAGGGAAAATTCCGCTCCCCCGGGAAGGGGGATCACGATCTTAGCCAGGATGATCCCCAGCACAATGGCAAGGGCGAAGGGGAAAAATCCCATGCTGTCCGCGTAGAACAATTCTTCCTTCTTCGTCTTGTGAAACTCTTCGTCCCCCACGTTCTGGGCCGCCTCGAACCGGGCCCGCTCCGCCGCCATGTCGGTCTTCAGAAACTTGGGCACCAGCTGCACAAACAGCACCACGCCCACCACGCCAAAGGGATAAGCGATGCCGTATCCCACCGACGCATTGGCCGATCCGGTGGCGTCAATGGCCGCCGCCAACCCCGGCGTACTGGTAAGGGCTCCGGACATCATCCCGACGCTGATATCGGACGGAACGCCCGCCAGTTCAATGATCCCGACGGTGGTCAGCGCTCCTGCCGCGATAATGATCACCCCAAGCAAAATATAAGATTTGGCGTTGATCTTAAAGTTCCGGAAAAACTTAGGGCCTGCGATAAATCCCACAGAGGTCACGAAACAGATCAGCCCCAGTTCTCTGACCAGATCCGGCACTTCAAATCCAAAATGTCCGAATACCAGAGCCACCAGAAGGACTCCTGCCGTCCCCAGCTCCACGCCCCGGATCTTAATACTTCCAACCAGGTAGCCGATGACGGCCACCAAAAATACGATCATCAGTGTGTTTCCCAACACACTCTCCTGAAACCAGGCTGCGATTCCCATGGTCTCATCCCTTCCCTTCTCTTCTTACAGTCCGCTATCTCTCGTGTCTCGCATATTTCGGAAGCAGAAGCGGCGATACATCACCGGTCTCCAATCCTGCCTCTTTCAGTTCCTCTGCGTAAGCCTGCAGATGATCCAGGTTCATAGTCCCGATCTCCACCTGCTTCGCCTTTGCCGCCGCGGCTTTTCCCGCATTGCGGCCAAATACAATGATGTCCAGGAGGGAATTTCCCATGAGACGGTTTCTTCCATGGATTCCGCCTACCGCCTCTCCGGCCACCAGAAGGTTATCCATCACTTTAGTAAATCCGTCGCCACCGATCTCCAGACCGCCGTTCTGATAATGAAGAGTGGGGTAAACCAGGATCGGGACTTTCCGCATATCAATGTCATAGCGCAGATACATTCGCAGCATGGCCGGGATCCGCTTCTCAATGGTGCCTTCTCCACCCAGCTCCTCGATCATGGGCGTATCCAGCCACACGCCGCTGCCAAGAGGGGTGGTCACGCCTTTTTCTCTTGCCGTACATTCCCGGATGATCCCTGCCGCAGCCACGTCACGGGTCTCCAGCGGGTGCATGAAGGCTTCGCCCTCTACGTTAACCAGCTGTGCTCCCAGGGAACGCACCTTCTCTGTTACCAGCGCGCCGTAGATCTGGGATGGAAATGCCACGCCGGTGGGATGGTACTGGATGGTGTCCTGATAAAGAAGGGGCGCTCCCGCCCGGTATCCAAGGATCAGGCCGTCTGCGGTTGCTCCGTAATGGTTGGAGGTGGGGAAGCCCTGATAATGCATCCGTCCCGCGCCTCCGGTGGCGATGATCACGGTTTTGGCCCGTGCCACCAGGTAATCACCGGTCTCCAGATTCTGCAGGACTGCTCCTGCGACCTGGCCTTTCTCGTCCTTGATCAGTTCCACTGCAGCGGTAAATTCCACTACCGGGATCTGCCGGTTGATCACTTCATCCCGCAGGGTCCGCATGATCTCCGCCCCGGAGTAGTCCTTACAGGCGTGCATTCTCTTTCTGGAAGTTCCGCCGCCGTGGGTGGTGATCATCCGTCCGTTTTCATCTTTATCAAACATTACGCCCAGGTCATTGAGCCACTGGATGGCGTCCGGCGCCTCCATGACCAGCCGCTTCAGAAGTTCCGGCCTTGCGGCAAAATGTCCGCCACCAAAAGCGTCCAGATAATGCTGGACCGGAGAATCATTTTCCTTGTCCGCCGCCTGGATGCCGCCCTCTGCCATCATGGTGTTGGCGTCGCCGATCCGAAGCTTGGTGACGATCATTACATCCGCCCCGGCTTCATTTGCCTCAATAGCCGCGGAAGCGCCTGCGCCGCCGCCGCCGATCACCAGCACGTCCACGTCATAATCCACTTTGTCAAGGTCGATCTCTTCGCCTAACAGGCGGCTGTTGGAGTGGAGAAGATGCACCAGCTCTTCCGGCGCCTTCTGCCCTTTGTTAGGACCGATCTTGATCTCTTTGAATGCTTCTGTACGGTAATCCGGATGGAATTCCTTAAGGAGCGTGTCTTTTTCTTCCGCGGTCATCCGCCTGGGCTCGGTCTTCATACGTTCTGCCCGGGTAGCCTCGACTTTCTTCACGGATTCCATCATTTCCGGTGTAAACATGGTCTTCCCTCCTCCTACTTCTCGATCTCTCTGTTATTGTAAAGTTCCTGCATTTCCTCAATGGGCTTTTCCATGATCTGCTCGATCAGCTGATCATACTCCCCGTGATGGATCTCCTCCACCCGTTTCGTAAGATGCTCTGATTCAGGCGCAATGTATTTCCCGGTAAGACGTCTTGCCAGAAGTCCCACCATGGGATGAGAAATTCCTGCCGGGCAGCGCACGGAACAGCAGCCGCAGCCGATACAGTCGAAGGATTCCTCCGCGCATTTCTCAAACTCGCCCCGCTGGGCGTAGGCGATGTACTGCATTACGTTCAGATCCTGGGTACAGGCCTTGGTACAGGCGTTGCAGCCAATGCAGCTGTAGATCTCCGGATAAAGCTCCATCATGATCCGCTGCTCAGGGCGGATCTCTTCCATGTCATAAGTCCGCTTGTCTGTGGGGAAATAAGGAATGCTGGCCACATACATGCCTTCTTCCACCTGAGTCTGACAGGCAAGCCCGGTCTTTAACTCATTCTTTCCCTTGATCCGGTAAATGGTGGCGCAGGCGCCGCAAAATCCATGCCGGCAGCCGCAGCCCCGCTTCAGTTCATACCCGGCGTATTCCATGGCCGTCATAATGGTCAGGTCAGCGGGAACCGTGTATTTCTTTCCGAAAAAATATACGTTTACCATGTTTTCCATGAGTGTTCGTTCCTTTCCTGGTGCTGCGCCCCAAGATTTAACCTTTGGGCGCTTTTATGCTACAACCTCGATTCCGCTTACGCTTCATCTCGGTTGAGTTTCACATGTCTATAAAGTTGTCCCGTGTTCTGTATGCAGTGCCGGATCCGCCTGACTACGCAGCCGGATCCCAGGGGCTAGTATTCGTCTGGCATTTCGTCAATCTCGTCGCAGCGGAATACGGGGCCGTCTTTGCATACATATTTTGATCCAATGTTACATCTTCCGCATTTGCCTACGCCGCACTTCATCCGAAGTTCCAGGGTGGTGTAGACCTGCTCCCGTGAGAAGCCCAGTTCTTCCAGGCCTGCCAGGGTGAATTTGATCATGATGGGCGGTCCGCACACCAGCACGGTCTTGTCTACGTCAAATCCAAGTTCTTTTACGTAGTTGGGGACAAATCCCACGTGACCGTCCCAGCCTTCTTCCTCCCGGTCGATGGTCAGGTGGACGTTCACGCCCTCTGCCTTCATCCACACTTCCTGGATCTCCTTTAACTGCACCAGGTCTTCTGCGGAGCGGGATCCGTAGACGATATCCACGGTTCCGTATTTCTCCCGGTTATCCAGCACGTAGTTGATCACGGACCGAAGGGGCGCAAGGCCGATACCGCCGGCGATAAACAGAAGATTCTTCCCCAGAAGCTTATCTTCCACCGGGAAATGATTTCCATAAGGACCACGTACGGTGATCTCATCTCCTACCTCCAGGCTGTGGAGATAATCGGTGAGAACGCCGCATTTCTTAATGCTGAATTCCTGATATTCCCGATTGGTAGGCGAGGAAGTAATGGAAAACATTCCCTCGCTGACTCCCGGGGCGCACAGCATGGCGCACTGGCCCGGCATATGCTCGAAAAGCTTTCCTCCCTCCGGTGCGTTTACCCGGAAAGTCTTCACATCCGGCGTCTCCTCCCGGATGTCGGTGATCACTCCCACCTGCGGGATCAAAGTATCTAATTGATAATTCTTATGACAGGTACATTCGCTCATGCCTTTGCCCCCTCCTTTTCCTGAAATGCTTTTACCACCTTCACGATATTCAGGGACGCCGGACATTTCTCCACGCACCGGCCGCAGCCTACGCAGGAGTACATCCCGTCATTGTTGGCCGGGAAATACACCAGCTTGTGCATGAACCGCTGGCGGAACCGCTCCTTCTGGCTGGTCCGGTTATTGCCGTGGGCCATCATGGTGAAATCCGAATACATGCAGGAATCCCAGCAACGGTAGCGCTGTACCCCGTGTCCGGTGTCATAGTCCTTGATGTCGTAGCACTGGCAGGTGGGGCACACGAAAGTACAGGTGCCGCAGGCCAGGCAAGGTTTGTAGAGTTCCTCCCACAGAGGTGACTCAAACCTCTCCATCAGCACGTCCCCGTTCCATCCTTCCAGGGAAAGATGGGAGTAGGGAAGCTCTTCGATGATGGAACGGATCTTCTCCTCTTCTTCTGCCACTGCTTTTTCACTTCCGGCATCCCCTGCCTTCTCCAGGAGATCTGCCAGCTTTTCTGTCAGCTTCTGTCCTTTTTCCGTCTCCGGCTTCCAGTACAGGGTGTCCTCCACCATCCAGGCTGCCACGTCTGCCGCCGGATGAGCCGCGTCCACGCCGAACACCTTGCAGAAGCAGGTCTCTTCCGGCTCATGACAGGCCAGGGCAACAATGGTGCCGTGGTCTCTTCTTGCAGCGTAGAAGGTGTCAATGGGATCGGAAAGGAATACCCGGTCCAGCACCTCTACTCCTTTTATGTCGCAGGCTTTCATGCCAAACACCACGAAATCCTGTTCTTTCAGTGTCTCCGGCTCAACGCTTAACTTCTTTCCCTCCCGGTAACAGGTATACAGGGTCTCGCTCTGGGGAAAGAACGCGTCCTTGGGAGACTTTACGGTCTTCAAAGTGTCAAGGTCCACCTCTGCCTCTTCCCTCCACACGCCGAAATTAGTCTGATCTGCGGTGCGGACCGGCAGATATAATTCCTGATCTGCGGCGATCTTCTGGAATAATGCAGGCAGATCTTCTCGTTTTATCTTATACATGCCCTAACTCCTTTCCGCCACGATCCCAGGCTCTGCGTCGTCCAACTGGTAACTGGTCAGGGGGCCTCTCTCCTCAAGGTCTGCGCCCGCCTGATACTCTCCGTACAGTTCATCGATATCTTTGATGAACTTCCGGTTGAAAAGATGAAGGGGGATCCCCTGCGGGCATACCCGGCTGCACTCGCCGCAGTCAGTACACCGCCCCGCCACATGGAAGGCCCGGATAATGTGGAACATCTTTTCCTCAAAGGAATCCACGTTGGCCTTCTGGGCGCTGTCAAATTTATTGCTGTCAAAGACGCATTTACGGCAGCTGCAGGCCGGACATACATTCCGGCAGGCATTGCAGCGGATACATTTGCTCAGTTCCTTCTGGAAAAAGGCGAATTTTTCTTCCGGGCTCATGGCCTCGATCCGCTCTACTTCCGCGAACCGGTCCCCGTCTTTGGTCTCTTTGGACTCCCCGATGATCTCGTCGAAGATCATGTGGTCCTTGCCCTTACAGACATGACACCGCTCCAGCATGGCGTCCTTGTAGGGAACTTCCTTCTCTCCGTAAAGGGTCTCAATAGTCAGGGTCTCGGCCTCATCCTCAAGGTTGGCCCCTGCGATACTTTTGATCCCTTTGATCCCCATTTTGCGGATCTTCTCAATGTCCAGCTTGCCTTTGCAGCCCACGCCGATGATATAGGCTTTCTCCCGGTCTACCCGGTGCTCCTTCATCAGCTGCTGGAAGCTGTAGGTGTCACAGGGCTTCAGGCACACCAGAGTCTTACCCGGAAGCTTAGAGGCTTCGATCATATATTTGCTTAAATTCGCCCCGCAGAATCCGTTGTATACGAACTCTTCCAGGTCTTCTTCTTTCTCAAAATAAGCCGGTTCCGGATTATAAGGCAGGTCGCCGGCTTTCCATCCCAGCACCCGGTTCACGGTTCCGTCGGCCAGGAGTTCTTTCGCCCGATTTACGATTTCCTGCATCTTAAATCCTCCAATCTTACATTCTTCCCAAGGGAAGTGATCTTGTCTACAAACTCATGCATGGTCTGGGAGAACTTCACGCCTTCCGCCGCGGATACCCACTCTACCCGGGTCCGCCCATTCTCCACGCCGATGAAGTCCAGCATGGAGAAAAGAAGGGTCATCCTCCGCCTTGCATAGTAGTTTCCTGAAGTATAGTGGCAGTCGCCGGGATGACATCCGCAGATGATCACTCCGTCCGCCCCTCTTTCAAAGGCCCGCAGGATAAACATGGGATTCACCCGGCAGGAACAGGGTACCCGGATGATCTTCACGTCCGCGGAGTAAGAAAGGCGGCTGCTGCCTGCCAGATCCGCGCCGGCATAGCTGCACCAGTTGCAGCAGAAAGCCACGATCTTAGGCCTGAATTCTTCTTTTGCTTCTATCGACATATGGCATCTACCTCCGCTAGAATCTGTCTGTTGGAAAATCCCTTCAGGTCCATGGCGCCGGAAGGACAGGTGACTGTGCAGGCGCCGCAGCCCTGGCAGAGAGCCTCGTTGACCACTGCAATGCGCCGTACTTCCCGGATCCCGTGGTCATTGACTTCCTTCTCTTCATAGGTAATGGCCCCGTAGGGACACACGTTGGCACACTGGGAACAGCCGTTGCACAGCAGTTCGTCAGAATGAGCCGTACAGGGGTTGGTGAGAAGCTTATCCTTGGCCAGAAGTCCGATGGCCTTTACCGCCGCCGCTCCTGCCTGGGATACTGTCTCCGGGATATCTTTGGGCCCCTGGCACACGCCGGAGAGGAAGACTCCCGCTGTGGGAGACTCTACCGGACGAAGCTTGGCATGAGCCTCAGTCAGGAAATTGTTGGTATCAATGCTGGCGGTGAGCATGGTGGCGATCTTGCGCACATCCGGGTTTGGCTCGATGGCCGCCGCCAGGACTACCATGTCCGCTTCCTTTAAGATCTGCTTGTTGTCCAGCAGGTCCGCTCCCTGCACCAGAAGCTTGCCGTCTGGCTGAGGGATCACTTTGCCCACCTGGCCTTTGATATAGTTCACGCCGTATTCTTCCACGGCCCGGCGGTAGAACTCGTCGAAGTTCTTGCCCGGAGTCCGCACATCGATATAGAACACGGTTACATTTACATCTGGATACTTATCCCGGATCAGCATAGCGTGCTTGGCGGTGTACATGCAGCAGATCTTGGAACAGTAGCTCTTGCCTCTGTGATCCGCGCACCGGCTTCCCACGCACTGGATGAACACCATCTCTTTGGGAGCCTTTCCATCGGAGAGCCGCTCCAGATGGCCTCCGGTGGGGCCCGCCGCGTTCATGATCCGCTCCAGTTCCAGGGAGGTGATCACATCCTTGCTCTGGCTGTAGGCGTACTCGTCGTAATCGTCCAGCTTGATCATGTCGAATCCGGTAGCCACCACGATGGCGCCGTATTTCTCAGTGATGATCTCGTCTTTCTGCTCATAGTCGATGGCGCCTGCCTGGCACACCTTGGAGCAGATCCCGCATTTTCCGGTCTTAAACTTGATACAGGCCTCCCGGTCGATCACCGGCACGTTGGGGATAGCCTGGGCAAATGGAGTATAAATGGCGCTCCGGTTATTTAATCCCCGGTTGAATTCACTGGGGCTTTTCTTGCTGGGACATTTCTCCTGGCAGACGCCGCAGCCGGTACATTTGCTCATGTCTACGCTTCTTGCCTTCTTGCGGATATCCACCGTAAAGTCTCCCACAAATCCGGAGACTTTCTCTACTTCGCTGTATGTATAGATGTTGATGTTGGGATGAGCGTTGGCCTCCACCATCTTCGGGGTGAGGATACAGGCGGAACAATCCAGGGTGGGGAAGGTCTTGTCAAGCTGGGACATTCTTCCGCCGATACTGGGGGTCTTCTCCACGATATCCACCGGATACCCGGCGTCTGCAATATCCAGCGCCGTCTGGATACCGGCGATCCCGCCGCCGATCACCAGGGCCCGCTTGGTCACCCGGCTCTCTCCCGGCTGAAGCGGTGTATTCAAATTCACTTTGGCCACCGCCGCCCGCATCAGGATTACGGCCTTCTCAGTAGCCTCCTCCATGTCTTTATGGATCCAGGAACAGTGCTCCCGGATGTTGGCAATTTCCACCATGTACGGGTTTAATCCCGCCTTCTGGGCCGCGTTCCGGAAGGTGGTCTCGTGCATCCGGGGAGAACAGGAGCACACCACGATGCCGCTTAAGTTCTTCTCCTGCACGGCCTTCAGGATCTTCTCCTGACCGGCCTCGGAACACATATACTGATAATCCTCCGCATGGACCACGCCCGGTTCATGCAGGGCCATCTCTACTACTTTCTTTACGTCCACCGTTGCGGCGATGTTTGTACCGCAGTGACAGACGAATACTCCGATCCTTTGCACCTTGTTGTCACCTCCTGTATCTTCTGAACGCACTTACCAAAAGCTGCTGCGGAGTATCCGGATCCAGAAGCTCCGGGATCTCGTCCGAGGTCAGATAATCCCCGCCTTTTTGCCGCTCCACGATCTGCCGCGCCGCGTCGATGAGTTTCCCCGGCTTCACATCCCGTGGACAGCGCTGTACGCAGGCAAAGCAGGACAGGCATTTCCACAGGGACCTGGATTTTACCAGAGACTCGATATCTTCGTTGATCACATAGGACACGAACTGATGAGGCTTGATGTCCATCTCGTTGTAGGAAGGACAGGTGGCGGAACATTTGCCGCATTTCATACATTTCAGGGGATTGACGCCGCTGATCTCCCGGATCTGATCCGCCTGTTTCTTTGCATTTGTCACTTTACCTTCACCTCATCTTTCACACCCAGGGCCTCTGCCAGAAGCTCGGTAAAATAGTAAACCGGCAGGCCGCCCTCCAGGTTTTTGTTTAGATTATACATACATAAGGGACAGGCGGTGATCAGCATATCCGCGCCAAATCCTTCCGCGCTGGCCCCGATCTTGCGGCACATCTCCCCGGCCATCTCCTGCTCTTTTAAGGAAATGTAACCGCCGCAACACTCGTTGCGGTAAGGATAGATCACCGGCTCTGCGCCGATAGCCCGGATGAAGTCCTCCATGATCTTCGGATTCTCCGGATCATCAAAGGCCAGGATCTTTCCCGGGCGAAGAAGAAGGCACCCGTAGTAGGCGCCGATCTTCTTCCCGGCCAGCGGATTGACTACCTTTTCTTTCACTTTATCAAAACCGATCTGGTCCCGCAGCACTTCCAGGAAATGAAGCACCCTGGTCTCCCCTGCGTAAGGCCTGGGAAGATCCATGTAGTTGTTGGCCTTGATCCGGATCTCTTCCACATTTCTCATATCGTCGTTGACCCGTTTGAGCACATGATGACAGGCGGAACAGACGGTAACCAGGTCCTGGCCCTTCTCCTTTGCCGCGTTCAGGGCCCGCACGGACGCAAGCTTGGTTGCGATCTCATCGCTTCCCAGCGGGTACACGCCGCCGCAGCACTGCCATTCTTCAATCTCTTCCAGTTCAAACCCCAGTGCCCTGGCAGAAGCTCTGGCATAGACGTCCAGAGCCTGCGCCTTGTTCTTCAGGGTACAGCCGGGATAGTAACTGTATCGCATAACGTTTCCTCCTTGCTTTTGTCTTCTTAGATATCAATCTGGGCGATCACATCCTTCAGGACTTTGGCGCTTGCCTGAAGTTTGGCGACCTCCTCTTCTGTCAGGTGCATGGGGATCCTGCCCTGTACGCCGTTTGGTCCTACCAGGGTCAGGGTGCTTAAGCATACGTCCTCAATGCCGTACTCGCCGTGCATCATACTGGACACGGTAGCCACAGAGTCAGACGCTGCAAGGATCAGATTACACAGCTCACAGACTGCCACAGACACGGCGTAGAAGGTGGCTCCCTTCTTGGCGATCACCTGGCCGCCGGACTTGTGCACATACTCTTCCATCGCGTCCTTGTCCAGCTTCTCGATCCCTACCTTGTCCGCCATGACCGCATAGTAGTCGTCCAGGTTCACGCTGGCGATATCTGCGTTGGACCAGGGAACAAAGGAAGAATCCCCGTGCTCGCCGTACACATAGGCATGGATATTTTTCTGCGCCACGTGGAAATGCTCGGAAAGACCATACCGCAGTCTGGCTGTATCCAACACAGTACCGGAACCGATGATCTGATTCTCCGGCAGTCCGGAGATCCTGGTAAATACATAGGTCAGAACGTCCACCGGGTTGCTGACGATGATGTAGATGGCGTTCGGCGCCGCCTTCACGATCTGGGGCGTGATCTCCTTGATGATGTTCACGTTGGTCTGGGTCAGTTCAATTCTGGTCTGTCCGGGCTTGCGGGCGATCCCTGACGTGATGATCACAATGTCGGAATCTTTGGCATCCGCGTACTCGCCTGCGATGATGGATACCGGATTCCGGAAGCAGGTACCCTGCTTGATATCCATAACTTCGCCTTCCACCTTCTCCTTGTTGATGTCAATGAGAACAATCTGGGAGGCAATGTCCTCTCCTGAAAGCTTGTAAGCGATGGTCGCTCCTACACTTCCTGCACCGATAATCGTAATCTTGCTGCTCATAATTCACCTGTTCCTTTCTGTGTTTGTTAAAATTTTCACCATATTTGAATACTACCATATCGTTAATAATTTGACAAGAGATAGATTTGCTTTTTCTGTTAATTTTTTAACTTGATCTATTTTATTATAGTGTGGGAAAAAAATAATAATAAGCACACTTTTTCGCTGTAAAAAGTGTGCTTATAGACACATTTTTCGTTGTAAAAAATGTAAAGTCAGACTATATAAAGAATAGTTATCCTTTTACCGATCCGTTTGTCATTCCTGTCACCAGATATTTCCGGAAGATAAACGCCGCCAGAGCAGGGGGCACCAGGGCCAGCATGCCGGCAGCCGCCACCAGCCCGTACTGGACGCTGTCCTTTGTCACAAACTCCGAGATAACGATGGCCATGGGTTTTGTCTCCATGGAGGAGGCCAGGATCAGCGGGATCTGAAACTGACTCCAGGTACTTAAGAACATGATCAGGGCCACCGACAGGATAATGGGCCGGGAAAGGGGCAGGATCAGGCGGAAGAAGGAGCCCACACGCCCGCAGCCGTCGATAAACGCCGCCTCTTCCATCTCCCTGGGGATGGTGGCGAAATAATTGGTCATCAGCCACACCGCCATGGGAAGGTAGGAGCTGACGTACACAAGACTCAGCCAGAACAGGTTGTCCAGCATCTCCCCCTGGGCGAACATCCGGTACAGAGGGATGATGGTAGCCATCACCGGGATCACCATGGTGACAAGGAGAAGGTCCCGGATCAGCATCCGCCCTTTAAATTCCATCCTGCCCAGGGCGTAGGCGCTAAGAAGCGCCGCCGGTATACCGATACAGAGGGTAACCCCCGTGGCTTTCAGGGAGTTTAACAGACTGGCAAAAAACCGGCTGCCCCGCTGTCCGCCGGAGAAAAGCTCTATATAATTATCCCAGATCAGTTCTCCCGGCCAGAATCCGCTTCCCTGGGAGAAGATGGCATGATCTGGCGTCACCGACAGGAGAAAGGTCCAGAGGAAGGGACCTGCCGTAAGAATAAGAAACAATGCCAGGGCAAGTACATACCCTGCTTTTTTTGCGTATTTCACTGGTAGGACACCTCCTTTGCCAGGCTTCTTAAGTAGAAGATCCCCAGGATCAGGGCGAAGAACAGAACGATATAAGTAACCGCTGCTCCCTTGCCGAACTCAAGGAATGTAAAGGTGGTCAGATAACTTTCCATCAGAATGTTCTTCCCCAGATCACTGTACCCTGACAGGGCCACGATCTCGTCAAATACATTGATGGCTGTCACAGAGGCGGAGGTCACTCCCACCCCCACAAATGGCAGCATCAGGGGCAGGGTGATCCGGCGGAAGATCTGGAAACTTCCTCCCCCGTCGATCCTTGCCGCCTCATAGAAATCCACGGGGATGGACTGCCTTCCGGCCAGGCACACCAGCGCCATAAAGGGCACGCTGCGCCACACCACCACCACCGAGACCACCAGAAGGAGGCTCCACCGACTGGTCAGAAATTCCACCGGCTGATCGAAAAGCCCCAGTCCCACCAGCAGCTTATTCAAAAAACCATAGCCTGAATAGAAGACGAACTTCCACAGGATCCCGTTAACAAAAGGGGGCAGCGCCCACGGAAGCACCGCCAGCGCCAGCAATACCCCGGAGAGGCGCACCTGGATATTTAAGAATGAAGATACCAGGAATCCCACCACCGTGGTGAGCGCCACCACTACTGCCAGGATCACCAACGTATTCTGCAGGCTGTACCAGAAAGAATCGGAGGTAAGGATGTCTACATAATTCTTGAATCCGATCACACGGATATCCCCGGGCTGGGTCAGCTTCCATTTCTTAAGGCTGTAGGAAAATGTGGCCGCCACCGGGTAAAATACTAACGCACCCATGATAAGAATCATGGGTGCAAGTAAAAGGTAAGGAACTACTTTTTTCTTCATCGGTCTTTCCTATTCTTCACTGATCAGGCCATTGAGAGCCTCAGACATCTCTGCATAAGCCTCCTCGGCATTCAGCTCGCCAAGAGCCATCTTGTTGATAGCGTTGTACATTGCGCTTGACATCTCTGCATAGTAGGACGGGATCCCGTTGGGGAACGGAGAAGAAACGATCTTCGCCTCCTCCAGCATAGCGCCGGAATTCTTGATGGTTCCCTCGTCGATCAGCTCCTCCAGCACAGAGTTCCTGGTTGGGATCGCGCTGTTGGTCTCATTGAGCTGCTTCTGCATATCCGCAGAAGTATACCACTCTACGAATGTCTTGGCCGCCTCTTTGTTCTCAGACAGGCTGCTCACGCCGATCGCTTCCGGAAGGGGCATGGTCTGCTGGGCTTTTCCGTCCTTGCCCGGCGTCATGATAGGCACGATCTGTCCCACAACGCTGCACAGCTCCTCGTCCTGGATCCTGGACACGAAGGATGTAGGGCCTGTCAGGAAGGAAGCAGTGCCTCCGCAGATCCGCATATAAGCGTCCATTCCTGATGAAGTCTTATCCTCCGGAGCAACCAGTTCCTCATTGATGAGGGTCTCCAGATAGGTCAGGGCCTCCATTACGGATTCCTCATTAAAGGTGCCGTCTTCGTTCCATACCACGCCGTTCATAGTGTATGCCAGCCACATCAGGCAGGTGGAGGTCTTCTCCTCTGCGTTCAGTGCGATGGCGAAAGGATGCTCTACTGTTCCGGTCTCCTTCAGGGCCCGGCATGCTTCCAGCACATCGTCCCAGGTCTGGGGCTCCTCGGTGATCCCTGCCGCCGCGAACTGCTCTGTGTTGTAGTAAGACAGACGGTAGTCATTGGCGTAAGGCATGGCAAGCACCTGGTCATCCACGGTAAATGTCTCGATGGTAGGCATGTCCGCCTTATCTTCCTCAGACACTTCCAGTGGCTCCAGCCAGTCTGCCGCATAGAACTCACCTACCCAGGACCAGTCTACTTCCACCACGTCAGCCGCGCACTCGTTAGCGGACGCTGCTGTGGCGATCTTCTCCCGGATATCGTCCCAACCCACTTCGGAGCACTCTACCTCAATCCCTGTCTCCTCTGTGAAGGCAGCAAGCTGATCCTCTGTGGGGATCGCCCAGTCAGGAGCCATAAAGGTGATCTTTCCGCCGCCTTCTCCCTCGCCGCCTTCTCCGGCTTCTTCCGTCTCCTGCCCGCCGCATCCGGCCAGAAGAGAAAGGCTCATAACGGATACAAGAAGGGCGCTCAGTAACCTCTTTTTCATAATATTTTCCTCCTGTGTTTTTTACTTCAACCCCATTATAGGTCTGGAAAATATCGCCGGCAAATTCATTATTTTAATAAAAGAGGCCACTTATTTATTTTATCTATAATGTCTATTTTTCTTCCTTCTCCTATACAGGATCAGTACCAGGGCCGCCGCAGCCGTCACCACGGCTACCGCCTGGGACACGGCAAGAGACGTTCCCGGGATCAGCAGCTGATCTGTGCGGATCCCCTCGATCCAGAATCTTCCGATCCCATATCCCAGAAGGTACAGAAGGAACACTTCTCCCTCAACCTTCTTGTGCTTCCGGTATAGGACCAGGATCAGAAGCAGAAGAAGACACCACAGGGACTCATAGAGAAATGCCGGCTGCACCTGGATATAATTGACTCCGTCCGCCGCCTCAATATGCTCCCGCATAAGGGCCGAGATATCCTGTCCCCTCACTGCGTCCACCGGAATCCGCATGGCAAAAAGCCCGTCCGTATATTCCCCGAAGGCCTCCCGGTTGAAGAAATTGCCCCAGCGCCCGATGGCCTGTCCTGCCGCAAGGCCAAGGGCCGCCGTGTCCGCAAGCCGCCCCGCTGAGAGCCCTTTTACCCGGGCAAACACCAGCACCGTAAGAGCCGCTGCCAGGATCCCTCCGTAGATGGCAAGCCCCCCTTCCCGCAGGTTGAAGATGCTCTTCAGATCCTCCCGGTAGATATCCCAGTCGAAGATCACATAATAGAGCCTGGCTCCGATCACCCCGAAGATCACCACGAAGATAGCCAGGTCATAGTAATCCTCCGGATCCTGGCCGGTGCGCTCCGCCTCCCGGACGGTGATAAAGACACCTACCAGGATGGCAAGGGCGATGAGCAGCCCGTAGAAGGCAATGTCAAAGCCGCCTATGGTAATGTGGTCCCGCACAGAGGACAGATGGATCCCCAGGTTGGGGAAGTCGATGGATGTGTGCATAGTGTTTCCTTTCTCTTCTGTAAGAAAAAGTGCGGCTTGCGCGGCCGCACTGATGCTAACACAACAGTTCAGACGCGCCAGTGATACATTCGCAAAACCCGCTCCTTACGGAGCTCTATTGCGGCTTGCGCCGCTGTTTTGCTCATGTTCTGGCGCTCCCCTCATGTCCCTGACTGAACTGTTGCTACACATTAAACCTGAACAACATGATGTCTCCGTCCTGGACGACGTAGTCTTTGCCTTCCAGGCGGATCAGGCCTTTTTCTTTTGCTGCGTTATGGCTTCCGCAGGCGATCAGGTCGTCGTAGGAGACTACCTCCGCCCGGATAAAGCCCCTTTCGAAGTCGGTATGGATCTTACCTGCTGCCTGGGGCGCCTTGGTCCCTCTGGTGATGGTCCACGCCCGCACTTCCGGCTCTCCTGCCGTCAGATAACTGATCAGTCCCAGGATATGGTAGCTGGCCTTGATAAGCTTCTCCAGACCAGATTCTTTTAATCCCAGGTCCTCCAGGAACATTTTCTTCTCATCATCGTCAAGCTCCGCGATCTCCTGCTCGATCTGAGCGCAGACTACGAACACTTCACTGTTCTCCCCGGCTGCAAATTCCCGGACTGCCTGTACGCCGGCGTTGGCCGCGCCGTCGTCCGCCAGGTCGTCCTCCGCCACGTTGGCAGCGTAGATCACCGGTTTATAAGTCAGAAGGTTGTAGCTTTTCAGCCACTCCTCCTCTTCCTCCTCCTGGATATCGTCAAAGGTCTTGGCTGGTTTGCCGTCTTCCAGATGGGCTTTGATCCGCTCCAGAAGGGCCAGCTCTTTGGCCGCTGTCTTATCATTTCTCGCCACCTTGGTAGTCTTGGCGATCCGCCGCTCCAGGATCTCCAGATCCGAGAAGATCAACTCCAGATTGATGGTCTCAATATCCCGCAGCGGGTTGATGCTCCCGTCCACATGGACGATATTGCTGTCCTCGAAGCAGCGCACCACATGAACGATGGCGTCTACCTCCCGAATGTTAGCCAGGAACTGGTTCCCCAGGCCCTCCCCCTTGGAAGCGCCCTTCACCAGGCCCGCGATATCCACGAATTCAATGGCTGCCGGGATGATCTTCTTGGTGTGGTACATCTCTCCCAGCACGTTGAGCCTCTCGTCCGGCACAGTCACCACGCCCACATTGGGGTCGATGGTGCAGAAAGGATAGTTGGCGGACTCTGCTCCGGCCTTGGTCAGCGAATTAAACAATGTACTCTTCCCTACGTTGGGAAGGCCTACGATTCCTAATTTCATATATCTTTACTTCTCCTTTGTTTTTTCTCTTCCACTACAACAGTTGAATTATATCACAGTACTTACAATCTCTCAATAGAAGGACTCCTCTAAACTATGGAATATTCTAAATTGATCTGCTAATAAATTGCATACGCATATTGTAAATATAAAGAAATTCGGTTATAATTTCTTTATAAAGGAGGTGCCATTATGCCAAATATCCGTTCAAGCGCAGATCTGCGCAACAGCTATAACGAAATTTCCACTTTCTGCCATGATTATGCGGAGCCTGTTTTCATTACCAAAAACGGCAAAGGAGATCTTGCCGTTATGAGCATTGAGGCATATGAACAACTGGCAGGCCGTTGTGAATTATACGGACTTCTCCAGGAAGGCATGGATGATCTTGCCGCTGGGAAAACCCGCCCATTCTCTGAAGCTATGGCAGAGATCAGGAGCCGCCGCAAACGATGAGTTACAATCTGCATATCACAAGCGTTGCACAGCGGGATATATCCCAAGCTGCCGATTATATTGAATTCGTCCTGAAAAATCCCAAAGCCGCTGACGATCTTTTAGAAGAAACGGATCAGAAGATCAATGCCTTGCTGCCGTTTCCCGCAGAACATCCTGTCGTAGAAGATAGACTGTTGTCTTCCTGGGGAATCCGCTTCATACAGATAAAAAACTATCTTGCTTTTTATGTGGCAGAAGAGAACCAGGTGACAATAATCCGCTTCCTGTATGCCAAAAGCAACTGGATCTCTATCCTGAAATCAGGTATTCCTTTGCTTTAAATTTTTTACACTACAAAAGCAGCCCACCTCACACGATGGGCTGCTTTTCTTATTCCATATCTAATTCGACTCAGCTTTCTTGTCTCTTGTCTCCATCAGGATCACCGTCCCGCCCGGCGCAGAGATGGTCACTTCCTCCTCCTCGAACTGGTTGCTGACGCACAGGCTGTCATAGGGCGTCAGGATATGATCCTCCAGCGGATACTTCGCCCCGGAGATATTGAATCCATAGATCACTTCCCCCAGCGGGAACACGGAGAAATAAGGGCCGTAGGCCTCGGATCTCTTCAGCGTCACATCGCCGTGGATCAGGCGGATCCGGTTCTGCTCATCCAGGATCCTGGCGTCAACCCCTGCCTTGAAGGGGATCATCAGGGACTGGACATTGGCCCACAGGTGATCGATCCTCCCGCCGGTGGCTCCCAGGATCAGAAGTTCCCGGCCTCCCAGGGTCATGGCAAGCCTTATGGCGATCTCCGTATCCGAGGCGTCTTTGACCGGGTTATACTCCCTTATAGGCACGTCCGTCTCATTGCGGTAATAATCTCCGATCTCCCGGCTTACACTGTCAAAATCCCCCACAATATAGCTGGGCATGATCTGGTGGCGATAGAGGAACTCCATCCCCTTGTCCACCCCGATGATATTCTGGTTTTCTTCTTTTGTAAGCAGGGAGAGGACCAATTCTTCCTCTAATTTCCCGCCGCTTACGATCACAATTCTCTTACTCATAACTTCTTAATATCTCCATAAATGCCTTTGTGTTTTCTCCCGGGTCTCCTTTGAATACCGCGGAACCGGCCACGATAATATTGGCTCCTGCATCCAGCACCTCCCGGACGTTGGTAAGATAGATCCCTCCGTCCACCTGGATGTCGATGTTATAGCCGCCTGCCTGGATCTTCTGCCTTGCCTCCCGGATCTTGTCCAGGGATTCCGGGATGAATTTCTGCCCGCCAAATCCCGGATGGACGCTCATGATCAGAAGCATCTCGATCTGCGGCAAAAAGGGTTCCACCGCAGACACCGGCGTCTCCGGGCAGATGGAAAGTCCCGCCTTCATCCCACAATCATGGATCTTCCCAAGAGTCGCCCCCACATCCTCACAAGCCTCCAGATGAACGGTCACGATATGGGCTCCCGCCTCTTTAAAAGCCTCCACATACCGGATAGGCTCCTGCACCATAAGATGAGCGTCCATCACCTGGCCGGTGGCATCGTGGATGGATTTCAGCACAGGCATCCCAAAGGAAATGCTGGGGACAAACATGCCGTCCATCACGTCAAAATGCAGATAAGTAGCTCCGTTTTCCTCTGTCGCCTTCATCTGCTCTCCCAGCACCTTGAAGTCCGCCGACAGGATCGACGGCGATAAGATATAGTCCATACGCTTTAGTACCTCCTTCTGTCCTTTAGTTCCTGATACATATCCTGATAATCCCCGTAGCGGACCGGGTGGATCTTTCCTTCCTCCACCGCCGCCTTTACCGCACAGTCCGGCTCATGGATGTGATCACAGCCCTGGAACCGGCATTTCCCCTCATAGGGGGCAAACTCAGGGAAATAACATTTCAGTTCTTCCTTCTCGATCTCCGGCAGATACAGGGAACTGAATCCCGGCGTATCCATGATATAGGACTCCCCGTCAATGGGGAAAAGCTCCGCGTGCCGGGTGGTATGCCTTCCCCGCTGGATCTTGCGGCTCACCGCCCCGGTCTCCATATTGGCCTCCGGCTGCAGCCGGTTGATAAGAGAAGACTTCCCTACGCCGGAGGGCCCGGCGATCACTGTGGTCTTCCCCTGAAGCAGCTTTCTCACCTCATGGATATTCGTCTCTTTACGGGCGCTGATAAAAAGGCAGGGATACCCGCACCCATCATAGATCTCCCGCAGTTTTCCAATCTCTTCCTCTTCCCCGATATCTTCTTTGTTGAAACAGAGGATCACCGGGATCTCCTGGATCTCCATCATTACCAGGAACCGGTCCAGAAGATAGAAATGGGGCGCCGGCTTTGTCACTGCGAATACCACCAGCGCCTGGTCCACATTGGCGGACGCCGGACGGATTAGCTCATTCTTCCGGGGCAGGATCTCCATGATGTTCCCGATCTTCTCCGCCTCATCCAGCACCTCGATCTCTACATTATCTCCCACAAGGGGCTTGATCTTCTCTTTGCGGAAGATCCCCTTGGCCTTACATTCATAAACACCGGATCCTGCTACGTCAACGTAGTAGAATCCGGCGATTCCTTTTATGATCTTTCCCTGCATAATATCAAAATCCCGTTACTCTTCACTCTCTTCCGATGTATCCGGCTCCGCCTCTTCAGCAGGTCCTGCACTCAGCACATAAGTAATCGTGCTTCCTTTTGAAACGCTTCCGGAAGACGGACTCTGGGAAATGATCGCGCCATACGCGTAATTATTACTGTTCTCTTCACCTGTGCAGCGAATGTTGATGCCGTTGGCAGTAGCCCATTGGATCAGCGCAGACTCATCCTGTCCCACGAAACTCTTCACAGAGACTTTTTCCTCCGGCTTTGGTCCGTTGCTCACTACCAGATCAATGGCGGTATTTGGCTTCACTTTCTCTCCGCCCTTCACACTCTGGGAAATGACCAGGCCTTTGCTGGTATTATCGTCATACTGGTAAGTCACCTTTCCCACTTTCAGGCCTGCGCTCTCGATGGCGCTCTGAGCAATTCCATCCTTCTCGCCCACTACGTTGGGCACGGTCTTTTTCTCAGTCCCCTTGCTCACCTGCATGATCACCTGGGTGTCTTTTCCTACTTTGGAACCGGCAGCCGGAGTGGTGCCGATCACCTGGCCCTCATCGTACTCGTCGCTGAAGACAAATTCAGAAGTGCCCACCTTCAGGCCTTCATCCTCCAGCATCTTCTGGGCGGTAGCTTCATCCTTACCGGAAACATCCGGCACCGTGATCTCCTCGCCTACCAGCTTGGTGCTCACCACCACTTCTATCCGAGTGTTCTTATCCACCCGCTCGCCTTCCTCCGGGTTCTGCTCACAGACCAGGCCCTTCTCGTATTTATCGGATTCCGCGTAGCTTACCTTAATGCCAAGACCCTTTTCATTCAGGGTTTCCTTCGCCTCTTCTTCCGTCATTCCTACAACCGAGGGAACTTTCACTTTGCTCTCAGACTCCTCTGTCACAAGTCCCGGTCCCCAGGTCTTGAAGATCCCTGCTGCCCGGCCGATGGCAAAGATAATGATAAATACAATGATCACCGCCACTACGACCATCAGGATCTTCATAACTTTGTTCATCCGCGGATTAACTTCCTCAGAGCCTTTGCGGCCTCTGCGCCTGCTTCCGTACTCATCGTCGCCGTACTCATCATCCGGATCGTACTCATCATCCGAGTCGTACTCATCATCTCCGTACTCGTCCTCGTCGCCATACTCGTCTTCGTATTCGTCCTCTTCCTCGTCATAATTGCTGCGGATATCATCCAGCTCCTCATCAGTGATGATGACCGTATCCGCGTTGCGAAGGGGCGGGATCACTACGAAATCTCCCTCTGGATCCACCAGGGATCTCTTCAGGTCCCGGATCAGTTCCTCGGTGCTCTTATATCTTCTCTCTGCGTTTTTCTGCGTACATTTCAGGATGATCTGCTCCAGACTGTAAGGAATGTCCGGAACCAGCTCTGACGGAGGCGTGATCTCCTCCTGCAGATGCTTGATCGCCACAGACACGGTAGAATCCCCGTCAAAGGGAACCTGTCCGGTGACCATCTCAAAAAGGGTAATTCCAATAGAATAGATATCGCTCTTGGCGTCGCTGAACCCGCCTCTTGCCTGTTCCGGAGAGGTGTAGTGGACAGAGCCCATAGCATTGGAACTGATGGTGTTGGAAGTCACTGATTTGGCGATGCCAAAATCCGTCACCTTCACCTTCCCGTCCTTGGAAATGATCACATTCTGGGGCTTGATGTCCCGGTGGATGATGCCGGCCGCATGGGCCGCGCCGATACCGGTGCACATCTGGATGGCAATGCTGATCACTTCCTTGTGAGACAGCCTGCCCTTCCGCTCAATATAATCTTTCAGAGTGATGCCCTCTACCAGTTCCATGACCATGTAGTAGAGCCCCCTGTCTTCTCCTACGTCGTATACATTTACAATATTGGGGTTCATAAGCCCGGCGGCCGCCTGGGCCTCGGACTGGAATTTGCGCACAAAATCCGCGTCCTCCCGGTACTCCTTCTTCAGGACCTTAATGGCCACAAAACGGTTCAGCTTGGTGTCCTTTCCTTTGTAGACGTCCGCCATACCGCCTGCGCCGATCTTACTTAATACCTCATATCTCTTTCCAAGAAAAATCCCGTCTTTTACCATGTACTGCTCACCTCGTCCGCCAGCGGCTCCGCCATGACAACCCCTATGTTATCTCTCCCGCCGTTGCTGTTTGCCTTCTCGATCAGCATCAGCACCGCCTCTACGATATCCCTGGCTCCTTTAACAATATCAAACATATCTTCATCTTCTACCATGTTGCTGAGCCCGTCTGTGCACATCAGGATGATGTCTCCCTTTTTCAGCCGGTATTCGTAGATATCGGCCTCCACATCTTCCTTTACACCGATGGCTCTTGTGATAATATTCTTATCCGGATGATTCTTGGCCTCTTCCGCCTTGATGCCGCCAAGCCGCACCATCTCCTCTACCAGCGAGTGGTCCTTGGACAGCTGGCGGATCTTGTCATTGATGAGATAGAGACGACTGTCTCCTACATTGGCAAAATAAAGGGTATTGCCAATGACCGTCCCTGCCACCAGGGTGGTTCCCATCCCTTCCAGCTTCACATCCGTGTGGGCCGCGCGGATCAGTTCATGATTCGCCTTGGCCACCACATTTCTTAAGATCTCTTCCGGTTTGTCCAGTGAGGTGCTCTCCAGCTCTTCCCGCAGTATCTTCACCGTATATTTGGAAGCAAAGTCTCCCGCCTTGTGTCCGCCCATTCCGTCGGCGACCACAAGAAGATTCGGAAACGGCCCTACCGGCTTATCCGATACATATACATAATCCTGGTTGATCTCCCGCTTCCTTCCCACATCGGTTTTCGCGTATAGTTTCATCTAGTTCTCCTTTTGTACGGTCTGATACCGTCTCCTCAACTGACCGCAGGCCCCGTCAATGTCGGAGCCTCTTTCCCTTCTAATAGTAACATTAATTCCGTTTTTTTCAAGTTTATTTTTGAATTCCAGGGCATTTTCCCGGTCCGGGCGCTGGAAATCCCGCTCCCTGATGGGGTTCACCGGGATCAGGTTGAGATGGCAGTTCCTGGGCTTCAGGATCCCGGTCAGATGGGCAATGTCTTCATCCGTATCGTTGACTCCCTTCACCAGACTGTACTCAAATGTGATCCGCCGCCCCGTTTTGTCAAAATAGTCGTCACAGGCCGCCAGCACTTCCGGAAGCTTATATTTCCGGGCGATGGGCATAAGTTTCTCACGCTTCTCCTGGGTAGAACCGTGGAGAGACAGGGCCAGAGTGATCTGCAGCCCTTCTCCGGCCAGCCGGTGGATCTGGGGCACAAGCCCGCAGGTGGAGGCTGTGATATTGCGCTGACTGATGTTAAGCCCGTTGCCATCGCTTACCATATGGATGAACTTAAGGAAATTGTCATAGTTATCCAGCGGCTCTCCCGTCCCCATCACCACGATGTTTGAGACCCGCTCTCCTGTGATCTTCTGGATCTGGTAGATCTGGCGCAGCATCTCCGAAGTCGTGAGAGAGCGGTTCAGCCCGCCGATGGTGGAGGCGCAGAACCGGCACCCCATCCGGCAGCCTGCCTGAGATGAGATACAGACGGAATTGCCGTAGTTGTATTTCATCAGCACGCTCTCGATCTGGTTGCCGTCCGCAAGCTCGAAGAGAAATTTCTCCGTGGGGTCCTTCTTTGAGATAAGATGGGCCACCGGCTCCATCTTCCGGATCTCATAGCCTGCCTCCAGCCGTTCCCTTAAAGCTTTGGAGAGATCCGTCATCTCCTGGAAATCCCCCGCCAGCTTCTGATGGAGCCAGGCATAGATCTGTCTGGCCCGGAAGGGCTTCTCCCCCAGAATCTTCATTTCCTGTGTCAGTTCTTCCAGATTGTATGAGGCAATGTCTTTCTTATCCATGGCGCTCCTTCTCCATTACCGCGATGTAGAACCCGTCTCCTCTGTCCGCTCCGGGAAGCAGTTGCCGCTCCTTCCTCAGACGGAACTTGGGATGGTTCTCCAGAAACCACCGGGTGTTCTCTTCGTTCTCTGCCCTGTGTATGGTACAGGTACTGTACACAAGCGTGCCTCCCGGCTTCACATAAGCCTGCGCCACCGAGAGGATCTTCTGCTGAAGCCTTACCAGCTCTTCTTCCTTCTCCGGCGTCATCTTATAGCGCAGATCCGGCTTCTTCCCCAGCACGCCCAGGCCGGAGCAGGGCAGGTCCGCCAGCACGATGTCCATCTTCTCTTCCTTCTCCTGATCCGGCAGGGTGGCGTCCCACTTCACCGCCCGGATATTGGCAAGGCCTGTGCGCCTTATATTCTCTTCCAGAAGCCCAACCTTATAGTCGGTCAGGTCTCTGGCCTCCACCATCCCGGTCCCCCGGAGCATCTCCGCCACATGGATGGCCTTGCCTCCCGGCGCGGCGCACACATCCAGCACCTGGTCTCCTTCCTTTGGATCCGCCCACAGCACTGCCCGCATGGAACTTAGATCCTGGACATAGAAGAGTCCCTCCCGGAACTCCGGAAGGCCTGCCACATGGTCGTACCCCTGAAGCCACAGGGCGCAGGGCACCTCCTCATCCGGTGTGGCCTCCACTCCTTCCCGTCTCAGGCGCTCCGCCAGCTCCTCCCGGGAGATCCGGCTGGTATTGCAGCGGACGCACAGCGGGCGCTCCGCGAAGAATCCTTTTCCGATCTCTTCCGCCTTCTCAAGGCCGTACTCCAAGATCCACTGAGCCGCAAGCCAGGCCGGTAGAGAATACCGGATGGAAAGATACCCTTCCGGGTCCTTCTCCCTGGAGGGGTACTCCACCTTGGCCAGGTTCCGGCTCACATTGCGCAGAACCCCGTTCACAAAGCCTTTAAGACCTGTGAATCCCCGCTTTCCCGCCAGTTTCACCGACTCGTTACATACAGCGCTGTCGGGAACCGCGTCCATATACTTGATCTGATAGACGCCGCTCCTTAAGATCATGCGGATGACCGGTTTCATTTTGTTGACTTTGACTTTGGAAAATGAATGGATGATATGATCCAGTTCGATCATGCGTTCCAGCGTGCCGTTTACCACTCTCGTGATAAAGGCACGCTCTTTTTTATCCAGATACTGATATTTGTCCAGAACTTGTTTCAGCGCGATGTGACTGTATTCCCCGTCCCTGTCGATCAGAAGCAGGGTATCCAGGATCAGTTCCCGGCTGTTTTCCCCTTGTCCCATAGTAACTCCCCTTCTTTATCTGCCTTTGGCTAGTCTCTTCTGCTGTTGGCCAGAAGGATGATCCTGAGAAGCTGCAGGATGGAGGCCGCTGCTCCCGCCACGTAAGTGAGGGCCGCCGCAGTCAGCACCTTGCGGGTATCCCGAAGTTCATCCTCATAGAGAAGGCCTGTGCTTCCCAACACCCGCACCGCCCGGTTGGAGGCGTCGAACTCCACCGGCAGGGTTACGATCTGGAACAGTACCGCCAGCGAGAAAGCCAGGATCCCCAGATTCAGAAACAGCATGGAAGACTGGCCGGTGAACAGAAGTCCGATGATGATCAGCGGCCAGGCAATGGTGCTTCCCAGGTTGGCCACAGGAACCAGCGCTCCCCGGAATCTTAAGGGCGCGTATCCGGTGGCATGCTGAACTGCATGTCCGCACTCGTGAGCAGCCACCCCGATGGCAGCCACAGACTGGGAATTATAGGTAGCGTCTGAGAGCCGCAGCGTCTTGGTCCGGGGATCATAGTGATCGGTCAGATTGCCGCCCACATGCTCCACCCGGACGTCGTAGATCCCGGCGCTTCTGAGCACATACTCCGCCGCCTCCCGTCCTGTCATGCCGGTCCGGCTGCGAACCCGGGAATATTTATTGAACGTAGACCTCATCTTGGCGGATGCCGCCAGGCAGATGATAACACCAAGGATCACCAGCACATAGGTAGGGTCAAAATACATTGGAAAATACATATGAATTCCTCCTTCGAGAGCTCCTTATCAGGAACTCTTCCTAGTATTATATAGGAAAACAAGAGAAAAAAGGTTGTTTTCATACATTTTTAAGAATTTTTTATCCCCAGTTTCTCTCCCGGCTCCATGGAGTACCCGCGCAGGAATGCGTCTGCCTCCATCCGCTTCTTGCCCGGGATCTGCAGGGCCGTCACTTTCAGAAGACCCTTGCCGGTCTGCACCAGGAATCCGTCTTTGTCCACCCGGACCACGGTCCCCGGCTCCTGGCCGCTGTCTTCTTCCAAAACCTCAGCCTCCCAGATCTTCATGGTCTTATCCTGCCAGCCGGTATAGGCGCTGGGCCAGGGATTTAACCCCCGGATCAGCCGCTCGATAGAGATGGCCGGATCCTTCCAGCAGATCTCTCCCATTTCTTTCTTCAGCATGGAAGCATAGGCAGTGGGGCTCTCCCCCTGTTTCTTAGGCGTCACCGTGCCTTCCTCCAGGGCTTTCAGAGTCCTGACGCAAAGGCTGGCCCCGGCCGCCGCCAGCTTGTCGTGAAGGCTTCCGCCGGTCTCCTTAGGCTCCAGAGGCACTTCTGTCTTCAACAGCATGTCTCCCGTATCCAGCCCTTCGTCCATCTGCATGGTGGTCACGCCGGACACTGCTTCCCCGTTGATCACCGCCCACTGGATGGGGGCCGCTCCTCTATAGGATGGAAGCAGGGAAGCATGGACGTTGATGCAGCCGTAAGGAGTCAGCTCCAGGATCTCCCTGGGCAGGATCTGCCCGAAAGCCACCACCACGATCACGTCTGCCTGATATTTCCTAAGTTCTTCGATATTCTCCGGCTCCCGCACCTTCCGGGGCTGGAATACCGGGATCCCGTGCTCCAGGGCAGTCTCCTTTACCGGCGGGAACTGCATCTTCCCGCCCCGC
>ENA-OPBW01000570-OPBW01000570.1-human-gut-metagenome-genome-assembly--contig:-NODE-570-length-27716-cov-15.330357_pt1 | contig 27716 bp, 26 predicted proteins | sample MGYA00241070_ERZ501456 | MGnify/ENA primary metagenome ERZ501456 (study PRJEB25962, sample SAMEA2042624) | human gut metagenome | biome: human gut; feature: human-associated habitat; material: faeces...
GCGTCGACGCTGTCGGAGAACACCTCGCCCGCGGCCTTATCGCCGCGGACGCCGTGCTCCGGCGCGAGCAGGAGCCGGAGATCGCAGACCTCCTTCAAAACATCGATGCTGCTGCGGTTATCGGCGCTGCGGCCGGAGGGCGCGGGGACGAGCGCCGCGAGCGCCGCCCAGCCGCCGCTCATCTTTGCAGCCTCGCGCCCGCCGGGAGGAAGAGCTCCTCCAGCGGGCGGTCCAGCCCATTCGGGACTATGGGCCGGTCGAGCCAGTGGCTGCCTGAGCTGTCCACCGCCTGAGCGAAGGAGGCGCGCACGTATTTGAGCCGCTCCTTCACGCGGCCATCCTCCTCTATCTTGATATACAGCCCCTCCATCAGCGGGGAGGCGTCCGTCTCCCGCAGGCAGCGCTCCGCGTCGAGGCCGGCCTGCAGGCAGGTCTCCCTCAGACGCTCCAGGTGCCGGGGGCTTATATAGCGCGAGGGGCCGAGCAGGGAGACCAGCTCCTCCGCGGAGCCGAAAACGCCCTGCGCGAGCACCGGCGCCGAGGCCAGCGGCAGGCCCGCCGTCAGCTCCCGGCGGCGCTCCGTGTCGAGAAATTCGCCCGTCTCGCGGTCGAGGATGTCGAACTCAAGGAAGTAGTCGGGCAGCGCGTCGTAATATACGCTGTGCTTGGCGTAGAGCCACTCGCCGTAGAGGACGTAGCGGCTGCCGAGCGCTGAGCGCAGCGCGCCCTGGTGGGCCTGCGCCCAGGTTTTGAAGAGGGCGTAGTGCCTCTCCCGCCAGCCGCCCGTGAGGTAGTGGCCCCGGCTCTGGAGCAGCAGCTGCCCCTCCGGGCCGAATGATACGGCGGAGTTGGCCCCGTCCACCTTCTCCTCCACCGTGAGCCTGCGCCCCGCCAGGCAGGAGAAGGGGACCTGGGAGAGGTCCTCGTCCCCGGGCTGGAGGCGCGAGCCCGCCAGATGCGGCGTGCGCGGGTATTTTATGATGGGATAGTCCATGTTCAGCCCTCCTCGGGGACGGAGGCCACGAGAATGAGGTGGCCGTTCACGCCGTCGAAATTCAGCCGCGCGCAGCCTGCGGCGGCAAAGAGCGCCGTGAGGCGCGCCTTCGTCAGCAGCTGGATGTGCTCCGGGTTGTCGTCCGGCTGGGACGGCACGGAGACGACGACGAAGCGCCGCGCGACGCGCAGGGCCTGCCTGACGGCGGTCTCCGGCTCCGGCATGTGCTCAAGCACCTCAAGCAGCGTCACGACGTCCGCGCTGCGCGGCTCGAACTCCAGCGCCGCGAAGTCCCCGCACAGCGAGCAGAGCCCCGGCACGCCGCCCGCGGCGAGCCGCCGCCAGAACTCCGCCCTGTGCGGCAGGAGATCCACCGCCGCCGCCCTCGCGTCCGGGAACTGGGCAAGGAAAGGCACGAGAAAGGCCCCGCGCCCGCTGCCCACGTCCACCAGCCCGTCAAAGTCCAGTCCGCGCAGGAAACCGAGGACCTTCTTCACCCGGGGCAGGAGGGTCTTCGTGCCCTTGAAGGCGTGCAGCTTCAGCCCCGAGGCTGCCCCGGCCCGGAGCAGTGCGGCCAGCTCCGCCTCGTCCAGCTCCTCCAGCGGCGCGTCCGCGAGCCGCGCGGGCAGCTCCGGCGCGCCCGTCTCCAGCGCGCAGCCGCGCACATATGCCGCGGCCAGTATGTCGAAACGCCGTTCATCCATGTCCCTGTACCTCCCTTCGTCCGCAGCTACAATATATCACAGACGGCGCGGGCCGGGGCAACAAATTTCCGCACGCTTGAAGCGCGGGGGATATGCGTGTATAATATCCAAAATAAGAGGCGAAACACGCACGGAGGCGGGGAAAATGCGCAGGATGTGGATATTTGCGGCGCTGGCGGCGCTGCTGCTGTCGGGCTGCGGCGCGAAAACGCAGGCGTCGGAGCCCTGGGAGGAGCTGGGCGTCTCCGAGGCTGCCTGGACGGTCATAGAGGACTTTTCGGGGCGCTATTCCGCCCTGGACGCGGACGGTCTGCGCTATGACGAGGCCCTGGAGGCCGTGCAGAGCTATCTCGACGGGGGACTCGGGCAGGCTGAGGCCCTCGGGGCGCTGAACTCCGCCCTTGAGGCCGTGGAGGCCGAGCTGGAGGCCGCGGAGCCCGTCAGCCTGGATGCAGGGCTGGAGGAGGCCCTGCGCGAACTCGGCATCTCGCCCACGGAGTACGAGGCCTTCGCCAACAGCCGCCCGAACGACCTGCAGAACCAGCAGCTGCGGCTCTCCTCGCTGCTGTTCTACCTTGAAAACGCCGGGCGCGGCGAGGCCGCGCTGGAGGACCTGCGCTTCACCCTCGCCGCGAACGCCTCCGAGCAGGAGAGCCTGCGCGGCTACTTCTACTACGGCTGCCTCAACTACTGGTTCACCGGCCTGGATGAGGCGGAGCTGGAGCTTCTGCGCTCCTCGCTCATAGACGGCCTGGAGTCCTACATCCCGGAGCAGGCGCTCTGGTTCACGGACAGGGACATGGCCGAGGAGCAGACCATGCTCTGCCTGGACGAGGTCGAGGCCCTTGCCGGCCTCATGTCCGAGCGCCTGGGCAGCCAGCAGGACGAGCTCTACGAGATGGAGCACGACTACGACCGGCTGCTGGAGCTCATCGAGGAGGACAGACAGGCCCGCGAGCGGCTGGCGGCGCTCATGGAGCTCTCCGCCCGGCTGGAGGAGCTGTCGGCTCAGATAGACGAGGCGAGCGAGGCGGGGGACGCGGAACGTCTGGAAGAGCTGAGGGCACAGTTTGAGGCCCTCGTCGCCGAATACGAGGCCCTCACGGCGGAGGAGACGCCCTAGACGGAAATAAGTTGCGCGTCAGGTACGCCCGCAGCCCTATCATGGTCCATGGAAAGACAAGGCAATTTTCGGAGGTGGACGATGATAGACGATAAGCAGCGGCGGCCTTCCGGAGCGCAGTCAGGGCAGTTTTGCCTCGGCGGCCGGGAGTACCGGCTCGGCCCCGCCGCAGAGCGGGGGGCGGTCACGGCCTGGCCCGCCGCGGAGGCGGGCGGAGGCGTCTGGGACGACGTGCTGATACGCCGGCTCCGCCCCGGCGCGGGGGAACGTCAGGTCCGGCTCTTCCGCCTCGCGTGGGAGGCGGAGGCGGAGCAGCTCGACCTCCCCGGCGCGCGGAGCCTGTTCTTTGAGCAGCCTGAGAGCGGCTGCATCCTGCGCTCCTTTCCCAAGGCGCCCAGCCTCGCGGCGCTCTTCGAGCAGAGGCCCGGCCCCCTCCCGGCGGAGGAGGCCCTGGAGCTGACGGCCCGGCTGCTCCGCGCGCTGGAGGGCTTCCACAGCCGCGGGCTGCTGCACCTGGACATACGGGCAGAGCAGATATACCTCCTGCCCAGCCGGCGGCTTTTCCTGGATAACTGCCGCGCCCTGGACATGGAGCGCCCGGAGGAGGACGGCCTGCCGCGCGCGCTCGGACCCTGCGCCGCGCCGGAGCTGCGCCTCATGAACCTCGCCGCGCTGGATCGCGCTTCGGATATTTTCAGCTGCTGCGCCCTGCTCTACCGCATGCTGCTCGGCCGCCCGCTGACGGACGCCGAGCTGATGGGGACAGGCCTCGCGCGCGGGCTGAGACAGTCGCTTGCCCGGGCGCAGGAACTTCCCGACGCGCGTGCCGATGAGCTGGCTCGCCTGCTCTGGCGCGGCCTGCATCTGCTGCCCCAGCGCCGCTTTTCCTCCGCGCGCGAGCTGTTGGGGCTCGTCTCCGGGCTCCGCGGCGGGATCGAAGCGGATGCCTGACGCGCAGGCCGGAGGGCCTGCTGGGCAGGTGGATGGCAGGCAGCATGAATCATGCCCATGCAGCCGTGTCAGATCGGGGCATGAGGCGCTTGCCGCCTGAAGCACGGCGACGGCCGGTGGCAGACCATTATTGACGGCCTGCGCATTTTCAGCAGCGGGGAGCTTGCCGCGCTCCTCACCGAAGCCGGGTTTTCCAGAACAGCCGTGGACCATGAATTGAAAAGGCACTGGCTCTGCGTGTTGGCCGTCCGGGAGCCCCGGACGCCGGGCGGAACGCAGGCGCAGGGATAACTGATCACGAAAAAAGAGCGTTGAAACTTTGCGTTTCAACGCTCTTTTGGTGCGCGAGGCGGGACTTGAACCCGCACGTGCGTAGTGCACACTAGAACCTGAATCTAGCGAGTCTGCCAATTCCACCACTCGCGCGTGTTTTTTGAATGCTCGATTATAATAGCACCTGCGCGCGAAAATGTCAACAAAAAAGTTCGCGCGGCGGCGATATTGACACCTTCGCCGGGAAAGTGATAACATAGTCCCACGCCGGTGTGGTGGAATTGGCAGACACCTGGGATTTAAAATCCCATATCCGTGAGGATGTACGGGTTCGAGCCCCGTCACCGGCACCAGCCGCCTCGCGCATTCAGCGCGGGGCGGTTTTTACGTTGCGGCCTCATTTCGGAAAAACATCAATGATGGCCTGAGCAGACGCCAGCTTTGAATTGAAGTCGAGGTGCGTATAGATATTTGCGGTTGTGGAAATGTTGCTGTGCCCAAGCCACTCCTGAATATCTTTGAGGCTTACTCCGTTGGCGTACAGCAGGCTCGCGCAGCTGTGCCTGAGGTCGTGGAAACGTATCCTCCTCAAACCGTTTTCTTCGAGCAAAACAGGAAATCTGGATGAGATGTAGCCGGGCTTTATGCGTTCTCCAAGCTCGTTGACATACACGAAGTCGAGATACTTGGTGCAGTATGCTTTGCCGCAGGCATCTCGGTTTTTCTCCTGCTCTTTCCGCATCTCCTGCAGCAGGGATGCAAACGGCAAGACCAGCGGGAGCGTCCTTCTGCTGGATTTCGTCTTTGTCCTCGACTTTTCTACAACTTCGTATTTCCCGTCAACGACTGCCTCGGTAACTGTGTACTTTATGGTCAGCAGATTTCGCTCGAAGTCTATTGCGTCCCACCTTAAGCCCACGATCTCGCTGCGCCTCAGTCCGTAGAATGCGCCGAGGATGACTGCCAGCTCGAGCTTTGTCCCCTTGGCTGCTTCGAAGAGCTTGGCCAGCTCGTACCGGTCATAGATATCGGCGGTGTAATCATTCTTCTTCGGGCGCTCTACTCTGTCTGCTGGATTAAAGTTAATAAGCCCCGTTTTGAGTGCATACTGAAGTGCTTTGCGGATGTTCGCGTGTATGTGTATTACAGTGTTGGGTGAAAGCCCCTCCGTATTGAGGCAGTAGGAGTAGTAATCCTGGATATCCTTTGGACCGAGTTCTGAAAGCAGTATCCCCTTCGCTGAGAAATACGGAATTATCTTGTTTTCAACTATCCTCGAATACCCTCCATACGTCGTTATCTCCACGCTGTTTTTCATCATCCTGAGCCAATCGCGCATAAAATCTGTGAACAACGGGCTTTTCTTGCCGGCGTCTGTTGAATCCAGAGGCTCAAATGTCTTGCGAGCCTCAACCAGCATCGCCTCTGCCCGCCGCTTATTCCCCTTGACCGGCAGGCCGGTGCTGATGGATTTAGTCCGACGCTTGCCAGTGTAGTCCTTATAGCTCAGTATGATCTGATAATAGCCATTTTGTTCCCGCAGGTGACCTGCTACCACAACGCTCCTCCTTTCGATAGCAGCCTGCACCCGCCATTGACAAGCACAGTGTAACAGGCGGGGCAGCATTCTGCAATCTTGCCGCTCAGGAGCCGGATATCACCTGCAGATAACTCAGAATGTGGAGTTTCGGTATCCTGTAGCTCCGGCCAACACGAAAATGTGCGATGGAGTTTTCCCGAAGGAGCCTGTATCCAGTTTTGGAGCTTACCCCGAGCATTTCGCTCATCTGCTCTACGCTTACCACGTCCGGGTATTGTCGAAACATCGTGCGATAGGCGTCTCTCACGCTTATTACTGGCTGCAAGAAGCCACCTCCATTTTGCCCTCCCTGGACGACATACTTCGCCCAAGGAGGGCTTTGCATTTCCCGCCGTATTTGCCACGCGCCCCGGCGGTGAGGGGATACAGCGAGCCGCCGCTGGCGCGGCTGTCATAGCTCCGCGGTGCCGATCGACGTACACCGCAGGGCTGCCCACAAGTCCTCGGGAGCGCGTGAGCAAGTACCTTTATCCCCTGCGCTTTCGTTGCGAAACTGGCTTGCCAAAGCCGTTTTTGGGGCCGCGTTCATCGCTCGGGCTCACGCCGTCATCGCGCCGCGCCCCACGTCGCTGACCGTCTCCGGTCACGCAGGTTCTGTGCTCGCTGTACCGTGTATTCAGTTGTAAAAGACTCTCAAGAAGTATTGCTTCTCACTATACAGGCAGTGGGAAAGACGATTTGGCAACGCTTAACTCAAATTTTTTCTAATTCGTGCAATATGACGACTGATATTCTGATGTGAGCACGAAAAAACTTTGGCTGCCTCCCTATAAGACTTGCCGTCAATCACAATTTGCGTAAGCAGCTCCAAGTCTGCGTCTGAAAGCCCATGCAGCCGCTCGACTAACTGCGGGTCGCTTATCTCATCGAGCCAGCTATAGCGCTCTGCGGGCGGTTCAAATGCCTGAACATAGCAAGAGCCGCAGGCCGTCTCCAACGGACGCCTGCGGCTCTCATACGCTCTGTCGCGGTTGAATTGTTCGAGGTCGAAGCGACGCATCTCCTCGATGTCGTCCTCGCTCATGCCCTCTTTCCTATACCAAAGTTCCTTGCGCTTCCACTCGGCGTCAAACCTTCGCTTCTCTCTGGCGTAGTTGTATGACATTAAAATGACCTCCTGCTTTGATTTGGATGGGATCAAAACAGGAGGTCAGGGGTATTTGGCTATGTAGCACTGCCAGCATCTGGGGTGCATTGCTGCTCATAAGCCTATAGTCTAAGTAGAGCAGTAATAATATAGAGAAAGAGGGTGCTGATTGATTAGTACTCTTGGATCACTGAGTACTCTGTGGGGCTTTCCACATAATTGCCATTGGAATCATATGTAGTAGCTGTTACCCTTAAACGATATGAATGACCAGGGAGTACGTACCATGGCTCGTCCAAAGATATCCTAGACTCACCGCTTGTCTCCCATGTTTTTATTATTTCTAAACCGCCGGAAATTCGTTGCAGTTCAACTTTCAAGTCAACTTTGTAGCCATTTGGTACAGTAACGACGGCGTAGCAATCAGCTCTTCCAGAAGACGAAATAGTAAAAGTAGTCTGAATTGAACTGATGATTACATATTCCGGCTTTATGATAACCGGCTCGTCACTAGACACTATATTGTCAGCAAAGGCAATATTTGCTGATATAAGCATACAAATAGCCAGAATTGCGGAGAAAAACTTTTTCATTTTTGACCCCCCATATTTACATTAATTAATTCATCTATTATAAGCTCAGCAGAGTCATATGATATTCCATCGAAATTAAGTATAATGAATTTTCCATTAGCTTGGTCTGCAATGCCGGCGGTTATATAGCCTCCATCAAAAAAGACAATTATCCCGCTAAAATCATCGCGTTTTATTTCGTTTATCTGCAAAGCGTTCTCAGTATTGATGTCCAGCACACTGTCAGCTCCGTTTCGGACATCAATTGATATCAATCCGCCATCCTGACTTGAAAATGACGCCCATGACGAAAGCCTGTCGCTGCCCATATCAGCGACTTGGTATTTGTCGGTTATCAACTCAGGAAGAATAACACTATTAAGCTCAATAGTACCATCACTTATGAGCCCATTGCTATCTCCGTTTTCAGAACTCTCTGCGTTAGCGTTTTCGAAGATCATCTCGGCTGAAACGTCTGAAATCTGAACCAATAGATTCAGCGTTGAGGCTCTGACATTTGGAAACGCTGCATATGCCGAAGTAAACAAAACCAAGACCACAAGGACGACAACGGCAACCTTGCTCAAAACGCCGTATGCTTTTCTGCCAAGCTGTCCGCTCCTGCGCCTGCGGCAGGCTTTCTTAATTTATGCCATGCATCGCTTGTCCAGCTCCGGAGGAACGGAGAAACCAGGACCGTTTTTCAACTGCTCGTTTTCCTTTTCAATCTGCTCTCCTTCGCGCTCTATCACCCCTTCCATGAGCAGCTCAAAGAGGGCGTTTTCATAGTTTTCAACGAGCTGTTCATGCCGGGTCAAAGCAAAAGCCTCCTTCCTTAATCATTTCAAGCGCTTTGCGCCTGGCGCGGGTCAATTTCATTCGAATGCTGTCGGGGCTGCAGCCGAACTCTTCGGCCAGCTCCGCGTCGCTCATGCGGAGTATGTACTTGCCCGCCAGCAGCTCTCGCGTATCATCAGGCAGGGTATCCCATACCTTTAAAAAATCCCTCTTCTTTTCGTCCATTATAACCACCTCTTCCGGCAGTGGTGCATTATCAGTGACGCAAGCGGCTTCATAGCTTTCGTCCATACTTACCAGCCTACCGCTCTCCCTGGCCTTTTTGCGTATGAAACTAATAGATGTATTTCTAACAGTATAGACGATATATGTTCTCAAAGTGCAACCATTAAACGTCCGGAGCAGGTCCTCTTTTTCAATCAGCTTTACAAAGGAGTCATGGATCAGATCCTCAACGATGTTGAAGTCGTCGGTAAATTTTGAAGCCTCCCTGAACAAAACCGGCTTATAGCGCATATAGAGTTCGGTAAAAAATTGCAGGCTGTCCTCACCATCACACATTGCCATCAGGCAAAGCATTATTTCCTACCACCCCGAGTCATTATGTTCTAATTCTAGTAGTTTGTAATATACTATACTTCCTATACTTCTTAAATAAAAGACGAACTATCAGCCAAAATGCAACATCAGCATGCAGCTCTTTTTGTTATTCAACAGGCAAAGCAAACATTGTCAATGCTGAAAAATCCATCTACGCTGTATTATATCAGATATAATTGCGGATGTGCACGATTGATACTGGATAATCTAAGTAACAATCATGATTTGAGATATAATTTGTTCAAATTCTTCAGACAGGTGGTCAGGGGATGCCAAGCTTTGGTGAAATATTGTGCGAACTAAGGGAAGACAGGAGGCTCACGCAAACGCAGCTTGCAAGAGAGCTCCATATGGCGCCTACGACGATCTCGTCATATGAGACAGGCAAGATTCAGCCGCCCCCTGATAAGCTCATATCCCTGGCAGATTATTTTCAAGTCACAACAGACTATCTGCTAGGACGGACTAAGTATGATATAGACCCGGCTGTATTCCATGTAACCATATGCGGCAAGAAGACGCTGGGCGATCTCGTTAACGATGTCATGGCGCTTTCAAACAAGCAGAAAGAAGCGGCAATGATTATAATTGGAGACATGAAGTTTCGAGCCGACTATAATGCCAGGGCTAAATACGACGAAGCGGACTAAGCCTGGCATAGCGGATATATTATAAGAGTGCAACAAGCCACAGTGCTTTTTAACTGCGACTTGTTGCACTTTTTGTGTGTGAAGCGTCAATACAGTTAAGAGCGAAAAGTATAAGGCAGCGCTTTAATGCGTCTCTCTTGTATTAGGACGGCAATTTAGCCGTCCTAATACCAATAAACTTATGGTAGAGGAACAGTATTATGAAACGCTTATATGTAATTTTGTTCGCAAGCTTGATCACCTTGGCTGTGCTGTCAGCCTGCGGCGTTGAGCAGACACCGGTCACGGCGACGGATGAGCCCGCGCCGTTCTCGGAAGCGCCTGAGACTGAGGAATTTGCAACGACGATACCGGTCGTGGGAGAGGACTATACGCTCAGCAGTGTTGAGATCTCCGGCGCGTATACCTATATCTCCCACGGGCCCATCATGAAGTGCCTTGACGAGCAGGCGATGAATCAGGGCACGCACTACGCCGCGTACACGGTCGAGAACGGCGAACTCGTCGAGCTGGAGAGGCATACGTTTTCGCAGGTCTATGAGCTGGATGGAATTACATACCCCATGGATTTTGAATGGTGCATGAATGATGGGCTGCTCGAGATCCCCTACTGCGGTGAGAATTGCAGGCCATACGCCTGGTACACATACAGAGCCGCTCCCGAGCGCGTGTTCGTGATGGTGAGCCATGACGATACGACCTTTGCTTACCCGCTCAGTATCAACCTTCTGACCGGTGAGATGGAAGACGTGCTGTCGGACGTCGAGCTCGAAAACATGTCAAATGTGGACGTTTCCCCGGACGGAAGCAGGCTGCTTATCGTATGCCGGAGTGAGGAGAATTACGAAGACACAACGGTGTGGCTGTATGATATCGCCGCAAAAGCCCTCAGCGATATTACGGACATATCGCCAAGCAGCATGGGCGGGTTCTTCGCCGGCGAGAGCGTTATCTGCGCCTATGACCCTGAAGGCGTGATCAGGCGCTGTGACCTGGATGCAGAGGAGCTCGACGAGGTTTACAACGTGAAGACGTCGGATGAAGGCGCCGAGATATTGTATGACATGACGGCGAGCCGTTATATCCTGCTCTACAGCGCGGGCGAGCTGTCAGCGGTGGATGTTGCAGGCGGCGGCGTCATGGATGTCGGAGCGGTCCCGGCCAAGCCGGGCTTGGTCCAATACAGCCCGGACGGGACAAAGGCGCTGCTCATGTTCTCCGACGGCGATACGGTGAGCGGACTCTCCGTCGTGGACTTTTCGGCTCAGACCCTGGCTGACTACCCCGTCCCCGGGGACTTTGCCGTATCCGCGTACGAGCACGCCTCCCCGGAGATAAGCTGGCTCGACAACGACACCTTCGCCCTCGACAACGGCGCAAACGGCGTGGACGACGCGCTGCGCGTGTGGGCGTATGAGCTTCAAACGCAATCTGGCGAGAGTCAGGATGAGGTCTGGGTGTATCCCGAGTCGGCCGCCTACAGCAACACCGAACTGAACATCGCGATAGACTTCCCGGAGGCTTGGACCGGGCACCTGGCGCTGCTTGAGCAGTACGGTGCGGAGCCGTCAGTCACCGTCTGCTGCCGCGAATTGCTTGAAAATGAGCTCACGCCAGAGTACTCGATAATTTTCGCCGTGTTGTCAGCCGACAAGAACGACTTAGCTGCGCTCCGGCGTTTCGACGACCCTGAGTGTTTTACCTTCCTCGGTGAACGCGGCGATTTAGTCTATTACTACAGTAACGCTTATGGCCGAATAAAAGCCTCCGAGCTCTGGTATAAGGATGTCTGGGAAAATAATGAGTCGCTTTTAGCTGATATGGCTACGCAGTATGATACGTTAATGGATAGCGTGGATATAGCGGATTAACAGCCTCATGGTTTGACGACTATTACATTAGTTAAACAGTTTAATGAAAAGGAGAATGCATATGAAACGAATTGCAGCTGCTATTATTTGTATTGTATTGTTTGTGATGGCTCCCTGTGCTGCATTAGCTTCTGATACACCCAATACGCTGTCAGAAAACGAAGCCATGTATGATTCTCCACGTGATGTCGCAATTTCGTTTCTTAATGATTGCGCATACGAAATGTTTATGTACGAATCTAAAGGCCTTTCAAATAAAACAGTTCTTATGCTTTCAAATAATGACCTTGTAACTGCCAATGCAAGATTTCTATCAGAATTCGCAAACAGGCCAGCATCTTTCGACTACTGGAGCATATCTTCAGTTAATTTCCAAAACAGTTTGGAGTCATCTATGGACTTTGTCCTTAACAAAGTTAGCTATTTCAAAACCATCCGTGCAGACCAGAATATTACTCGCAAGAACTTTGAAACGCAATACACAGTTAAAAAGGCTGTGCAAGAAGGAGATTTTTGCACTATCTATATAAATGAATTTATAAGCTTCCAATATGAAAATCGTAATACACCGTCGTATGTGTCAACAGATTATGAAGTATACCTATACCAATATAATGGCGAGTGGCTAATTGCAAATGTAATTGCTGATGATGAGTTCGACAGAAATTTTAGAGCCTATGGTTTTGATGCTACTGAAGCAATAGAAGGATACTATTATGCGAAGGATAACCCTTCAAACAGTCAAGGCAGCATTGTGAGTAATTTGAACGACGCAAATAATGCTTTGCGCTCAAATGTCGTATCGACTCGTACATATAATCGTACAAATGCCAGAGCCTATGCTTACACCTATACGACGCAAGGTTATGACCCTTATCACAACTTCTATAATTCGCTGTTCACATCTTGGGCAGGAAATGGTGGTGACTGTCAGAACTTCGCATCGCAGAGTATTTGGGCTGGTTTCGGTGGCAGCAATGATGCGGAAGCTATTAGTAACAAAGAATTCCCAATGGACAATGTCGGATCAACTTCAACTACAAACTGGACAGGAAACTCGGTGCTATACAATACATGGATTAGTACATCATCTTTTGAAAACTATATTAATAATTCTTCTTCTGCTCAAGACACTCGTATGTCAGCAATAATACTGGACTTCGAAAGCACTGACAATGAGATAAGTGGTGTGGAAGTCGGCGATGTTATGCATGTATACAATTCGTCTACTCATAGATCTTATGACCACGCAATTGTAATAACAGATGTCTTCTCAGCAAATCGAAATGACATATACTTTTGCGCTCATACCACGGATAGAAAAGATCTCAAAGTAAGTGACTATTATCCCGTGGGTACATACGGGGAACTAAGACTGATTAAACCTATGCTGTTTACAATAGTTACTAATTGTCCCAATGGTTCTCATACTTATTCGAGTGTATCGGGTGGAAATGGGTTCGATGCCGTATGTAATAGTTGCGGCTATAATAGATTGTTTATTACTAACAACATGCATGCCCCGCTGGCTTTGGGAACGACAGCTAACCTAACAGCAACTGCGACGGGCAGGATATACAGGTTCGCAACCAGTGTAGAAACTCCGAGCGGTCAAATAATCTGGCTAAATCAAACCATAGACTCACCAAGTACAAGTAATACTTTTACATTTGAGGAGCGTGGCCTCTATACTATTACAACTTACGCACGCGATAAAAACCCGGATGTTTATTCCGACAGCGTGTCGGTTAGCAACTCATACACAGTAAGAATTTACTGAATGTAGAAGAAAATCAATAACGGAATGAACGGCAGTATCGAATGAAAATAACATCACTTATACAAAAGTGACCCATAGTTACTTATTAGTATTTGGGATTCATTATCGTTTTCTGATTACATGCTTTTGCCGGAATAGTTTGAGGCACTGACGGCAGAACAATTATCATATTTTGTGCTTTCAAGAGGCAGGTGGTTTTTATAGGTTATTATAATGAAAAAGAATTGACAAACTTTAGAAGCAATAGACAACATGAATGAATCAAGGGTGTAATGAGTGTAACAAGCGTAATTAAGCTATTATAATTAAGGAGGTTTATATGAAAAAGGTATTCAGTATATTGCTTGCACTTGCCATGGCAGTTCTTTGTTTATTTGGAGCATTTGCTAATGAAGACACTGGCCGTGCATATGAGCTACCGTCGTCGCAGGGTGTTATTCCACCAACTGAGGAAGAAATTCTTGCCGGTGAACAAAAAGCAGCTGACATGCACAGACTGGTTGAGTTGCTGGGGCTCGGATACGGCAACTGCTCTGATATTCAATCAGCCTCACGAGCTGGTAGTAGTGCATTGTCAAATGAAGAAATGTCTGAACTACAGGCCATACTAGAAGAATATGGCACAAACGAATACTCGAGCGTGCTTCCTCTATCTACCAATAGTGTAACAAGACAAATCAAGAGGCTTGACATACCCGCTTTAAGCCAGGAAAATGGTTACTATTGTGGTCCAGCAAGTGCACAAATGATTTTGAGAGGTGAAGATGTGTACGTTACTCAAGACGATCTGGCAGATGATTTGGGAACTAATAGTGAAGGAACTAGTTTCGGTTCAAACTGGGAAACTGCGCTAAATAAATACAGCGATAATGATTACCAGATACTTTGGGGCTCTCCTAGCGATCCTACAGACCGAGCAATCCTTATGACAGATTCAGCAATTGGAACCTTGGCTAGAGGATATGGAGTTATCTATGACACAATTCAATATTCAGGGACTTCGACAAATCGTCTTGTTGGTTATAGTAATTATCTACCCAACAACATATACCACTATGTAGCTGGAACTGGGTATAACAATGATCAGCCAGAAGATCGCATTTGCTACTACAATGACCCAAACGCGGAGAGACCTGATGCATATGGAGAGCAAGAAATTGGATTCAGGCTGATGTGTACTCTGATGAAAGATCGTGGACTGGTGTTTTAATGAAGAAAGTTCAAGCAATCAATATAATGATAGTGGCTACAATGCTGTTCTCCATTTCGGCTTGCGGCATCCCTACAGGCTCAGGTGTTCCTGAGCCTGTAGCCGCACCTGACCATACCGCTGAAATGCCAAATCGGGAAATGGGAAAAACAGATATGCAGGTCATATCTATTTCAGAAACCGGTTGTAAGGTCCATAGCCTGGATGAATATATTGATACCGAAGAGACTTTTTGCATAGGCTATGATGCTGAAATGAATTCAATAGTTTATTTTGTTCGCGGAGAAAATGAAAACACCATATGGGGAATAAATGTTGACAGTAAGGAAATTGTTAAGCTGATTGAGCTGCCAATTGAAGACGGGCAATATTATTTTGGTATTATCTATTCTGAAGGCTGGATAGTTTGGACTGAACACGCGGACAGAGACGTCTATGTCGGAGTATCAACCGGCGCCAATTGGAAAATTAGGGCCGCAAATATAAGTACCGGAGAGGTCGTTGATATCGACGGGGCGGATGAGAGTTTTCCGTCCGGCGTATTTGCTACGCCCTGGGGAATAAGCTGCAACGGTGAATATGTAGCTTACTGCGGGTATGACACTGACGAAGACGGAAATGTATGCTGTGTTGTTAAAGCTTATGGCCTTGACAGTCACGAGCTTATAACCATAACATCATATCCATACAGCGGTTTTCAGGTGTTTGGCGACCCCTGCCTGGGTGATGGATTCGTGGCATATGCTGCATACTTCAATATAGGCCATGGAGATTTTACGACCAATGTCTATTATTTTGATTTGAATACACATGAACTTACAGAACTCCAAAGTGACGGAAATATATCCTCCCTCGCAGCATCAGACGAGCACATTTTCGCCTTGGAGCAGAGAATGGATGAACATGGAACCAGGTCAAGGAAAGCGATCGTCATGTATAACGGAGATGAGTGGCAGACAATAATAGACCACTCATCTCCCATGTATTCTTCAATCGGAGAGGAATATGTAAATTTTGAAACTCTGGAGACCTGGGGAAACTATGTTAGTTGGCGGAATTTATTAGATGACGGATACTATATCTACGACATCTCCAACAACAAAGCCGTGGAAATAATATCTGCGAAATCGGACAATATGTATGCCGGAGGCGTACATTTTAACAGTCCGTTTTTGTGCTGGAGCGAATATTGCCCTGATACAGGCAGCTCTAATACAAGCTTTGTTATTCTAGAGTAGGCCGGCAATGCCCGCATCCGGCCACTCACAAAAAACGCTCTCCGAAGTGTGCCCTGGAGAACGCACATCCCGCGCGGCGGCGCATCCTTCGGACGCTTGGTTTTAAGCCGGGACAGATCATCTGCCCCGGCTCTTTTCGCGCCCGCAACTGCACATCGTGCCGCCGCACTTTGACCGCTATCTGCGCTTCTCTCGCATGGCACGCGAAATCTACGCCGATTACAGCGACCTCGTTGAGCCCTTCGGCCTCGACGAAGTCTGGTGCGACGTCACCGGGACGCAGAAACTCCGCGAGCGCGGGATGGAGGCGCTTGCAAATGAGATACGCGAGCGCGTCAAGTTCGAGCTCGGCATCACCGTCTCCGTCGGCGCGTCCTGGAACAAGATCTTCGCCAAGCTCGGCTCGGGCCCGACGCTGGACTGAGGGCGGCAGTGGAGGCAAGTGACAGATACGGCTCGCTTGTTTACGAGTACCGGGGCATGGACTACCTGCGCCTCGCCGTGTTTTGGTCAGGAGACAGACTCATTGACTGGGAGAACGGGTCCTGCGGCTTTGAAGCCGTGTATTCTATAGACATATTTAAGCTGGCCGAGGACGCCGCCGCCATCAAGACAAGTGCGGAGATCTATGTGGCGGAGCAGAGCGCTTAGTGCGGCGACAATTGATAAATGGCATGGACTGCTTTAAGCTCTCCATGCCATTTTTCTTTTTATTTTTCGGGTCAAACATGGTTGGTGTGTAATACATTGCAGGCTTCGCGACAAAATGTCATATAGATCAGCTAATTGGAGGGTTACCATGGGAATACCGTTATTTAACTATGGAGAAGATGTCTTCATTCGCGGAGTTTTTGCGAGAAGGGAAGCAAGGTGGCTACATATGGTGCCTACGACGAAGCGGACTAAACCTGGCAGAGCAAATATATTAGCAAAATGCAACAAGCCACAGTGCTTTTTAACTGCCGCTTGTTGCACTTTTTATATATAGAGCGTCAATACAGTTAAGAACGTAAAGCGCAAGTCAACAATGATTCAGAATACAAAGTGAACTGGAGGTGTAAGATACATTTTAAATTTGAGCATAGAAGATTTTTAAAAAAGAGAAAGGATGTGCCATATGAAACAAAGGAGACTTCTTTCCCTCTTGCTTATCATCATGCTGATAGTACTGAATATTACAGGAGTCTACGCAGACAACGACATTACAGCATCTCTTGAAGAAGCAGACCATAGCGTTGGACTAAATGCCTTCGAGGACTCGTTTATACCTGACGATTTTTTCGAGAATTCTACCAGCATAGCTCCGCTTGCAACGTATTATGAGTCTGAATCAAACAACACCATGGCCACCGCTGATACTATTTACAGTGGACAAGATATGAAAGGAAAAATAACGCCAAGTGGCGACGTCGATTTTTTCGTTCTCAGAAATGCGTCGGGAGGGACCATAAATTTTTGGATAGAAACAACGTCCTCATCTGCTACCCCCTATTACAATTATAGTGTGTATAACAGCGCCGGCACTCTTATAGGCGCGTCTAGCAATGCCCGTAAGCTCGTAGTATATGACCAAACCGGAGGCACTTACTATATCCGAGTTTCTAGCACGGTTTCTAGCAGCACCATTCAGTATACGGTCAGAGCAAAAGTTTATCCTTACACGGCGTATATTATGCAGGGTAATACCAAAGACGCATTGGACTGTGAGACTATATACTATGATTTGCAGGATAATAACTACTCATCTACAAGCATTGGATGGACACTTGGTAATACTGGACAGGCATATATAACGCCTGTAACTACCAGTGAGTTTGTAAATGCAAAGAATTATACAGTTGCCTATTACTCTGGACATGGCGCAAGAAGTCCTAATAACCCAACTATTAATGTGCGGACTAATAATTCTAGCACGGAAGTGTATATACCTGGGCAAACAGAAACCATATCAATTGCTTCTGCTTTGAATGTTTCAGGAACGCAATGGGCGACTACATGTTCTTGGCAAAAGAATGATCCAATACGCGTGCTAATCTTGGCATCTTGCTATCAGCTTGATTCGAATTGCATAAGCACATACGCTAAAATTATGAAAGCCTCCGGTATTAGAGCAATAGCCGGGTATCATGAACAGGCTCCCTCCTATGGTGACCACACTATAGCTGCAAGTTTTATAAATTTTGCTGAATCCGGCGAGAGCATTAAGAGCTCATGGCGACAGGCTAACAACGGACAAAACTGGGCCGTGCTAGTATACGAAGATGGCGCTAACCAGTATTATCGGCTTCCTGGATTCCCTGGTAATACATATTCTGCTCCTTCAAGTTCAACTCCGATTTATCGATATGCTAACTTCATAGATAATACAGGAAATACTGGGCAGCCTGTGTCAACCAGCGCATCTAATGCTTCTGCTATACCAACGACTCTAGTATTTGAAGATATTTCAGAAAACGATACTGAAAATATACTTTATAGGGATTCTGTAGGGACCGCAGTTAATGAAAATGAGACCGTTCAGATAGCAGAGAACGAGGCAGAAGAGCGCATAACTGAAGCTGACCTTCAGAATGCTATATGTGTTGAATCTTCGGTGATTAAAGAGCTAGTGGATACTGAAATAGGCATTGTTGATGGCACAGCCACAACGATTGAAAAAGGATACACATACTACGATACCTATAATGGAATTAAGCTTAGAGACTCTTTCATCAGCATTAGCGTCGATGCTGATGGGATAACCGGAATAGTCGATAGTTGGAAAGAAAGAACCATTTCAGCAATCCCAGCCAGTATGGTGACCCGCGAAAATATGATTTCGGCTAGTGCAGCATCCGAAGTTGCATTGCAGCATGCAGAATCCTTTAACTATGCTGATATAGAGCCGGAAGTAAATGGAGATTTATCCTATGTCCCTGTTGGTGACAATGTATACCAACTATGCTATGAAATAACTACCACTGACGGAATAGTCTTTATAAGTGTGCTTGACGGCGCTATTATTGAACCTGCGATTTAACGCATCACGTTTGTATTCGGACGGCGGGTTTGCCGTCCGAATACAAACACTTATTGTAGAGCAACTTTCATTATTAACCAGGGCAAATAAGTAGATAATGAATCGGTAAAATGATTCTCTGCCATTTAAAAGAGGTATTTATTATATGAAAAGGCAAATTGCTCTGATTCTTTCAGTTCTCCTCTGCATACTTTCGGCCTGCGGGGGTATGGGGACTGACGCCCCAGAGCTCGACATACCCGAAGCCGACGTTATAGAGTCTGAACCTGTCGCCGCCCTGGGCGAATACAGCCTCACCGTGACGCAGACGGAGTTGCCCGGCGGGCTCGCCTCTCTCGCATCCGCCTGCGCGGCAGAGAACGGCGTGTACCTCGCCGGCGCGGGCGCTGATGGAGCGCCGATGCTCGGACTTTGGGCGGATGGGGTCTACGAGCCGCTCGACCTTTCCGACGGCATCACGGAAATCGAGTCTGTCTTTTTCGGTGACGCCCTGTCGGTGCTCGCCCGAGCGGGCGACGCCATACAGATCCTGCACTATGAGGACAGCGGCGTGCTCACCACAGAGCTTAACGGCGACTTGTCTGCCCTTGGCAAAGACCTGTATTATGCTGAGTTCGGCGGTATGGCTTATGTAATGGACAGCAACACCATCGCGGAGGTTAAAAACGGCCAACTCACGCGCGGTATGGAGGTAGAAGCGGCTTATCTGCTCTTTACAGCGATGCAGGCAGCGCAAGATGGGCTATATATTGTCCAGTTCAGCGGCCTCGACCTCACAACGCAGCTGTTAAAGCTCGACGCCGACACCTTTACGCTGGAGCCGGTGGACGCGGGCGGGGTCGGCATATACGGCCTCGGCACAACAGCGGATGGAGATATACTTGTGAGCTGTACGTTCGACGGGCGGGAATTCGTAAAAACGGCGAACGGAGAGGAGCTCTTCGACTGGTCGGAGCCGGGCATCGTGTCTCCGGGATACACGAACCTGTACGAGCTCGGCGACGGAAGTTGGCTGCTGTTTTACCGGGGCCAGACCAGCCTTGAACTGCTTGAGGAAAAGCTCCTGCCGCCCAAGACCACGCTGACGCTGCTCACTGACCTGCCACGTGCGGAGCTTTACACGATAGTCAACGACTTTAACCGCACTAGCGAGGAATACAGGGTCGAGGTGATTCAATTTGGGGAAGATGGCCTGACAGCTGAGCTGCTGCGCACACAGCTCATTGCCGGAGAAGGGCCTGATATCTTCGCTTTCTATGACCGTAGCTTATTGGCAGACTTGGGTGCAAACAGCTTTGAGGACCTGCTTGTCTACCTCGACGCGGACGCGGAGTATGGGCGCGACACGCTTGTCCCGGAGCTGCTCGAAGCCATGTGCGTGCAAGATAAGCTGGACTGGCTGCCCTATTCTTTCGGAATATCGACCTTCACAGCCCCGTCAGCGTACCTGCCCGAGCCGGGCTTCAGCTTTGACGAGGCGAAGCAGGCGGCGGCGAAGGCGGGCCTGCCGCTCTTCCCCGGCTGGATGACACGGGACATACTCTGGGGCTGGCTGAGCGATTTTGCCGTCGGTCAGTACATGGACTTAGAGGCCTGGACATGCAGCTTTGACAGCGAGGATTACATAAGCCTGCTCGAGGAATGTGCCGCGGCTGCTTCCGAGTTTGGAAGCGATTCGGCAGCGCTGTACAACAGCCTGCTGCAGTTCGAGCTGCTGCAAAACCTGATACGGGTCTCGACGATCAGTGACAATTACGGCGGGGCCTACGCCTTTGTCGGCGTGCCGAACGAGACGACTAACGGCAGCATGTTCAGCCCCGACCTCTGCTTTGCCATCTCGAGCGCGAGCGGAAAAAAGGACGCCGCATGGCAGCTAGTACGCTCCTGCCTGAGCGACGAGCACCAGCAGATGAACATCACCAGCTTTCCCACCTCTGCCTGTGTGCTGGACGCGATGATAAACGACGCTGTCGAAAACGGAGTTCACTATTACGAGTACGAGTACGAGCTGGATGAGGCCGACGCGGCAAAGCTGCGCGGGCTGATATCGGAAACGCAGACGGCGCAGGACGCCTATCCCGCTGTGCTGAACATCATGGCCGAGGACGCGGCACAGTTTTTCGCCGGTCAGATAACGGCGGAGCAGGCCGCGGCCTACACCCAAAATCGCGTGAGCACCTGGTTGGCTGAACAGGGGTAACTCAATGATTTGAACTATGCTAGTTATGGGGTTTATACATGAATTTGGATTAGCATACTTAAAAGATTAAGGAGGAAAATACATGAAAACAAAAAAAGCGATTGCTTCATTGGTCGTTATTGTTCTAGTTATCGCAATAGTGCTTTCAATTGGTGTGCTTGCGGATCAATCAGATACCTCCAGCTATCGAATCAATGGTAGTAATGTTTGCCTCCGTACTTCGCCTATAATGTATGGTGATAATAATGTGTTGGGACTAGTTCAAAATGGAGAGATAATGACAGTCAAAATGTGGGTCCACGGAATCGATAACTTTTACATATGGGCATTTGGAGTAATGACTACCGGAGCGAATGCGGGAAAAAGCGGTTACGTGGCTGAACCATATCTTACACCCAACAATTGATTCCTATAAAGAGCAAATAGAAAAGGAGCACACGAACACTTTCTAACATAATAATATAGACAGCGACTACTAGCAAAATCCAAATTCGTGTAGTAATAAGCAGAAAGCCCTAAATCCAAATAGGCTTTTTGCTTAGTTTGAGCAATGTTCCGTAAGGCGGCCGATTACCTATTGATTGTAGCTTAGACAGGAATAGTTGAATTGCCCTGCCCTTGTAATGCCATTTTTGGGGTCAAACATAGTTAAGCAAAGTTATGAGCAAAATTTAAACTAGCTCACGTAGCTCACGCCCAAAAGCACACAACGCCCAGACTCAAGGCGAACGCTATGAGTCTGGGCGTAATATTGCGACTCTTTAAGCAGCAGCGAGCCGCTTCATGAGCTCCTGAGACGTGCGGAGTAAAAAGAGCCTGCAATTACAGAGAACTGCGTAGATGATATTCGAGGGCCTGCGCATAACCGCTACGCGTGTCGCCTTGCACGGGCAATGTCAAAGTATGTTGCTAGCCGCTTAGGCTTTCTGAACAGAGATATGTCTCTCATCTCTGCCACTATGACCATCGCAGAGTTGAAACAGATGCTGAAATGCTGTAAAGAAGCTTTATGTCTTAGCCAAAGAGTGGGTCATGCTTAACCAACGCCTTTATTCCGCTCTCAAAGTGCTGTATGGTTGCAAGCAACTTCTAGATGATTTGATCAAGCTAGCGTTGGTCGCAGACCTGACACCAATGACTTGGGCAGATTCGGATGCTTCTATGTGTTTCGCGGCTTTTCAACTCCATAGTTGCCTTTCAAGATCTTCTAAACATATAATCGTACATAATAGACGTAATCGAACGAATATAAAAGAATTTAAAATATTTTGTAACAATAGATACGCCAGATTCGAACCTTATTCTTGAACGAATTATTGTACATATTATTGTACACCCCGACCTTGCTTACGTGCCGGGAGAAGGGAGAAATTGTGAGAAAGCTGATATCCCGCAAATTCAACATCGACACAGCCTGCATTGAGCTGCGAATGGAGCTCGACGGAACGCTGGAACTATGCCTGCGCAAAACGGAAGGAACGCACTGGTAAGAGAATTGAAGCCTGAATCGAACAAAGAGAAAAGGCCGCATTTTGCGACCTTTTTTCTTTTTGGTTGGCAGTAGTCAATTGTCACTTATTTCTATCTTAACGACGAATCTTACCACAACCTCGTTTTTGTTTATTCGTGACATCCTCACATCATCTGCTTGCAAATCAACAGCCTTACAAGTATCTATAGTATGGCTGTGATCTACGTATATGAGTCGTGGACATCCACCGTGATATGTCCCAAACAAAATGAAATCGACCCGCGATTTGCCGGAATAGAAGTCCAGGAACTGCTTTGTCTCTGAGTAATGTAGCTCATGCTGCTTTTCGCCTATTTCAACTATCGGTGGAAACTCTTCTTCAATGAAAAAACCAACTCTATAACTATCTAGCGTTCCCGCTTTGACCAGTTGATTCTTGCAGACTTCATTTTTTGCATTTTCTATATAGCGGTCAATTTTGGCGTAGTGGCTGTCAAAGTGGTTTTCAAAATTTAGCTTCCAGTCAAAAAAAGTTAGCTCGGCACCAACTCGCTCGACGATCATCGCCTCAGTTTTTCCCGATTTGATTTCTTCCTCCATTTCTGCCTTTGCTCTACGGTCTTTCCTGATCTGTTCCATGCCGCCACGTTTTGTTTCGCGCGACGCATCAAAGGCGAAGTGCTTGATTATTACAAGTGTGCGGCCGACAATAGCATACATATCAGGAAAATCGCAACTTTGCAGGTTTGCTAAAACTGCCTCAAGCTCATTAGACTCATTTTGCGATTCACCATAACTATATATGCAATGGTTATTGTCTAAATACCCATATAAAATGGAGCGCTCATCCTTTTCATGTTTCAAACAGGCCACCCTTTCGCCTGCACCATCACAGGCTCATATAATACCGCCTCATCATCACTGCCATCAGTTTTCGCCTCTCTATGAGGAACTCGTCGTAACGCGAGGCGTCCATTTCAATGACGGTCTCGGGAATACAATTTTCAGCGAGGTTTTCTTTCAACAAGGTCAGCTCAGTTATATTGCCGAGTTCCAGCTCCTTTGTCTCACACTGGCGCAGCGCACGGCCAAAATACTCGCAGGGGGCAGCGTCGCTTATCGCCTTATTCCCCTGTGTGTCAAGATATATGTAGTTAGCAACTTGATTGTATTTGGTCTTGCTATTGACGCCGTTGCTCCTGAGATATGCGCGGGGGAAAATGTGATGTATGTCGCCGGATATGGTTATCAGGTCCCCTACCTTGAGTCCGTTCATGAAAAGCGAGTTACAATTCAGATGCTCCTGCGCCGCCAAAAACACGTTGAAGGCCGGGCTGTTCACGGACGAGGTCTCCAAATTCTGCGGCAGAGTGACCGTCCAGAACGTCTCAGAGAGCGCCGACGCCTCTGTGTCAGCCAGAAAACTCAAAAAGCCCTTCTCCTGTATACTGCGCATATCCCTGTCCATCTGCGACTCCGGCGAACCGATATAGCGCGAGGTGAGCGTTGAGAGCACGAACCACTTCTGGACGTAGTGCTTTATCTGGTCATTAGGTATCTCCGGCGCATCGAGCAGTATGAGGTAAAGCGTGTATGCAAAGTCCAGCGTCATCGCAGAGTTCAGCAGCTTGTGAGAAACAAACCCGGCGCCCTTGATCGCCAGCACAAACTGATTGAAGTTGTACTCATTGGCGAAGTTCAGGATGCCCTTGTCCATCCTGTCATACGAGTCGGCTATGATGTCCTCGCGAAATTCCTTTGTCTCAAAATCTCTGCCCGAGAGCAGGCTGACCAGATCTGCCAGTTTGCCGCGTCGAAACTGGTGCATAAAGGAGACACGTAGCATATCGCCGTAGTCCGGGTCATATATGTCGCCGTTGTCCTTCGCGAGCCAGCCTATCTTGGCTGCATACTTGGACTCTCCGAACTCCTTGTCCCTTATCATGTTGCCGTAAAACTCCGGCCTCACGGCAAGATGGCAGAAGTAGTCCACCGCCTTTCGCATGAGGCTGCCGCCGTGAGCAGTGTCTGCGGCCATCTTGGACATGACGAAATCGGATTGGCTCAGCGCCGTACCTTTGGAGTTGATGCGGATGAATATCTCCGTCACCTCGTCTATGTCAAGCGTGTGGGCGAGTTCAATGACACCGATTTGGCGATTAGCTATGCCTTTCAGCCTGGTGAGCGTCTCAGACAGTTCGTCCAGGTCGATATCAGGGTTATTTTGAGCATATTCGTTTTCAAACGCGCGCTGTTTAAAGTCCGGCTTAAACAGGACGGATATATCCGGTATCCAGCGCTTGTCCTTCAAATGCGAGGCGTCCTGTACGGCAAAACGTTTATTCTCGTCGGTTGCAAGCGGGTTGAAAGCAATTTTTATCCGGTCCTTGTTGAAGTCCTCATCTAGAACTTCTTCGCCGGATATGGCAGCCATGAGCGCGGTAATGCGCTGCTGGCCGTCGATCAGCACTTTTTTGCCATTAGCACGCCCGCCGTCTTTCGTTTTGACGTCCGGGTTCTTCCAGGTGATGATGTAGCCCGTTGGATAACCCTGATACAGAGAATCGATCAAATCGCGCACCTGGCTGCGTTTCCAGACAAATGGGCGCTGGATTTCGGGTATGACAAAGTCCTCGGCGTCTATCATGCCGAGAATCGAGCTGATGGTGTATTGCATAAGTGTAAATTTTTCGCCGGTCACTGCACAGCCCTCCAGTTTAGTATTTTTTTCTATGTCTGATTGATCTCAACGACCATGTTGCAAATGTTGAGTTTTTTCCTTTATCCGAGCAAGTATCGCCTCGTCCGCCGGGCAGAAGTTGTAGCCGTCGGTCTTGCCCAGCGTTATTCAGCGCAGGTCGTTGTGCCCTCACGCTGTAAAGCGCCCTCGGCTTTGCGGGCGTTATACAGCGTGAGGTGCACGATGAGGTCGGGGTAGACGTGGGTGACATCGGTGAATACGTCCCCGACGGCGACGTTGATGCCAACTTCCCCACGGCACTCGCGCACGAGGGCCTGTTTCTTCGTCTCGCCCGGTTCGACCTTGCCTCCCACAAACTCCCGCAGCAGACACCGCGCCTTATGCGCCGTCCGCTGGCATATCGAGAGCTTCCCAACGTCCCAGATAATGGATGAGACTGTTTCGGTCATGTCTGCACCTCAATTCGATGGGGATGTGCAAATTATACCACTATCGACAACTTGGCGCCACTATAAAAGCAAGAAGGGTCGAAAACACGTCCTTTTTGCTCGGCGCACCCTAAAGTTAAGCACACTCGATGGAAGGCATTTACCTGGGGGGCATACCTGCCATGTGAAATTATTAAGAATTGACGATTTCGCAATGACTTGATAAACTATAAATAGAATAAATAGCTAATGAAGGAGTATTTTGGGTAATTGCAGAAGCAGGGAATAGAGATATGAACATTACATTTTTGATTGGCAATGGGTTTGACCTAAATCTGGGCTTGGCAACAGCTTATTCCGACTTCGTAAAATACTATAAAGAGACAGACGCAGAAAAAAATGTGTTGATAAAATTCCGCCAGGATATCAGCGATAATGAAGCCCACTGGTCGGCGGCAGAAATTGAAATGGGTCGGTATACGGGAACGTTCAAAACAGGCCAAGGCGAGGCGTTTTCAGAGTGCCACACCGATTTTTGTAAACACCTTGCTACCTATTTGAAACAACAGCAAGACCGCATCGACTACGATTACATTGCCAAACAAATTGAGCAAGCCTTTGCAAATATCAACACTCTTGCGAAGCTTTTTCCTGAACAGGAGCGCAGTGTGATCCAGAGTATTTATTCCCGATACGAGTCAGAGCGTACAACCTTTAATTTTATCAATTTTAACTATACCGATACGCTTGATAAGTGTATTGCCTTAATTAAAAGCAATCAGTCGGTGCTGGGAAGCCACAGAAGCGGCAGCACAATATACAACCACAGGATAGGAGAAGTGCAGCACGTACACGGTACTCTAGAATCTCAGATGGTGTTCGGTGTAAATGACGAGTCGCAGATTGCTAAACCCGACATATTCGAGTGCGATTTTGGTGACATATACGAAGCTTCATTTATAAAGAAGCAAGCTAACGAAAACTACAGAGAAAATACCGACAGTAAGGCTTATAACCTACTCAAAAGCAGCCAGCTGATTTATGTATATGGTATGTCAATTGGAGAAACGGATAGCCTCTGGTGGGAAAGGATATGTGAATGGCTAGCCGCTAATTCTTATCATCACTTGATTATATATAAACATAGTATGCCACACTTCAGATTACTTGGAACGGAACACTTAATTTGTGAAAGAAAAACACGCAATGAGATTATGGATTATTCTGCATATACAAAAGATCAATTAAAGAGCTTAGGCCCAAGGATTCATGTCACCGGCGAAAATCCTTTTGGTAAACTCAATGGTGTGGCAGATAAAACAAAAAGCCCAGTAGAAATATTCTTGGACGCCGCTAATGAAGCCGCGTCGTCCTTGAATAATGGCAACAAAGAGCTTCTTGAGGCCTATCAAACAGCCACAAAATAGATAAATTGCCGTAACAAGCCGAAAGGACATTTACATGAACTTTAAACATGACTTAGCTGAAATATCAAGGAAAGAGCTCAACCAAGCCGGAATAGTGGTCCCAAGGGACTGGGATGACCATACTGTTTGCGTAAAATATCTGGATATTCACCATAGATTCTTTGACTCGAGTGTTTCTTATATGGTGGCATATTCAAAAGAGCTCAAGAAAAAGCTGCCAACTCTCACGTCGAAAGAGCAGGACGCAATTAAAGATATTGAAGAAAGACTAAAAACCCGAAAATCAATTGTCCCATACATGAGCAAGCAAATTCGAGCTATATCTGTGAGCAAGTCGGATTTTCTATTAAAAAATTGGAATATATATCATCTGCATCTGGAAAAGGATACTGACGGGCGCAGCAATGGTAATCTGCTGTTCTTTCAACCGCAAGGGCGCATTGTTCACTTTATTGATGTGCGTCCACATCCCAAGGGAAGTGCATGGTTTGATCGAGAGCTATTTGATATCATATATGACAACTGGCCGTTCCTTCTGAATTATAGGCCTGACATGAAACCAACGGTTACTGTTCCTGACGAGAATGTACATGATGCGCTTAAGAAGATGGTATTAGCATTACCGTTTAGAGGAGGATGCATATTCCCGACCCGCTTGGGTGTTGCCACATCTGGAGATAGCAGCATGGCTGTGATGAAAGTAAACCGTATTTTCAATAATTTGACTGCTTGGGAGTTAGAGCTGAACAAGAAAGAGAAAGAAATTCGACGAGAAATTAGAAAGCTAAAGCTGCGCGAACCGGATCTGTTAGAGTACCGTTTGGAAATAGAATCAGGCCATTTTATTGCTTACGAAATCCATACACACATTAAAATCGAACTGTTTAGAGTGCCATAAGTAAAACAGCACACGAATTGTCGCTGTGAGTAGGCTCGACACCAAAACATTACTTGTAATCCCGCCGCAAACCTGCTAATGTGTGTCAAGCACAAAAGAATAGAAGTACAGGATAAAAAAT
>ENA-OPBW01000590-OPBW01000590.1-human-gut-metagenome-genome-assembly--contig:-NODE-590-length-26875-cov-2.326883_pt1 | contig 26875 bp, 18 predicted proteins | sample MGYA00241070_ERZ501456 | MGnify/ENA primary metagenome ERZ501456 (study PRJEB25962, sample SAMEA2042624) | human gut metagenome | biome: human gut; feature: human-associated habitat; material: faeces...
CCATAAGGGATTAACTCGATGCTTTCTTCGTCGCCCATATCATTGCCTTGCTGGGTAAAATACGAGATAGAACCAGAGGAACCTCTATATAAAGACCACCCATTAAGACGTTTGCCTTTCGCCTTGATTGTAATCGGGGCATTCTCTATGTTCCAAGGATAGTCGGTAGTCACTTTCGTTTTCTCTACGACAAAGTTGTCGTTGATTTGGTCTGGTTCCAAGGATTTATGTGTAAGCGCATAGTTCCAAGGAGAATCTGAAGTCACTTGATAATACCAGTTACCGTATTGAGCCGCCTTCTCTCCTTCAAATGTCTTCTTCTCCCATTTCTCGTTCATCTTCAAGGCATAAACCAATGGCCCCCGTTCGATTACCGCACTGCCTCCGTACCAACGGCTGGCCGCTACTTGCATTGGGAGTTCAACGGTTAGGACATCACCTTGTTTCCATTCCCGGTTGATACGGGCGATCTCCCCGGGATATGCATCCACGACGACATTCTCTCCGTTCAGTTTGATCACCGGCTGATTACACCATGCTGGGATGCGAATATGGAAAGGGAAGAAGGCTCTCTTTATTTTTTTATCCTCGAAAGCGAATTTAAAATGCAGAGTCTCGTCAAACGGATAAGCGGTCTCTTCCTCGATTTGCACGGTCACTCCGTTGGCTACCTTAGCTTTGACACTCGAAGGTGCGTATACAAGAGCGGCTATACCATTATCCGCCGTAGCGTACCAAAGGTTTTGAACTAATTTAGGCCAGCCTTGATGTAAGTTTGAGGTACAACAAGGATAACCCGTAAGTTCTCCGAATAAGATATCCGTATCATCGTGTGGCGTGGAGAAATTACGCCACTCACGAGTAACGGCTACTTGGTTGGTTTGCTGATAATATTGACGGGCAGAGTAATCATCTGTCACTTGAGTCGGCAATGCGTTGTAGGCCACTCGCTCCAGATAATCGGCCCATTGAACATCCCCTGTAATTTCCAGCATCTCTTCCAATGAGAACATCATCTCCACGGCGGTACATAATTCGGAACCGGTAGTCGGCTCACCGAAACGAAGTAGTTCGTCGCCACCCCAAAGCCCGGTCGGGAGACCGATCGTATTATGTATATCCTTTACCGCTTTCTTAACGGCGCATATCTGTTTCGGATCTTGATTCTGTTGATAATAAACAACCGGTTCCTTGAAGCCTTGCGCCAGATTGACACAGTGCAAACTGAGTTGGCGGGATAGATGATCTTGATTTAAGAAGATATCCGTCCAGTTAAACGTCTGTTTGTGAATCAACTCTCCTAAATCCAATAAGAACTTGTCGCCTGTGATATTATATAGCCAATAGACGACCATTAAATTATCACCCCCTCTTTGCTCTCCCCAAAAGGTCCATTTACCTAGTGGGTTTTGAGGCAACTCGGCTAATTGGTATTTAAAATATCGAGTAAAGAAATCAATGACCCGTGTATCGCCTGTGGCTGAGTAATATTGTTGCATTACTTTCATCATCACCATCTTAGGCCACCAATCCCGGGAATTGTCCCGTTGTAATCCCGGTTCGTAACTCCGGTCTGTATCCGGTCCGAAATAGCCGTTGGGCTTTTGGGAAGCCAAGGTCCATTCGACCCATGGCTTTACCTTATCGATAAGCGCTTGATCATTGAGTATATAGGCTAGTGGAAGAAGACCGTCTATCCAATAAGGGCCACGTTCCCATACGTCACCATCACCACCTAGCCAACCATTACGAGGGCCCATGACTTTCTCGTATACTTGATCCAAGTTTCCAGTCATGCCGTTCTTCATCCGTACTAATTGCTCCTGCATCCAGCCGGTAGGCCGGATAGAACCGATCGGTAATTCTATGTAAGGTTTCTGTAGCAACGGATAACGGTTGTTTTTGTAATTAACAGAGATAGCTGTTTTTTCATTAGCAAGCTGATTGGCCGCTACGGAAGTGGTAACGACCATAGCGAGCGATAATGCTAATATTTTAGGAAGAAGTTTCATAAGTTAGTAAATTAGTAGTTTATATCATTCGTTATAATCAATCCATACTTTCATTTTCCCCGCTTTCCGGTTATCCCATGTATAATAAGGGATCAAAGTGATTGCCAACTCATTCGTAGTGGCCTTTATGGTTGTAATCCCATTTAATAATTTCGGATTAAACTGGGCATTAAAAGAGGTGTTCGCCGCGATTTTTAGGTTATCAAAATCTTGAGGGTTATCTACCTCTTCCATGCAATATACGAGAGGCCCTCTTTGTATGGCACGCTTACCGATGTTTTGCTTAACTCTAGGGTCTGCGGTCATCAATTTGACTGGCATCTCCATTGATAAGGAGATTACGTCTCCTTGTTTCCACTCTTTATTTAATACGGCGTATCCTTTCTCTGTTGGAGCTTTTACTAGTTGCCCGTTTACCGATAAGGTATATTGTTCACACCAACTAGGGATACGTAAACGTATCTCTTTTTTCAACGGATTAGAAGGAGTTACAGTTAGTTTTACAGTTCCATCCCAAGGATAATTGGTCTCTTGTCTCAACGTGACATTTGTGTTGTCTGTGTTTATCTCAGTAGAATTACCTATGTACAGATTTACCCAGATCGCCTCATTGGAGGTTCCGTAAATATAATTACCGATAGATGGAAGGAAGCGAGATATTTGGCTTGGGCAACAAGCGCAACCATACCATGCTTGACGGTGATGGTCTCCTTTAGATTCCAAAGGATTAACATAGAAAAAACGATCCCCTTCCAGCGATATACCGGCTAAAGCTCCATTGTACATGGATCGTTCGAGGACATCAATATACTTGGAGTCACCAGTAAATTGATTCATTCGTTGATTCCACAATACCATTCCAACTGAAGCGCAGGTCTCACAATAAGCATCTAGGTTTGGCAGGTCATAGTCTTCTGTGAAACCTTCGTTATGGCGTGAGGAGCCGATCCCCCCGGTAATGTACATATTTCGGAGTACGACATCATCCCATAACCGATTCAAAGATTCGATATATCCAGAATCTTGCTTTAACGCTGCCACATCCGCCATACCACAATACAAGTACATGCAACGAACGGCATGACCAGCGATATCACTCATCTCACGTACAGGTTTGTCATCTTGGTAGTAGAATGGATCCCATTCACCTTCCCCACCTTTCGAGCCATGCCCGTGTCCTCGTTCCTCGATCAACCAATCAGCGAAATCTAGGTATTTTTGCTCTCCTGTGGTTTGATATAGTTTGACAAGGGCTAACTCAATTTCCTCATGTCCGGGAACCCAATCTCGTTTTCCCGGTCCAAAGATACTCATCATGTGATCGGTCATTCGTATACAAACATCTAGTAGTTTTCGTTTTCCGGTAGCTTTATAATAGGCCACTCCTGCCTCTATCATGTGTCCGGCACAATACATTTCATGCTTGTCCATATTAGTCCATCGTTTTTCCGGGGCGGTCAATGTGTAATACGTATTAATATATCCATCCGGTAGTTGGGCGGCGGCGAATTTATCGATCCATTCATCCGCTTTTTTCTCCAACTCTGGATTTGGATTGTTGATCAAACTGTATGCCATGCCTTCCAACGCTTTGTATACATCAGAATCATCAAAGAAAATACCGGAATGTTCCCCTTCCCTTTTTGCCGCATTCTCAAAATTGCGGATGCGCCCTGTCTGGTTCTCGATCTGATCAATACAAACAGGCAAAGTGGTCGATATATGTTTCTTTAACCTGGGAGACCAGAAATTATCTTGTATATGAACTTGTGAGAAGTCCACTTGGTCAATCATTTTGAAAGGAGCTTCTTTATGGGGAGCTTGTTTACATCCCCATAATGTTAGACATGTCAAAGATAATAATACGAACTGTTTCATTTTTTTGAGATTTAAAGTTATAATCTAATCAATGCTTTTATAAATCAGACCTATTGATGTTAGTAGGTCTGATTTATAATAAAAAGTTTAAAGTTTACAAACCATTTTTGTCAAAGCATCTGCTGATGCTACTCTTTTTCCGTCGACGAAGATAAAGAATCCTTTCCCGTTACTATATTTTTTTCCTGTTTTATCATATAGAATACATATTTTTTTATGATGATACATTATATGATCTAGGCAAAAATAGTCCCATTTATCTTCTGGTATCAAAGGATTGACGATAAGAACGTCTTCGCTTTGCGGACGAATTCCTACCAGCCCACTTATGACTAAATCACAAAAAGAGGAGTGGTTGTAGTTTCTGCCTCTCTCTTTAGGTTGGTGATTTTTCAACATGGTTCTGGATATCCAATCTCCCGTAAAAGGATTTAGGTTCTCGTCGATCCAAGGAATGACATTACCATTATTGAGTGTGAGATGTTGGCTTTTTGTATATATTTTCAGTAATGTCCAAAAATCGTCTTTGGATATATAGTTTTGTTCTTGATCGTTCAGTAAATTCGCTAACCCTGTCAATGTCATGGCTGTGGCGAAAGGCCAAGACGGACCATTCCATTGGCATTCGTGCCCTTCATAGACAACTTTGAATTTGGGATGACATTGTTCTGCGGTTGTAGGACCATATGGAGCAAAAAAATGGTTTTTGTCCATTAGAAATTTCCATGCGATAGCATAAGAATGATTTGCTAGATCAAAACTCCAAGGCGTGTAACCATGCAATTCCCTGACATCGCGTAATATTGCTTTGCTATCCATAGGCAGTACTTTTATAAAAGAAGCCTGTTCGTCCCATAGTAAATCAAACATTTTGTTACGGATAGCCTCTGCTTTCTCGTGAAAATAGGAACCTTGAGGATCATTCTTTTTCTGAGCGACCCAAGAAAGAGTATTTGCTTCTGCTGCCATATATGAGTTAATGGTAGCCCTATAGCCATTTCCTCCGATAGAAATTTCCATGCCGTCACGGTTGTCTGTTTGCCAGAAAAGGCCGGTTTCGGAATTAAATTTCTCTTTTTCCCATCCGTTGAAGTTAGAGACCAGCTCAGGATATGACTCTTTTAATATAGAGTCGTTCCCTGTGACTAAAAAATATTGGTAGATTGCATTCGCTATAGGAAAACTATAGGATCGAACATCACCTCCACCCCTTAACCAGTAATAGGCGTAATCATTCAAGTAACGCTGTTCATGTAGCCATCTCCCTTCCCTGAAATGAAACCAAGCTGGACAACAAATTCCGTTATATTTCCCAGCCCAAGAGACATCAGGCAGAAATTCTGTTATTATAAATCCCTCTGGTGTTTCTTTTATATGTTTTCTATAAGTCCACCATCGGAAATAATAAATCTCTTCGATATCTTTATCGGGACATTCGAAAAAAGGAATGTTTTCGGCGAGAAAATCTTTAGCTTGTTTGTTCGATATGGACTGTATGTATATTTCCTTATCTTGCTGGTTGAATTTATCCGCATATAAATCAGATAAATGACGATCTAAAATCTGCCCTTGAATATTTACAGAAAAACAAAGTCCAATAAGTAAATAGAAAATGTGTGTATGACTCCTGCTCATATAATGGTTTTATTGTAGGTGTCCTTCTAAAAGAAGGGCACCTAGGTTGGACATTATGTTTGTTTATAAATAATTAGGATTCTGCTCTAGGTTTGGATTTGAGGTCAATACTGTTTCCGGAATAGGGAATACTGAACGATAATCCCCCTCAGGCTTGTGAGATAACCAGCTCTTTGTCGTATATATACCAAAACGAATGGCATCTCTGCGGCGATGCATTTCCCAAGCAAATTCCCAACCCAGCTCATCATACATCCTTCCGAATTGGACTGGATCAGTGTTTCCTCTATCTACGATTTTATAATCTTCCACATAACCATATTGATAGCAAGTATTTCCCGCTAATTGGGAGTCTGTTACTGTCGCTAATTCAGGATTATCTTTAAACGCCCTTTGGCGCACTTGAGTAACCAAAGTACCAGCCCCGGATTTTCCTGTACGTAACAAGCATTCGGCTTTCATCATCATAATTTCCGCATATCTGAATACAGGAATGTCTGTGTTTGAACTGGAATATGAATTTTCAGCGACCTCAAATTTATTCATTCTGTAGCCTTCCAACTCACTGGTATAATTTCCGCTAGGAATATCCTTCGTGTAGATCAGGGGTTCTCCCATTTTATCATAAGTTCCGTATAAAGGAGTACCATCAGCGGCCAATTGTTGCCCCATAAGCCAAGTATCGGCTAAACGTGAATCTTTTTCATTGTAAGTGTCTATGAATTGAGTAACTCCCATGGCAGATCCACATCCCCAAGGTGTATCAATCGTATTGTATTTCTTTTTTAGTTCACCGTGCCAAGAAAACATAAATATACTGTTTCCCGTAGCGAAATTCTCGTCGTAAGGGATTGTAAAAATGATTTCTTTACAGCTTTCGACACCCAGGGTCCTAAAAGGATCTTTGTAATTTTCAGCTAAAGTGAATTTCCCGCTGTTTATAATATCATCACATTGGGTTATACAGTCATTCCAGCGTGCTTCGTTTATGTAAACTTGTGCGTTTAGATATAAGTTGGCTAATAGAGCTTTGGCTGCCCATTTCGTCATTCGCCCGTAATAATTGCCTCCTACTTCTTCGCTTAAATTAGGTATTACCTCTATAAGTTCGTTTTCTACAAAGTCGAAAATTTCTCTGCGTGTATTTTTGGCAGGTAAATCCATCGCAGTTGTTGTTACAAGAGGAGCGTCCCCGAAATTGTCACATATTTGCCAATAGTAGTAAGCTCGCATAGCCCGAAGCTCTGCTAATCCTTGTGTTTTTTCTGTGTCGGAGGGTGTGGGTATTACCCCTGTTTCAATTTGTTCGATAATTTTGTTACATAGTAAAGCCCCTTGATAGAACCATGACCATATATTTTTCACATGGTCTTGCTCTGAATTCCAGGTTTGATAATGCATACGGCGGTATGCGCCACCATCATCCCAACCAGAGGCATTAGGTGGCATAACGATTGCGTCTGCGCTTACTTCTTGTGCGCAAAAGTATCCCCAATGATCTGATTGGCTACGTAAATAACTATATACACTCGCTATAGAAGGAGTGAAATCATCTACTGTATAATTGTATGTTTGTTCTGTTACTTTCGAATATACGGTCTCATCCAGATTGTTGCTGCAAGAAAGTATGCTAAAAGAGCAGCAAGTGCCTAATAGAATTTTTATATAAGTATTCATGATTTATTGCGATTTAAAATTTAATAGAAACACCAAATGTGTAAGTTCGGGTAGACGGGTAACGGTTTTTGTTATCTACGCCAGGAGTCAAACCACTTAAACTGACCTCAGGATCGATTCCTGAATATCCAGTGATGGTGGCTAAGTTAGAGACTGTCCCATATATCCTTAACCGTTTAATCCATGTATTGAAATTGAATGTATAACCGAGGGTTATATTATCTATTTTCCAGTAGTTGCCTTTTTCGATGTAGTAGCTTACATATTGAAGTTCCTGATCTATCGCCAAAGGAGAGTTGCCAAATTTTGTGTCGAATGCCTCGTTTAGTACATTACCTCTTGCTAGCATGACAGGAGCCCCATATTGTAAGCGTGGCATATTCAAGATATCAAATCCGAAAGCTCCACGCATAGTTACTGAAAAATCGAAACCTTTCCAACTGATAGAATTGTTCCAATTAAGGTAGTGCTTAGGTAAGCCGTTTCCGATGACCTGTTTATCTGTTGGTTGTTGCTCGGAGATTGGTTTAGGGTTACCATCTGCTCCCTCTATGATCCAATGTCCATTATCGTCAATATCAATTGTTTTGTATCCCCAAAAATTACCTATTGGTTCACCTTCTTGAATGCGATGTGTAGTGGTTTGTAATGGTTCTCCGGTGGAACCTTTATCTGAGTAACCACTAGATATAAACTGATCATTAGATAGTGATAATAGCTTGTTTTTATTTGTTGAGTAGTTGGTCGAGGTTGTCCATTGAAAATCTTTGGTTTGTATGGGTATTGCGGTTATACCAACCTCGATACCTGAATTTCTCATAGAACCTGCGTTCGCCACCATACTAGAATAGAGATAAGGTGGAGATGGTACGGTATAATCCCATAGCAGATCCTCTGTTTTACGATTATAATAGTCAATATTACCGCTGATACGATCATCCAGAAATCCGAAATCTATACCAATGTTAACCTCTTTCTTTTTCTCCCATCTTAAATCTGGATTAGCGTTAGAATCTGGGCGGATGGTTTTTATATATAACCCATTGTAATATACATATGTGCCGAAATCCAATGTGTTTAAGGACATATAGGGATCATCGGGAACTGTACCGGTTATACCGAAACCTGCACGTAATTTTAAGGTGGATAGTTCTTCTATATCTTTTAGGAAATTCTCGCCTTTAATATTCCATGCACCGGATACGGAGGGGAAATTTCCCCATTTATGATCTGCGCCAAATTTGGTGGATCCTTCGTGACGAATACTGGCAGCTAGCATGTATTTACCCTTGTAACTGTAGTTTAAACGGCCGAAATAACCAATCAGCCTACTTTCGTTTGCTTCTGAGAATTCCGTGGCTTTGCCATCTTTTAAGGCTTGTCCGGTTTCCATATTATTGTATGTGTAATCGTCAGATGGAAAATCATAGTTTTGCATATAATAATTTTGATATGTATCCTTTTGCCAACTATAACCGGCCAATAGCGTGAATGAATGGTCTTCTAGTAGTGTTTTCCTCCATTGAACTGTTAGCTCTGATAGATCTTGCGCTTTTCGTGTTGTTCCGCGAGATGCGTAACCATTTTTCCCATCTCTCCATGTAGATTTATGGTTTTGCGTCTCGTAATAACCTCGTGTTTGATTATAAGTGTTGGAAGAAACGAGATATTTAATGTCCAAGCCTTCTATTGGAGTGTAAGTGATATTTCCAAACATCCTCAAATTTGTAGCTTGATTTTCTCCTTCAACCTCATTTAGCATAGCGACAGGATTATAATATTCGTTTTTGGTACTTTCCGAATATTTTCCCTCTGCATTATAGACAGGTGTTGTTGGATTGTATATCAGAGCATTCCTGTAAACCTCGCTGTTATAACTTCCTCCATCCGAGCCAGAGAAATAACTTTGCTTATATCCGCTTAAACTAGCGTTTAATTTTAATTTATTGTTGAACATACGATGTGTAATTTCAATACGGGGATAATACATCTGGTTGTTGGTTCGCTTGATTAATCCATTTAACCCCCTATATTCAAAACTAGCTACATAATTTGTTGTACGACTACCACCTCGTAAGCTGATGTTGTAAATTTGAGTAAATGGGGTACGGGTTACTTGGTCTAGCCAGTCGGTTGTAGCACCATCGTCTTGAGCCCCGGCTACTCCTTCTTTAACTCGTTGACGGTATTCGTCCGCATTCATAAAAGGCAGTCTTTTTATTATTTGTTGTGTGGATATATATGCGTTCACGTCCACCTCTGTTGGCATTTCTCCTAAGGTGTTTTTAGTCGTGATCAGAATTACGCCATTTGTTCCACGTGTTCCGTAGATCGCTGCGGCAGAGCCGTCTTTTAATACGTCTATTTGTTGAATGTCATCAGGTGAAACTGAATTTAAGTCTCCTGGAATACCATCAATCAAAACGAGTGGGCTTGCGCTGGCTTTTAGGGTTGTGATTCCCCTAAGAGAAATTTCGGATGTAGATGTTGGATTTGCGTCTGGTGTGATGATGCTTAAACCCGGTACTTGTCCTTTAATAAGTTGGGCTGGGTCGGTAGACGGTGTTTTGATGAAATTTTCGGATTTGATAGAAGAGATTGCACTTGCGACTTCTCCTTTTTTTTGAGTACCATAGCCAACAACGACTACTTCATCTAAACTTTGTGTATCTTCCGCTAAACGAACAGTTATTTCTTTCTTGCCGTTTACATTGATATCTTGACTCAAATACCCGATGTATGAAATTTGGATAATAGCGTTTTCTGGAACTTCCAGTGTATATTTTCCATTAAAGTCTGTAATGGTTCCGATAGATGTCCCTTTTATGAGAACGTTGGCTCCTATGATAGGTTCTCCATTTTTATCAATTACAGTTCCTGTAATTCCTTTTTTACTTTGTTGGGGAGATGAATCTCTATTTACCTCTTTTCTCATCAGAAAGATGTTCTTCCCTTCTATCTTATAGATCGTGTCTGTATTCTTGAAGATATTGGACAAAATCTCCGTTACAGTTTGGTTGGAGGCTGTAATTGAGATTCTTCGTTCAAGATCCACTTCTTCAACGTTGTAAATGAAAAGATAGTCTGTCTGTTTTTCAATCTCCTCCAGAATATTGTACGTTTTAGCGTTATTTAGTATAAAGTCTATACGCATATTTTGTGAGCGAACAGAAGCTAATAATCCGGTAGTAAAAATAAATAGTGTTGTTAAGGCTAACTTCATGACTCGAAATATTTTATTTTCCATACATTTGTGATGTTTTAATGTTAGTACTAAATAATTTAAGGATAATTCGGTGCTGACTTCTGCCGGGAGATGCTGCAACATTTCCCGGTTTTTCATACCGATTGAATTTATCGACTTTTCTGTTTCATAGGCATATTGATTTAAGTAGTGAATAAATGTGTTTATTTTATTATAATCAAATTCTCTTCCTCATTCTTCGTATAAGTAAACTTATGTTTTAATTGAAGTACTTTTAGCACATGTTCGACTCCATCCTTAATCCTAAACTTACCGGAGTAACGATACTGGAGTAGGGATGGGCGTTGTACGTCTATCTGGATATCGTAATAAAGTTGTAACTTGTCTATTAGATCTTGGATCGATTCATTTTCAAAACAAAATAGGCCCTCTTTCCACTTGAAATAGTTGTAATCCGAGATGTGAGATGTTTCTAGTCTTCCATTGTTGGCTACGGCGATCTCATCAGGTTTTAGACGAAGACTTTGAGATAACTCCGGTGAAGTTATTTCTACACTTCCTTTTATAAGGGCAGTTTCAAACAATGGGCTGTTGTGATAGGCTTTTACATTAAATTCAGTCCCCAATACTTGGATTGTATACTTTGGAGTTTGCACGGTAAATGGACTTTTTTCATTGTGCTGGACGGAGAAGTAGCCTTCGCCGTCTAATTCCACGTTGCGAGTGTTTGCGCTGAATTGTTCAGAAAATTTTAGGGTTGAGCGAGAGTTTAGCCATACATGTGTACCATCGGCCAAGGTGACCTCTGCCCGTTGTCCGGCTGGTACATGAATAGTTTGCATTTGTGCCTTGTCTGGTTGTTGTGTCAATAGTTGTTTACTACCCCAAAAACCAACCAAAAAGATGGCTGCGATCTTTAAGAGCTCGATAGTTATTTTTTGTATTGAGAAATGTCTCTTTCTAACGGAATATTTCTCGTTTGTATCACTTTGCCAAAGTGAGAGATCATATAATTTGCGCAAAGCTAGAAATTCACGCATATTCTCCGGGCTTTCGTCCAACCATGACGCTACTTTCAGTCTCTCTTCTTCGGAAACCTCACCTCTTATATATCGTTGTAGTAATTGCTCCATGAATATCTATTAATTTCGCTTTGTATTATAAAAACGATACAATGAGGTAGATCCCTAGTGGAAAAGCGAAAAAAATTAAGAAAAAAGAAAATAAAATAAGGGCAGGTAATCTTTTAGGTTGATACGTAATACCTTTAATGCCTTAGTTATATGATATTCTACTCCTTTTGCAGTAATGTTGGTCTCTTCCGCTATTTCTTTCACGGTTTTATTCTCGAAACGACTCATCTCGAATATCCGGCGGGTTTGCTCGGGCAATGATTGTAGTGTATTGTGTATGATGGTTTGTATTTCGTGAGAGAATATTTCTTCTGGATCACATGCTTCAAGTGTCGATATACGAATATTGAGTTCACGATCATTAAGTTCCATGATGTTTTCAATGGCGGATTCGTGGATTACTTTATGTCGTAAATAATCTAAGGCTTTGTTTTTTAATATGGTTAGCAGAAGAGTTTCTGAGGTCTCTGCCTCTTGTGATAGGGATAATCTCCAATATTTCACGAGAGATTCTGCCACGATATCTTCTGCCGCCATATCGTCGTGTACATATGATTTTGTAAACAGAAATGACCGTCGGTAATTTCGTTCATAGATACTATTGAAATCATCTCCTTTCATTTTCAATGTAGATTGGATGACAAATGTAGAAATTTTTGGATAGAAAAACAGTATTGGGCTAAAAAAGATGTTAAGAACAGATTGAGCGGTGAAAAATGGATATCTTTGTGAAAAGCATTAAATCATTAGGTCTTATGGATATAGGAATGCGGAACTACGATCTTCGGACTTTAATTGATGATGTGGAGGCGGAAGTCTCGTCTTTCTTATATCGGGAAGTTTGTTCGGGAATTGAGATCTGGAGATGTGGATGCCTTCCTCACTCGTTTAAAAGCCTTTTTCGCTGATTTCCCTTATGAGTTAAAGGCTAAAACGGAGTGTCATTATCAAGTAGTGTTTTATCTGGTGTTTAAATTGATGGGACAATTCTGTGATGCGAAGGTGCGCGGTGCGAAGGGACGTGCGGATGCGGTAGTAAAGACGAAAGATTATATTTATGTTTTTGAGTTCAAGCTGGACGGTTCCGTGAAAGATGCCTTGAGGCAGATTGACGAGAAAGGTTATCTGCTGCCTTATGAGGCTGATGGGCGTGAACTGGTGAAAATAGGTGTTTCCTTTAGTAAAGAGGATCGGAATCTGGGTTGTTGGGAGATTGTTTAGACCTGCGCTAAACCACTAGAATAAAGTTTCCCAAGTGAATAACTTATCACTTCCTAACTCGTAAGCTTGTGGCTTTACAAGCCGTAAGTTATTCACTTAACACTTCGATAATTAACAATAAGTCTTATTTGAAACTGCTTGTTTAATTCGTTGATAAATAGCTTTTTATAAACATGTGCATGTTTTACTCCAAACACGTACGTGTTTTGATGAAAAGTAAAAGTTTTTTGAACCAGTCTCTCTGCCATTCCCAGAATGGTGAGATATTGGCTTCTTAATATGTTAAAAATCATCCTATATACGAAACATCTCTATAATCCGTTGTTATATGAAGGATTATCGATATTTTTGTAAATAAACTAGGTAAGCATATGGCAGCGAAGAAAGACAGAGTACTTTGGGCGGATGACGAGATTGATTTGTTGAAACCGCATATCTTGTTCTTGCAGGACAAAGGGTATGAGGTCGTTCCGGTGGTGAGCGGGCAAGACGCTATTGACTGCTGTAAGGAACAATCGTTTGATATTATTTTTCTCGATGAGAATATGCCCGGCTTGACAGGGTTGGAGACGCTGTCGCATATCAAGGAGATCGCTCCGAATGTGCCGGTCGTGATGGTGACTAAAAGTGAGGAGGAAAGTATCATGAATCAGGCGATCGGAAATAAGATCGCGGATTATTTGATCAAACCGGTAAATCCCAACCAATTGCTTCTCTCTATCAAGAAGAATGTCCATAAGAACGTGATTATCTCCGAGACGACAACGGTGGGTTATCAGCAGGAATTCGGTCGTATCGGTATGCAAATCAATGATTCCTTGACCACAGACGACTGGATGGAGGTCTATAAGAAACTGGTGTACTGGGAACTGGAACTGGAAAGCAGCCAAGTGGCAATGACAGATATGCTCCGTATGCAGAAGGAAGAGGCCAATAACGCTTTTGCCAAATTCGTGAAGAAGAATTATGTGGACTGGATACAGTATCCGGCCGATCGCCCGTTGATGAGCCCCGACCTGTTTAAGAAGAAGGTTTTCCCAATGTTGGATAATGACGAGAAGGTTTTCTTTATATTGATCGATAATTTCCGGCTGGATCAATGGCGGGTGGTAAAAGAATTGCTTACTGAGTATTTTACGTTTGACGAGAGCTTGTATTATAGCATACTGCCAACCGCCACGCAATATGCCCGCAACTCTATATTCTCGGGCTTGATGCCTTCGCAAATAGAGCAGATGTTTCCGGATTTGTGGGTAGATGAGGAGAGCGAGGAAGGTAAGAATTTGAATGAGGCTCCATTGATTCAAACCCAGATCGATCGGTTCCGTAAGAAATATACCTTCTCATATAATAAAGTACACGATTCCCAATATGGAGAGAAATTGTTGGCTACGATCCCTTCTCTTACTCGTAATCAACTGAATGTGATTGTGCTGAACTTCGTGGATATGCTTTCGCATGCTCGTACGGAGAGTAAGATGATCCGTGAGTTGGCGCAAAGCGAGGCGGCCTATCGCAGCTTGACTAAATCATGGTTCCAGCACTCTTCTACGCTTGAGTTGTTCAAACGAATCGCCGAGCGGGGAGCTAAGGTAATCGTTACGACCGATCACGGAACGATCCGGGTAACGAATCCGATCAAGGTGATAGGTGATAAGAATACGAATACCAATCTACGCTATAAGGTAGGCAAGAACTTGAACTACAATCCAAAAGAGGTATTCGAGATCCGGGACCCGGAAAAAGTAGGGCTTCCCTCCCCGAATCTAAGCAGTAAGTATATTTTCGCCTACGGAGAGAATTTCTTCGCTTATCCGAATAATTATAACTATTACGTATCCTATTATAAAAATACATTCCAGCACGGAGGAATCTCGATGGAGGAGATGTTGGTGCCGTTTATTACGATGGAACCGAAATGATAATATGCCGAAAAGTTGCGTATATCATAAATATCACGAACTTTGCAGTCCATATAAACTGTAAACACGAATGCTATGAGCATACTGAAAATAGAAAGTTTGGATAAGATCCATGAGGCGGCTAAGGAGTTTATCGCCGGGATGGATGATCGTACGGTCTTTGCCTTCTATGGTCCGATGGGGGCCGGTAAGACTACCTTTATCAAGGCGATCTGTGAGGAATTGGGTGTGGAGGACGTGATCAACAGTCCCACATTCGCTATTATCAATGAGTACCGTAGCGATACGACGGGAGAATTGATTTATCATTTTGATTTTTACCGGATCAATAAATTGAGTGAGGCGGAGGATATCGGAACAGAGGATTATTTCTATAGCGGAGCTTTATGTTTTATCGAATGGCCGGAGAAAATAGATGAGTTGTTGCCCGGTGATGTGGTAGATGTAACGATCTCGGAGAATCCGGACGGTTCACGTACTGTAGAGGTTAAGTAAGTCTATGGATCCTTCCGAATACTTTATCTTATCCTTGTTTATCGCTTTGGGATTGTTCTCAATCGTAGCGGCGATCTGTAATTTTGATTGGTACTTTAAAACCAGCGGGGCGATGACTTTCGTGAACTGGTTCGGTCGTGGCGGCGCACGTATCTTCTATGCGTTGTTGGGAATCGGGCTGATCGCTTGTGGGGCGCTGGGACTTATGTATTGGTGATAAAAAGTAAATTATACTTACTTGTCCTAGTAAGTATAATCAAAATGCCTAAGTAAGTATAACTTCGTTGTCTGATGAAGTTATACTTACTTTGAGAAAGGCCCTATTCCGCTAATTGGAAATCAAGTTGTTTACGTTCCAAATTCGCTTGCGCTACTTTGATAGTGATAGGGTCTCCCAAACGATATTGACGTTTCTTGCGACGGCCCAATAAACAATAATTCTTCTCATCAAACTCATAGTAATCATCATCCAGATCACGGATTGGTACAAGCCCCTCGCATTTATTCTCGTTCAGTTCTACGTAAAGTCCCCATTCGGTGACACCGGAGATAACGCCGTCGAATACCATGCCGAGCTTATCCTGCATGAATTCTACTTGCTTATATTTGATGGATGCACGCTCTGCGTTGGCGGCGACTTGCTCCATGTTGGAACAATGATCGCATAAATCCTCATACTTCTTTTGTATAACGCTACGGCCACCAGCTAGATAACGTTCCAGCAATCGGTGTACCATCATATCCGGATAACGGCGGATAGGAGAGGTGAAATGTGTATAGTATTCGAAAGCCAAGCCATAGTGACCGATATTCTCCGTGGAGTAACGGGCCTTTTGCATGGCACGGATCGCCACTGTCTCGATCAAGTTCTCTTCCGGCTTTCCTTGTACATTGTCTAATAAGGAGTTGATTCCTTTGGAGACATCCGTCTTCGTGCCGTCTGTTTTCAACTTATAGCCGAAGCGACGGATAAAAGAGGCGAAATTCTCCATTTTATCTGGGTCCGGAAGCTCATGGATACGATAAACAAATGTCTTCTTAGTCTTTCCTTTAGGAGGACGGCCCACGAACTCGGCTACGGTACGGTTTGCCAATAGCATGAACTCCTCGATTAACTTATTAGCGTCTTTTGAGACCTTGAAATAAACACGGACCGGTTTCCCTTGTTCGTCGATCTCGAATTTAACCTCATAACGGTCGAAGTTGATAGCGCCACTCTTGAAACGACGTTCCCGCAATTTCTTGGCAAGGTCGTTCAAGGCTAGAATCTCCTCTTTATAATCTCCCTCGCCGGTTTCGATCACCTCTTGTGCCTCCTCATAGGTAAAGCGGCGGTCGCTCTTGATGATCGTGCGGCAGATCCGGGAGTTTTGTACCACGGCATCGCTATTTAGTTCGAAGACAGCGGAGAAGCATAATTTTTCCTCGTCGGGACGTAAAGAGCATATTTGGTTGCAAAGTCGCTCAGGAAGCATCGGTATCGTACGGTCTACCAGATAAACGGAAGTCGCACGGCTTTGCGCCTCTTTATCGATGACACCGTCCGTTTTTACATAATGTGTTACGTCAGCGATATGTACGCCAACCTCCCAGTTCCCGTTATCCAAACGGCGTGCGGAAAGGGCGTCGTCGAAGTCTTTCGCGTCCTTCGGGTCGATCGTGAAGGTTGTTATCCCCCGGAAATCCTCCCGGTTCTCAATTTCCTCCGGAGAGATCGCTTCCGGGATCTTATCCGCCGCTTTTTCTACCGAGGAAGGATATTTGTAAGGCAATCCGAATTCGGCAAGGATCGCGTGCATCTCGGCGGTATTCTGTCCGGCGATACCTAATATATCGATGACCTCACCCAGTGGATTCTTGGCTTCATCCGGCCATTCCACGATACGTACGATCGCTTTGTCGCCGTTCTTGCCCCCTTTCAGTTTATCCTTAGGGATGAAAATATCGTTTGCCAACGTCTTGTTTTCCGTAATCAAGAAGGCAAAGCCTTTAGCTACTTGAAGTTTGCCTACGAAAGTACGCTCCTTGCTCTCAAGGATTTCCACGACCTCACCTTCCGGCTCGGCACCTTTACGTTTGGCGAAAAGCTGTACTTTCACTTTGTCTCCATCCATGGCATGCCCGGAATTACGTTCAGCGATAAATACCGGCGTACCTCCGTCTTCAGGGATGAAAGAATTCTTTCCATTGCTGCGGCGTGCGAAAGTTCCTACGGCTAGGGTTCCCAATCCGTTGAGACGGTAACGGCCACGGTCGATCTCGGTGATGATATCCTCGGCGGACAAATCATACAGGATGTCTACCACCTGCAATTTCTGCACTTGGTTCTCGACTCCGATGATCTTGCTGATTTGTTTATAGTTGAAAGGTTCCTTGGGAGAGGATTGGAAAACGGAAATGATGGCTTGGATCATCGCTTCTTTTTTCATACGTTTACCAACACCCTTTTCCTTTTTTCCTTTTTTCTCCTTATTGTTATCTTTTTTTGCTGGTCTATTCTTTGCCATTCTGTATAATTATTTGCATTTGTTTTTGTGGAGACGGGGCACGCCTCGTCTTTTGCACGCCATGTCTACAAAGGAAACAATTTAAATTGATATTTGGTTGACAATTGTGTTAATTAGATTTATTAAGCTCGCGGATTCTTAATGGAAACAATTCGCCGGCACCCCTTTCGCTCCGGGCTTGCAACAGAATACGCTACCGCTTAGTGGATATTCCTCAAGCTGTTCCTCACTCAATCCGGCACGGGCGGTCGTTATATAAAGCGTGTCGAGCTTATCCCCTCCAAAAGCGCATGACGCTACGTGGGGGGCCGGTACGACAATTTTTGTCAACAGGTCGCCGGTATAGGGATTGTAACAATAAACACCGCCACCTCCCCATTGAGCCACCCAAAGGTTGTCGTTGCAATCTATCGTCATTCCATCCGGGGAGCCGGTGCCCTCGGGTATATTTACGGCTACGCCATCGTACAATATGTCACCGGAGCTATCGTCATACCGGAAACGTATGATCTTACGGGTAGGTGTGTCGTTGTAATACATGTATTTCTTGTTGGCGGACCATACGATCCCATTGGAGATCGTGACTTTTGTCAACTTTGTTTCGACGGTTCCGTCTGCCCATACACAATAAAGGCTGGCAGCCCCTTTAGGCGCGCCAAATCCCATGGTGCCGATCCATAAGCGTCCGGACGGGTCGCATTTCCCATCGTTGCAACGAATCTTCCCGTTATTGTCCGGGATTGGGGCGATAGATGTCGTGTTTCCATCCGTTAGGTTTACACGTATGATCTCGTTTTGTAAAGCGACGACTACCGTACTGTCCGTTTCCGGTACGACGGTAGAGACCATGCGGTCGAACTGCCATGAACGGCAATTTTGCAAGTCCGGTATATACTCATATAACGTCTTTCCTTCAATATCTACCCAGAAAAGTGTATTGCGATCGGGATGCCAAATCGATCCCTCCCCTGTAGTAGCTTCCGCCCGAAACGCCAGATCGGGGCTGATTATAATAGGATCGTTTATACAAGAGGTTCCTTCAAACATGATAAATGCCAATATTAATTTAATAACTATTTTTTTCATGGTATGCTATGAATCTGAGTTTACAAAGGTATAAATTTGTTTTATAATGCCATGATAAAAGATTATTTATGTAACTTTGCCGCTTAAATAAAATTACCGATGAGCGTAGAGATAAGAGAAGTTACCAATAAGAAGGAGCTTAAGAAGTTTGTCAAGTTCAATATCGAATTATACAAGGGTAATCCCTATCACGTACCGGGTTTAATAGAGGAAGAGATGATGACGCTGGATAAGAAGAAAAATCCGGCGTTCGAGGTGTGCGACGCTATTTACTTCCTTGCCTATAAGGACGGGAAGGTGGTAGGCCGTATCGCCGGTATGGTGAATCGCCCGAGTAACGAGGCTTGGGGACAGAAACGTGCCCGCTTTGGTTTCGTTGATTTTATTGATGATGACGAGGTGGTTGATGCCCTTTTTGGCGCTGTCGAGAAATGGGCCCGCGAACAAGGCATGGAGGAGATCCACGGTCCGATGGGCTTTACCGATATGGATCACGAGGGTATGTTGATCGAGGGTTTCGATCAGATCGGTACGATGGCTACAATTTATAATTATCCCTATTACCCCAAGCAAGTGGAGCGTATCGGATACGGAAAGGATCAAGATTGGCATGAATTTAAGATCTATATACCGGATGGCGTTCCCGAGAAGCATTTGCGTATCGGCGAGATCGTGAAGAAGAAATACGGATTGAAGGTGCTGAAGTTCAAGAACGCTAAGGAGATTATGCCTTACGCCCGTCCGGTATTCCATACATTGAATGCGGCTTTCGCTCCCTTGTATGGTTTCGCGCAATTGACCGAGAAGCAGATCGATTATTATATCAATATGTATATCCCTATGCTGCGTTATGATTTGGTAACGCTGATCGTAAGGGAAGAGGATAATGCGGTGGTTGGCTTTGGCATCTCCCTGCCCAACCTTTCGAGAGCCTTGCAAAAGGCTCGTGGGCATATGTTACCCTTCGGGTGGATTCATTTGCTGAAAGCGTTGAAGAGCAAACCGAAAGTAATCGACCTGTATTTGACAGGAGTCTTGCCGGAATATCAAAGTAAAGGTGTGAACGCTTTATTATTTAATGACTTGATTCCGGTCTATAAGCGTATCGGTGCCGTTTACGCCGAGAGTAACCCGGAGCTGGAGACGAATAGCGCCGTACAAGCGCAATGGGATTATTTCAAGCGAGAGCATCATAAATCAAGAAGAGCGTATATTAAAAAGTTATAAGAGATATGGATGAGCTGAATTCAACGATACAACAACCTACGGAATATAACGATGATGACATCAAGACACTGGACTGGATGGAGCATATCCGCCGGCGTCCCGGTATGTATATCGGAAAACTAGGGGACGGTAGCTATGCCGATGATGGTATCTATGTGTTGTTGAAGGAGGTGCTGGATAACTCTATCGACGAGTACATGATGGGGTATGGCAAAAGTATCGAGGTGACTATCGAGGAAGGTACGGTAGCCGTACGGGATTATGGCCGTGGTGTCCCTCTGGGTAAAGTCGTGGATGTGTCTAGCAAGATGAATACCGGCGCTAAATACGATAGCAAGGCGTTTAAGAAATCCGTGGGTTTAAATGGTGTGGGTATCAAGGCGGTGAATGCCTTGAGTAGTTATTTCTTGATAACCAGCTACCGTGACGGAGAGTGTAAGCGGGTGGAATATAGTAAGGCGATCGTCACGGAGGAATCGGATATCCAACCGACCGGGGAGGCGAACGGTACGCAGGTATTCTTTGTCCCGGACCGGGAGATCTTTAAGGATTATCATTATAAGGACGAGTTTATCGAGGGGCTATTAAAGAACTATGTCTTCTTGAACTCGGGACTTTCCATTATTTACAACGGCAAGCGTTTCTATTCCCGCAATGGTCTGGTGGATTTGTTGAACGAGAATATGACCACCGAGCCTCTTTACCCGATCATCCACCTGAAAGGGGAGGATATAGAGGTGGTTATCACGCATAGCAACCAATATGGAGAGGAATATTATTCGTTCGTGAACGGCCAGCATACCACCCAAGGCGGTACGCACCTTTCCGCTTTCAAGGAGTCTGTAGGCCGTGTCATCAAGGAATATTACAATAAGAATTTCGAGTATTCGGATATTCGTGCGGGTATCGTGGCCGCTATCAGCATAAAAGTGGAGGAGCCTGTATTCGAGAGCCAGACAAAGACCAAGCTCGGCTCGAAAGATATAGGACCGGACGGCCCTACGGTAGCGAAGTTTATCGGTGATTTCATCAAGAATGACCTGGATAACTATTTGCATAAGAATATGGAGACTTCGGAGCTTTTACTGAAGAAGATCTTGGAGTCCGAGAAAGAGCGCAAGGCGATCGCCGGTGTTACGAAGCTGGCCCGCGAGCGTGCGAAGAAAGCGAATTTACATAATAAGAAACTAAGGGATTGCCGGATTCACCTGACCGACTCGAAAGGGGATCTGCTAGAGGAAAGTAGTATCTTTATCACGGAGGGTGACTCGGCTAGCGGTTCTATCACGAAGAGCCGTAACCCGAATTACCAAGCTGTATTTAGTTTGAGGGGTAAGCCCTTGAATAGTTATGGCTTGACAAAGAAGATCGTTTACGAGAACGAGGAGTTTAACTTGCTTCAAGCGGCCTTGAATATTGAGGATGGCTTGGAAGGTTTGCGGTATAATAAGGTGATTATCGCGACAGATGCCGACGTGGTGCATATCCGTTTATTGTTGATTACCTTCTTCTTGCAATTCTTCCCCGATTTGATTAAGCGTAATCATGTTTATATCTTGCAAACCCCGTTATTCCGGGTACGTAACCGGCAGAAGACGTGGTATTGTTATTCAGAGGAGGAACGCTTGGCTGCCATAGCCGCTGCCGGGAAGAATCCGGAGATCACCCGATTCAAAGGTCTGGGAGAGATCTCTCCCGATGAGTTCAAGCATTTTATCGGCAAGGATATACGCCTTGATCCGGTGACAATGAAGAAAGAGGACCTCGTGAAAGATATGCTCGAGTTCTATATGGGGAAGAATACCATGGAGCGACAGAACTTTATTATCGATAACTTAGTGGTTGAAGAAGATGTCATCAATTGAAAATAAACGTATCGCGCTTTTTCCCGGTACCTTCGATCCTTTTACGATCGGGCATCAATCCTTGGTAAGGCGTGGGTTGGAACTGGTGGACGAGATCGTGATCTCGATCGGTATCAACGATAAGAAGCTTACCTATTTCTCCTTGGAGAAGCGGATGGAAGCGATCTGGAATCTATACAAGGATAATCCAAGGGTGAAAGTCATGTCATATAATCAATTGACGGTGGATTTCGCTAAAGAGGTCGGAGCCGGCTTTATCTTAAGAGGAATCCGTACGGTCAATGATTTCGAATATGAGAAGACGATCGCGGACGTGAATCGTAAGTTGACGGGTATCGAGACTTTTATCTTGTTTACGGAACCGGAGCATACGCATATTAGCTCAAGCATTGTCCGTGAGTTGTTACGCTACGGCAAAGACATTTCCCAATTCGTCCCTAAAGAGACGAGATTGTATTGAAAATTATGAAACGAATATATCTGATGAAAAGAATCGTCTTATCCCTGCTGATCGTCCTAGGTGTGTTTACCGGAGCGACAGCGCAAAAAGCGAATATGGATGCCCGGAAGCTCCAATTGGCTTTATTCGCCATCTCTAATCTATATGTCGACTCTACTAGCGAGACGAAGTTGGTGGAAGACGCTATAGTCGGCATGTTGGATAAGCTAGACCCTCATTCCAATTATATGGATCCGGAGGAGACGAAAGAGATGACCGAGCCTTTACAAGGCAATTTCGATGGTATCGGCATACAGTTCAATATGTTGACGGATACGCTTTACGTGATTCAGGTAATCCCCGGAGGTCCCTCTGAGAAGGTGGGGTTGATGGCGGGCGACCGTATTATCCAAGTAGACGATACCTTGATCGCCGGCGTGAAGATGAAGACTACCGATATCATGAAGAAACTACGCGGACCGAAAGGTACCGAGGTGCGTGTGAAAGTAAAGCGAGGTAAGAATCCCGAGCTGACGGAATATAGGATCATCCGCGGCAAGATACCCGTATATAGCTTGGATGCCGCTTATATGGCGGATAAGAATACCGGTTATATTAAGTTGAACCGTTTCGCCGCTTCTTCCGCCGATGAATTCAGGGAGGCGTTGGAGAAGCTCCGGAAACAGGGCATGAAGAACTTGATTCTGGATTTGCAGGGAAATGGCGGGGGATATTTGAATATCGCCATAGAGCTGGCGGATGAGTTCTTGGATAAAAACCGGTTGATCGTTTATACGAAAGGGAGTAAGCAACCTCGTGAGGAGGCGAACTCTACCGCTCGCGGACAATTCCAAGAGGGACGTTTGGTCGTGCTGGTGGACGAGTCCTCGGCTTCGGCCAGCGAGATCGTCTCCGGCGCTATTCAAGATTGGGACCGGGGCGTGATCGTAGGTCGCCGTACCTTTGGTAAAGGTTTGGTACAGAAACCGATTCCCCTGCCGGATGGTTCCATGATTCGTTTGACGGTTTCCCGTTACTATACACCCACCGGACGTTGTATACAAAAGCCTTACGAGAACGGGAAGATCGAGGAGTACCACCATGATCTGATCGACCGTTATAACCGGGGGGAGTTGATGAGTGCCGATAGCATTCATTTCCCCGATTCAATGAAGTATAACACCTTGGTTACCGAGCGTACCGTATATGGAGGTGGAGGTATTATGCCGGACGTGTTCATCCCGGTAGATACGACTCGCTATACGGATTATCACCGGAAACTGGTAGCTTCCGGTTTAGTCAATCGGGTGTCCATGAATTATCTGGATCGTAATCGGAACCAGATGATGGCTAAATATCCGAAGTTCCAGCAATATAAGCAAGATTTCGTGGTCGGAGAGGATATCATGGAGGAGCTTCTGAAGATGGCCGGCGATGAGAAGATTGAGTTTGAGGAAGAAGAATATAATCGTTCGAAGCCGTTGATCATGCTTCAGATCAAGGCGCTTATCGCACGGGATCTCTATGATATGGCGCAGTACTTCCAGATTATCAATGATGATAATCCGAGTTACCAGAAAGCGCTTCAGATTATTAATAATAAAGAAACTTACAATAGGCTTTTAGGACGTTAGCCAACGTAAACTGATAAGGGTATGTATTGGACGCTTTTTCTGACATTCGTGAAAATCGGTATGTTTACCATCGGAGGTGGTTACGCCATGTTGCCGCTTATCCAGCGGGATGTGGTAGACCGAGGGTGGATGACGAAAGAGGACTTTATCGACGTTTTCTCCGTGGCCCAATCGTTGCCGGGTATTTTCGCCGTGAATATAGCGATCTTCGTGGGTTATAAACTGAAGAAGACATGGGGCGGTTTTGTTTGTGCTTTGGGCACGATTCTCCCTTCTTTTGTAATCATGCTCTTGATCGCGTTATTCTTTACGCAGGTAAAGGATAATGTATGGGTGGAGAAGGCGTTTATGGGATTGCGTCCGGCGGTGGTCGCCTTGATCGCCGTGCCTTGTCTGACAACCGCACGTTCTATCAAGTTGAGTTACGTGCAAATGATCATACCTGTCGGGGCGGCATTGCTGATCTGGATGGGTGGGGTGTCTCCCGCTTGGATTATCTTGGCGGCTATAGCCGGAGGTTTGGTGTATGGTTTAAATAAGAAGGGCTGATATGATTTGGTTACAATTATTATATGTATATCTGAAGATCGGTATATTGGGCTTTGGTGGTGGGTATGCGATGTTATCCTTGATACAAGCCGACGTGGTGGACCGCTATGGTTGGATTTCCTTGCAGGAGTTTACCGATATTGTCGCTATCTCTCAAATGACACCCGGACCGATCGGTATCAATAGCGCCACCTATATAGGGTATACGGCGGTGCATAATGCGGGGTATTCGGAGACGATGAGTATCCTAGGATCTTGCCTGACGACATTTGCGGTATGTCTGCCTTCTTTCTTATTGGTCCTTCTGATCTCTTATTTCTTCGCTAAGTTTCGGAATAATAAATATGTAGAGGCGGCTTTCCTTGGATTACGCCCGGCTACGGTGGGACTGATCGCTGCCGCTGCCTTGCTATTAATGAATAAAGAGAACTTCATCGACTACAAGAGCTTCTTGATCTTTGGTGCCGCTTTCATCCTAACATGGAAATTCAAGGTACATCCTATCTTGATGATCATCTTGGCGGGTATCGCGGGTATTATTTTATATTGGTAATCCCGATGTCGATGGAATTGCCCGTTTAATCGGTGAAAACAGCCCCTTTTTCTAGTCTGGTTGCCCATGTTTTTAAGGTAATATAGTTTTGCTTTCGTAAAAAGATAGAAAACGAAGGCAATATGAAACAATACGCTTTATTATTCGCATGTCTGTTCTTCCTCTGTGTAGGGAGTAAGGCACAAGAGCAACCTACCCGATGGACGTTGCGCGCTTGCTTGGATTACGCTTTGGAGCATAATATCCAAGTAAAGAAAAGCAAGGTGTCGCATCTTTCCGGTATAGAGGATACGAAGCAGGCGAAAGCACAGCTTTTCCCTTCCCTTTCGGCTTCGGTTACCCAAGGATTCGTGAATTATCCTTCGAGCGACGCCGCTACGAATAATAGCTATAGCGGTAATTATGCGCTGAACGCTAAATGGACGCTTTTTGATGGAGGGCAACGTGTACAGGCGATCAAGCAACAGGAAATACAAAATACCGTCGATGAGCTGGGTATCGAGCAAAATGAGGATGATATCCAAATCTCCTTGATACAGACCTATATGCAGGTACTATATGCGATGGAGTCCGTTCGTATCAACCAAAATACGGTCGAGGTATCTACGGCGCAACGGGATCGTGCGGTGGAGTTGCTACGTGCCGGTTCGATCTCGAAAGTGGATTTGGCTCAGTTGGAAAGCCAGTTAAGCACCGATAAATATCAATTGGTCGTAGCCCAGACGAATCTAGACAATTATAAGTTGCAATTGAAGCAATTACTAGAACTGGATATAACCGAAGAGATCGAATTGGTGATGCCGGAGCTTACGGAGAAAGATATCTTAACCCCGCTTCCGAGCAAGCAAACGATTTACAATACCTCTCTGGCCGTGATGCCGCAAATAAAGAGCAGTGAGCTGGCCGTGGACATCGCCGAGCTGGAGAAGAAAAAGGCGAAAGGTGCTTTCCTTCCTTCGCTCTCCATGAACGCCGGGCTGGGTACCGGCCATCTTTCCGGAACGGATTACGCTTTCGGTAGCCAGGTCTGGAATAGTTTCAACGAGAGTGTCGGATTGACGATCAGCATCCCTATCTTCAGTAACCGTCAGTATAAGACGGCCTATAACAAGGCGAAATACGCGATTACCACCAGCCAGTTGGAGTTGCTGAATACCCAAAAACAATTGCTGCAAACCGTGGAGGGGATCTATCTGGACGCTACCTCGTCGCAGACCCAATATACCTCGGCTACCGAACGCTTGAGTTACGTGAAAGAAAGCTATAACTTGATCGATGAGCAATTCAGCCTCGGTATGAAAAATACGCTTGAGCTATTGACGGAGAAGAACAATTATCTGACCGCCCAGCAAGAGCAGCTACAAGCGAAATACATGGCCTTGATGAGCGTTCAATTGCTGAATGTTTATCAGAAGAAGCCGGTTGCGGAGAATTATTAACCCACTAATGGATATATTTACTCCACTCTCTTTTTTCAAGGTTACCCTGCGACGGAGGTCGCGGGGGCCTTTTGAACAAGAATACAACGTAAAACAGAAATAAAACGAATCAGAATATGGACAAGAAGAAACTAATCATGGGCGGTGTTGCCGTTATCCTTATAGCGGGGGGCGTGTTCCTTTTCACGGGCAAATCCTCGAAAGGCGGGATCAAGCTGGAGACCGCTAAAGTAGGGCGCAGCACGATCACGAATACGGTTACGGCCACCGGTACGGTAGAGCCCGTTACCGAGGTTGAGGTAGGTACGCAGGTCTCCGGTATCATCGATAAGTTGTACGCTGATTATAACGACGTGGTGAAAGCCGGCCAACTGATCGCCGAGATGGATAAGATCAAC
>ENA-OPBW01000592-OPBW01000592.1-human-gut-metagenome-genome-assembly--contig:-NODE-592-length-26815-cov-3.998916_pt1 | contig 26815 bp, 20 predicted proteins | sample MGYA00241070_ERZ501456 | MGnify/ENA primary metagenome ERZ501456 (study PRJEB25962, sample SAMEA2042624) | human gut metagenome | biome: human gut; feature: human-associated habitat; material: faeces...
GTGCTCGACGCGCTTCTGGGCCTGCTTGGCGCGGTACCCCTCCGGCGAGGTGCGGAACACGAAGCCGTCGATGCGCACGCCCGCGCGCTCCATGCGGGCGCGGATGATCTCGCGCAACAGCGTCATTTCCTGCGTCCACGAGGGCGAATCGAGATATACCAGCAGCTCATTGGACTCGGGCAGGTAGCGCAAGCCCGTCACATGCCGCCCCTCGCGCGTGCCCGAGCACACCGCGTTCCACGCGCGATAGACCGCGCGCGACTCCTCGGCAGCCTCCATCTGCGCGCGGCGCTCAGGTGTCGCGGCCGCCAGGATGCGCTGACGCTCTGCGTTCAAAAATCCACTGAAGGCAACCGTTTCGCTCTCGCGCTCGTAATTAGCACGTCTCACCCATACTCACCACCTTGGCTCGATCAAGCAGGTCATCGGTAAAATACCCCAGGTTGGTCGTGGTTATGACCGTCTGGATATCATCGCCGATCAGCCGCAAAAAAGCACCGCGGCGTTCGCCGTCGAGTTCGCTCATCACGTCGTCCAAAAGCAGCAACGGGGCGGTGCCCAGGACATCGCGAGCCACGGCCACCTCCGCCACCTTCCAGGCCAGAACCAACGTTCGCTGCTGACCTTGGCTGGCAAATGAACGGGCGGAGCGACCCGCCACGGTAAACTCAATCTCATCGCGATGCGGTCCCACCAACGTCACGCCGCGGCGAATTTCCTCGTCGGCGTGCTCATCAAGGGCAGCCAGCATGCGCTCGTACGCCCAGCCCTTCAGCTCTTCGCGATCATCGACCTGGGGCAAATCCCCCAGCGTGGACGTATAGGTCACGTTGGCAGCCTCACCGGATGCCACTTGCCCGTAGGCAGTGTGCACATGGCCCGCCAGCCGGTCGAGCAGGGCCAACCGGTGCACAAGCAGGGCCGAGCCCGCGCGGGCAATCGAATCGTTCCACGCGCCGAGCATCTCGCGACAGCACCAGGTCTCCTTAAGCAGGGCGTTACGCTGGGTCACGCAGCGCCCATAGGTGCTCGCAAGATCGGCATAGCGTGCGCTCAGTTGCATGCCAAAGTCATCGAGGGCGGCGCGGCGCACACTGGCGCCTCTCTTAACCATGTCCAGATGGTCGGGGCAAAACAGTACGCTCGGCAGAGCCCCGCGCACACCGGCGGCAGAGCACCTCTTGCCGTTGCGGCTAAACGAGCGCTTACCGTCCTCCACGCTCAATCCCATATCAAGCACGCGGCCGTCGCCCTCGAGCCTCAGCTCGACCTTGCACGAGCCCACGCCGTCATGGACGAGCTCGGCTGCGGTCGGATGCCTAAACGAGGCGCCGCTCGTCAGCAGCTGCAGCGCCTCTATGAGATTGGTCTTTCCTGCCGCGTTGGGTCCCGCAAGTATCGTCACGCCCTCGTCCAGGGCAAGGCGATAGCTATCGAAGCTGCGGTAGTGCGCGACGGAAAGATCACGGGCGAACATGGTCATGGCGCAGCGCTAGATGCGGACCGGCATGACCAGGTACAGGTAGTTGATCTTGTCGTAGGACTTGAAGATACCCGCCTGCGAGTAGCTCTTGAGCTCCAGCGTGATCTCCTTCTCCTTGGACAGGGCGTTGAGGCAGCCGAAGATGTAGTGGTAGTTGAAGGCGATGGTACCCGACTCGCCCTCGGCCTCGACATCGATCGTCTCCTGCGCAAGGTCCTGGTCATTGGAAATGGAGGACAGGCCCATCTGCCCGTTCTCGACATCGATCTCGAACTTGACGGCGGGGTTGGCGCTCGCGATAACGGCCACGCGCTTGAGGGCGGCGTTAAAAGCGGCGACATCGATCTTGACGCTCGTCACGCACGAATCGGGGATGAGCTGCTTGTAGTTGGGATACATGCCCTCGATGCGGCGCGACACGTAGGTGGTGTTGCCGGCCTCGAAGACGACCTGGGTGTCGGTAGCCCCGATCATGATGGTCGCCTGGCTGGCCATGATGTTCAGCGCGTCGTTAAAGGCGTCAGCCGGAACGTTGAGCTCAAAGGAGCCCTCGAGGGTCGAGGTCTCGACCTGCGTATCGCACACGGCCAAGCGGAAGGAATCGGTCGCCACCAGGCGCACGGTATTGTTCTCGACCTTCATGTGCACGCCGCCCAGGATGGGGCGGGCCTTGTCGGTCGAGGTGACGCGCCACACGCGACCGACCATTTCGGACAAGATATCGGTCGGCAGCTCCACGGCGCTCTCGATGGCATAGGCCGGAAACTCGGGGAAGTCATTGGCATCGAGCGTGTTCAGCCTAAAAGAGCTCTTCTCGCAACCAATCAGCACCTGGCGCTCGGACAGCTCAAAGGTGACCGGGGCATCGGGGAGGGTCTTGGTGATATTGGAGAGCATCTTACAGGGGATAACCATCTCGCCCTCTTCTTCGACATGCGCCGCGATGCGATGACGGATCGAGATGGTGTAGTTAGAGGTCTGGAATTCCAAGATGCCGTCTTGGGCCTTGACGAGCACGCCCGACAGGATGGGAAGGGTGGATGCCGAAGCGACACCCTTCATAACGACGCCGATGGCTTGTGTAAGCGAGCTCTGGCTGACGGTGAACTTCATCTTTTAATACCTTTCTATAGATATAAATATCTTAATAATAGTAATAGCACTGACGAAACTGTTGATTACTCCCAAAGACGCAGGTCAGACCCAGAAAGAGAATCGACAGCAACCTGTGTGCAACAGGGGTGGTTTTCCACGTTCAAAACCTGCGCAAAACTTTTCATCATCGCGGGTTGGGTTTTAGACACCTTATGCCCGTGGTTTCGACAAGTTTTCAACAGGTGTCTCTATTTCCCTACGAGCGCAGTGTAATTTTATCGCGCAGCGACTTGAGGTCTTCGGTGACGGTGCGGTCTTCCTGGATCATCTTCTGGACCTTTTTGTAGCTCGTGCTGACGGTCGAGTGGTTGCGGTTGCCAAATTCGGCGCCCACCGCCGTGGTCGTCATCTCGCACATCTCGATGGCCAGATAGATGGCAATGTGGCGTGCCTTGGCGATATTGGCGTTGCGTCGCGGGCCGATGAGCTCCTCGTGCGTCACGCCGTACTGCTCTTCAATGACGGACTGAACCGTTTGCACGTTGATCTTTTTGGCCGATGTGTCGAAGTACTGGCCGGCGATGGCGTCGATATCGTCAAAGGTGAGCTCTCCGCCCTCGCGCTCGCGGTCGCCCGCCTCGCCGGCGCAGCGCTCGCAAAAGCTCTCGAGTTCGCGGATGTTGGTGCCCGAGACCTCGGCCATGTGTTTAAAGTGCTCGTCGGTCAGGTGTCCGCCGTCGCCCCCATAGGCCGCCAGCAGCGAGTCGTCGCCTGCCTCGGGAGCGGCGACGATGGTGTTTTCGTAATAGCGCTGCAAGATCTTGTATTTCATCTCGTAGCTGGGCTCTGCGACCAGGCAGAGCATGCCGGCGTTGAAGCGGCTGGTCAGACGCTCGTCCATGCTCAGGTCCTTGGGGGCGCGGTCTGCCGCGATGACGACCTTCTTGTTGTTGCGGATGAACTCGTCCATGAGCTGGAAAAAGTAGTCCACGCTCGCGCGCTTGCCGATGATGTTTTGGATGTCATCGATGATGAGTACGTCCACGCCGTGGTACGCCTGCATGATGGGAGCGTTGCTCTTCTTTTGACGGTCGAACTCGGTCATCAGGTCGTCCAGATACGCCTGGGAGTTGGCATACTTGACCTTGATCTCAGGCGACTTCTCGGCGAGCTCGTTTTTGATGGCAAGCAGCAGGTGCGTCTTGCCTAGGCCCGATTTGCCGTAGATGAACAGTGATGTGCATGTGCCGCGCTCGTCCGCGAGGGCGGCAAACTTGAGTGCCGAGCGATAGGCATGGCTGTTCTCTGGGCCGTAGACAAAGTTCTCAAAGGTAAATTTTGAGTTCGCGGCGAGCGGGGCTCCATCCGTATTCTGCTCGGCCGGCACGGTCGGTGCTGACATGGGTGAAGCGGGGGTCGCAGCTTGCGTGGATTTAGTCGGCGCTCCGCCCTTCATCTGGTTCATCATGCGACGAAAATCATCGGCCGAGAGCGTGTTTTTGATTGCAATGCCCGAATCCGCGCCCGCCGCTGCGTCGTGAGCGATGGGCATGTGCGTGACGGGTACGTTCGTTGACGTCGCCGCCGCGGTCGGCAACGGTGCCATGGTTTCACGGGAAACATCGCTGTGCTGGCGCTCGATCGTCGGTACGTCGCCTGCGGAGGCCGGCACCGCCGGGGAAGCGGCGGGAGCCGTGGCGGGCGCCGTCGTGGCAGCGGATTCCGTCGCGGCGCCTTGCGGTGCCACGACGTCGAGCGCAATCGGTGCAAAGGCGATTTCTTCCAGATAGGCCTCAATAGTCGGCTGATGCTTTTTGAGCTGCGCGATGGCAAAGCGCGAGGGTGCCTCGATCGTGAGCGTATCTTCGGTCAGGCTTATGGCGCGCGATTGCCCCAGCATGTTGATGAGGCGTGCATCTTGGCCGTCGCGCTGGCAAAAGGCGATGGCATCCCCCAGGATGATGCTTGCTTCCTCGTCCACTGTCTCTCCCGTTCTTTAGCTCTGAGCTCGCACGCGAGCGGCGCCGAGTTCGGTCAGATGGTATTTCTGGCCATGCTTGATGACCAAGCCGGCCTGCGCCAAGTCATTGAGCGTGCGTGACCAAGTGGGGGCCGAGTTTCCAAACGCCCTCGCCAGATCGGTTGCACCGCACGCTTGATTTTGCGCCAGATAGCCCAGCGCGGCGTTGCCGCGATCGCTTACGAACACGTCCGGTTGTGGCTGCGCATACTGATTTGCTGCATTAGGATACATCATTTGAGCTGCTGGTTGTTGAGAACTCTGCATCGGCGGCATTTGCTGTTGAAAACTTTGAGGCCACTGTTGGTAAGGCTGCGGAGGCATCTGCTGGGCCCAGGGGTTGTACTGCTGCTGCGGCATCTGCTGGTACGGCTGCTGATATCCCTGCTGGTACTGCTGCGGGAACTGCTGGCCATACCCCAGTGGCGGCATCTGCTGATATGGATATCCCTGTTGGTACGGCTGATAGCCCATTTGCTGGCCACCCGGCGCCCCCGTCGCCTGCTGCATTGCTGCTGCATCCTGATCCGCCAGCGGCATGGTCTCTGGCGTGTTTGTCGGCATCGACATCGATGCCGCCCGGGGTTCTTGTGTAGGTAGCATTCCGGGCTGCTGCATCTGTCCCACGGGGGGCTGCATCTGCTGCGCTGCCATGGGCTGCTGCGCAAAAGCTCCCGGCAGGGGATATGTGGGCTGTTCCGTCTCGGGCCGCACGGCAGCGCCGCGTCCGCCGGCACGCTCGATTTCCTGCACGCGTTTAGGGTTCAGGCTTACCGTAACCACGGTGCCGTTGCCCATGTTGTCCTCGATGGAAACGGCACCGCCGGCGTTTTCCAAATACTCCTGCACCATGGGAAACCCTGCTCCGGTTCCACGGATATAGCGCTTCATCTTGCTGTTTGCGCTGGTAACGCCAAAGTCGAAAGCGCGTTCCTTGTCGTCGATGCCTGGTCCTTGATCGGCAAAGCGGATGGTGTCTCCGCCGTCCAGAATCGAGATGATGGGCTCGGCAAAGTGCGCGTGTATAAAATTTTCGACAATCTCGCGGATGACCATGAGCGAGATATGGCCGCCTTGTTCTTTCATGCACTGGTAGACGGTGTTGGTCGTCTCTTCCAAATACGTGCGGACATCTTGCGGATCAATGACGATCACACGCGGTGTCGACAACATGTCGTCATAGACGGCGATGCGCGCAGCGTACATGGCTTTCGGCCCCTGCGTGGTCGTCTGTTCACCTTCGTCACGCTCTTCGCGCACGCCGGTGATGTGCTCGTTGTCGGGTGCCGGGTCTCCGGAATCGACCATGGTGTAAAAGTCGTCAGACATGCCACTCGCAATCTTCCAAAAGGTTTCGAACAAATAGTAGCTCACCGTGCAATGTTTCTCATCTTTCGACAACTTTCCAAAACCTGTTGAAAACTTTGGAAAACGGACGAAAAGTTCTCAACATTGCCAACATGACCTGTTGAAAACTCGATGAAATATCGTGAAAAGTTGCCATGCGCCGCTAAATCGAGCTTGGCTTATGGGGGAACCGTGTGAACTGCGCAACCTTTTACCTTTGATTTCTTGACATTTGAACATTGATTTCCCTACAATCTTCAAGCTCACGTGTCTATATCTGCGTCCGCGTCCCCGCGGACACTCGAAATGCAGCAGGAGGAACTTAAGATGAAGCGTACGTATCAGCCTAATAAGCGTAAGCGTGCCAAGACCCATGGCTTCCGTGCCCGTATGGCCACTAAGGGTGGTCGTGCCGTGCTCGCCCGTCGTCGCGCCAAGGGCCGCAAGCGTCTCACTGTCTAGCAGCGATACACACATCTCGCATGAAGACTATTAAGTCTCGGCAAGATTTCGAGCATGTGTTCAGTCAGGGGCGTCGTTTCAATCACCCTCTGATTCGAATGACCATATGTGAATCGGTTGGCGAAGGCGACTCCGGAAAGGTCGCCTTCGTTGGTGCTAAGCGACTCGGTTGTGCCGTCGTGCGCAACCGATCTAAGCGTGTGATGCGCGAGGCCGCCCGCAGCTGTGGATTTCCCGTTGCGGGTTATGACATCATCTTGTTTGCAACTCCCAAGACGAGGGTTTCCTCGCCGCAGGAGATGGACAAGGCGTTGCGTTCGCTTATGAAGCGCGCCGGCGTTGCCGGGGAGGAGCGATGAGCAATCACGTTTTGCGACGTGTTGCCATCGCTCCTATTCGCATATATCAACAGGTTATTTCGCCCTTATTGCCTGACGCCTGCATTTATTACCCAACGTGCTCGCAATACGCCATCCAGGCGATTGAGAAGTACGGTGTTTTGAGAGGCTGCTGGCTTGCCGTGAGGCGCATCGCTCGTTGCAATCCCCTGCACGTCGGCGGTTATGACCCTGTGCCCTAGCGGGCACTCGCTATCGGAGGAAAACTTACATGTGGGATTGGATCGTTAACATCCTTTTCGAGCTGCTCAAGCTCATCCAGACCTTTGCGGTCGACTGGGGCCTGTCCATCATCATCCTGGTGGTCATCATCCGTCTGCTGCTGACGCCGCTCATGCTCAAGTCGACCAAGTCGACGGCTCGCATGCAGGTGCTGCAGCCCAAGATGCTCGAGATCCAGGAGCGCTATGCCGACGATCCCCAGCGTCAGGCCGAGGAGATGCAGAAGTTCTACAGCGAGAACAAGTTCAACCCCATGGCTGGCTGTCTGCCGCTGCTGATTCAGATGCCTATCCTGTTCGCCCTGTTTACATTGCTGCGCAACCTGCCGCAGTACTTTAACGACGGCACGTTCTCGTTCTTCAACATCCTGCCCGACCTGACCACCACGCCGAGCGCTTCCTTTGCCGATGGCTTTATGGTTGCACTGCCTGCGCTGGTCTGCCTGATCCTGTTCGCCGTCCTGACCCTGATTCCGCAGCTCTATATGTCGCGCAACCAGACCGGCCAGCAGGCTCAGAGCATGCGTATGATGGCCGTTGTCATGACGGTCATGATGCTTTGGATGGGCTGGAGCCTTCCCGTTGGTGTTCTGCTGTACTACGACGTCTCGTCTGCTTGGCAGGTTATCCAGCAGATTTTTGTGACGCAGAAGGTCATCGACAAGGCGAAGGCCGATGAGGAGGAGCGTCTTAAGAACGCTCCGCTGCAGGTTGAGGTCACTCGTCGAGAGAAGAAGCCGCGCCCGCACAAGAAGAAGTAACGGGATATCAATCTTATTTAGGTACCTAACTTTTGGAGTACGTTATGTCTGAAGAGATCATCGAGGATATGCTTGAGGAGGTTGCCCCGCAGGTCGCGGGCGATTACCCCGAGATTGCACAGCGCTACAAGGCTGGTGAAGAGCTGACCGATGAGGAGCTCGACACCATTGCCGATGTTGCGATTTCCATCCTGCGTTCCATCCTTTCGCACTTCGATGCCGCCAACTCTCCTATCGATGAGTATGAGGGCGACGAGGGTGAGCTGATTTTGGATGTAACGGCTCCCGACCTTGCTGTTCTCATTGGCCGTCATGGTCGCACCCTTGATGCCCTTCAGGTTATGTTCTCTTTGCTGGTGAGCCGCAAACTTGGCTTTAGGTATCCGGTTGTAGTGGACGTAGAGGGATACAAGAGTCGCCGTCAGGACAAGGTTGCCTCCATGGCTCAGTCTGCTGCCGAGCGTGCCATCCGCACTCATAAGAGTGTTTCGCTTCCGCCCATGAATGCCTATGAGCGCCGACTGGTTCACATTGCACTTCGTGGCAATGATGCTGTCGATACTCATTCTGAGGGTTCTGACCCTGATCGCCATGTGGTGATTGTTGCTCGATAATCTACTCGAGCTTATGCTAAGGGGACGTGGTTTCCACGTCCCCTTTTTTTGTCAAAAGTTCTCGATACACTGATTTTTGTCAGAAAGGAGCTTTCGTTGTTAGTACTTACTGATCAGCAGATTGACGAGATGTTGAGTCGTCTAACTTCCTATTGCAAAGAGTATTCCTTGAGCGTAACTGATGTTGAGCTGAGGAAATGTATTCATCATTTGGATTTGGTTCTGGAAACAAATAAGACAACCAATCTCACCCGTATTCTTAACGTAGAAGATGCTGCCGTACTTCATATCCTCGACTCACTTGTTTTGCTCCCCTATATCAATAAGGCTCCTGAGGGAGCTTTACTCGATATGGGTACAGGTGCGGGCTTCCCTGGTATTCCGTTAACCATAGCCACGCATCGTAAAGCTACTTATATTGACTCTGTTGGTAAGAAGGTTGATGCTGTCAATTCTTTTGTCCATGCTCTTGGATTGAAACATGCTCATGCGGTTCATGATCGTCTTGAAGAATATGCTCGAAGCCATAAGAAGCAGTTCTCTGTCGTAACCGCCCGTGCACTGGCCCCTCTACCGATTCTTGTTGAGTATGCGGCACCGTACCTGAAGGATGGAGGGCTATTTGTTATCACCAAGGGCAATCCTTCGGATGAGGAGCTTGCCTCTGGCATGTCAGCAGCTAAGATTTGCGGCTTCACTTTGCTTCTGAATGACGCTATTGATTTGCCTGAAGGGTTGGGTCACAGGGAGTTCATTGTTCTTAAGAAGAGTCATCCAGCATCTGTTTCACTGCCTCGTGCAAATGGCATGGCAAAGAAGAATCCGCTTGCCTAGATGTTTCACGTGAAACATAATGGATACTAACAACTTGCAGTGTTTCACGTGAAACATGGCGGTTGATATCGAATCGGAATGTTTCACGTGAAACATCCTCCGTTTGACAGCTTTAATACACACCAGGAGGGACCGTGGGATTTCGCGACGTTAAGCGTTCTAAGAGCGCAAAAGACACGCGTATCATTGCAATCATCAATCAAAAAGGCGGCGTCGGTAAGTCAACGACGGCTGTAAACCTTGCAGCAGCACTGGGTGAGCAGGGTCGTAAGACACTGATTGTCGATTTTGATCCGCAGGGAAACAGCACCAGTGGATTCGGAATTGAAAAAGAAGACCTTGATCACTGCATCTATGATGCATTGTTGAATGATGTGCCGGCAGAATCGCTTGTTCTTGATACAAATTGCAAAAAGGTATTCGTAATTCCGGCTACAATTCAGCTTGCAGGCGCGGAAATTGAGCTCGTAAGCGCAATCGCTCGTGAAACCCGCCTCAAAGATTTGCTTGAGCCGATTCAGGACGAGTTCGATTTTATTTTCATTGACTGTCCCCCTTCGCTCGGCCTGCTTACTATCAACGCCTTGACCGCGGCAGACAGCGTTTTGATTCCGATCCAGTGCGAGTATTATGCACTCGAGGGTGTGACCAAGCTCCTTGAATCGATGAAGATGGTGAAAGAGCGCATCAACCGCGATCTCGATGTATACGGTGTGCTCATGACCATGTATGACTCGCGTACTTCTCTATCGAATCAGGTTGTTGAGGAGGTTCAATCGTACTTTGGTGATAAGGCGTTTAAGACGCTGATTCCCCGTACGGTTAAAATCTCCGAAGCTCCGTCTTTTGGAGAACCGGTAATTACCTATGCACCTCAAAATAAGGGTGCAAAAGCGTATATGAACCTTGCAAAAGAGGTGATCAAGCGTGCCTAGTGTAAAGAAACGTGGCGGATTGGGACGTGGACTCAATGCTTTGGTCTCAGAGGCTGAGTATGAGACCGGTGGTTCGGCTGCATCCGCTTCAAATGCCACATCTGAAACGAAACTACCTATTGAGGATATTGTTCCCAACCCTAACCAGCCGCGAATTCACTTTAACGAAACTGAACTTCGCGAGTTGAGCGAGTCAATCCAAGAACATGGCGTTTTGCAGCCGCTTTTGGTTCGCAAGCATGGAAACGGCCATGAGATCATCGCTGGTGAGCGTCGTTACCAGGCATCAAAGCTTGCTGGTCTTGAGGAACTGCCTGTCATCATTAAAGATGTTAATGATGAAGAGATGCTTGCTCTTGCTCTTATCGAAAACCTTCAGCGTTCTGATCTGAATCCCGTCGAAGAGGCTAAGGGCTATCGCCAGCTTATCGATGCCAGCGGTATGACCCAGGAGGCATTGTCAAAGGCAGTAAGCAAGTCACGCTCTGCAATTACAAACTCACTGCGCCTTCTCGATCTTCCTGAAGTTGTTCAGCAGATGATTTTTGAGGGTAAACTTACTGCTGGTCATGCACGTGCGATTCTTGCAGTTCCCTATGAGGATGCACGAATTCGACTTGCTGAAAAGGTTGTTGCAGAGGGTCTTTCCGTCAGGGCGACAGAAAATCTTGCTCCGTTGTTTTCTGCCGGAGAGACACCTAAGACGCCGAGGCCTGCAACGCCTCAATCTTTTAAAAAGGCTGCCCGTGTGCTTCGTCAGGTTTTTAATACCAACGTGCGCGTGAAGAGCTCGCGTGGAAAGAATAAGATTGAGATTGAGTTTAAAGACGAGGAAGAGCTCTCTCGTATTCTTGGCGAAATGATTCAGTTTGATCAAGGAGGCCAAGATGAGGAATAAGATTTTAACAGCGATTGCATTGGCTACGACTGTCGTGGCTGGTGCCTTTGCTGGCTATAAGATCGCGACAGACGATGAACTGCGAGGTCGTTTGCTTCGAGGCGCGCAAGATATCGTCGATACTTCCAAGAAGAAAATGGATGTTATGACGGAAGATGTTGCCATGCGTACGGCTCAGGTAACAAAGAATCCCAAGATTAATCAAGGTTGGGTTAGCAACCAATGGGAAAATGTAGGCTATTAGGTACCTAACAATTACCTGCTATATTTTGAAGGGTCCTTGTCTGGTTCACGAGACAAGGACCCCTTATTTTGGCCGTAGAAAATAGGGCAGGTAGCAGCTGATTCAAAATTAAGGCCAATAAATGAAACGGCCCCGGTCGCATATCCTGCAACCGGGGCCGTTCGATGTTTCACATGAAACGTCTTGGGGTGCGACTCCCCTATGCGTTCTTCTGAACTTTGAAGCGCTGCTTCAGCTGTCCGCAAGCGGCGTCAATATCGTTACCACGGGAGTTACGAATCGTGGTCTCGATGCCACGGGACTCAAGACGACGCTGAAGATCCTCAACCTTATGAATCGGCGACGGTTTGAGCGGGCTACCCTCGATGTCGTTAAGCTGAATGAGGTTAACGTGGCACAGCGTTCCCTCGCAGAAGTCGCAGAGCGCCTGCATTTCGGGATTCGTATCGTTGACGCCTTCGATCATGGCATACTCATAGGTCGGGCGGCGGCCAGTCTTCTCGGTGTAGAGCTGAAGTGCCTCGTGAAGGCGAAGCAGCGTGTACTTCTTAACACCGGGCATGAGCTTATTGCGCGTCGACTGGATGGCGGAAACGGCAAGCGTGAACTGCTCGGGGATGTCAGCAAATTTACGAATAACGGGAATAACGCCGCTGGTAGAGACGGTGAGGTGACGAGCGCCGATACCGATGCCATCGGGGTCGTTGAGGATTCGCAACGCCTTGAGAACCTCGTCGTAGTTGGCAAACGGCTCACCCTGGCCCATGAAGACAACGCTCGTGGCGCGCTCGCCAAAGTCGTTGGATACATGAAGTACCTGGTCGACGATCTCTTGAGCGGTCAGAGAACGCTTGAGGCCGTTGAGACCGGTAGCGCAAAAGGCACAGCCCATGCCGCAGCCTGCCTGGGTGGAAACGCAGACGGAAAGCTTGTTACGACGGGGCATGCCGACAGTCTCGACGGAAACGCCGTCGTGGTACTCGAGCAGATACTTGCGCGAGCCATCTTTGGAAACCTGCTTGGTGAGTTCAGTCGGCGTGTCAAAGGCAAAAGCCTCTTTAAGCTGCTCGCGGAAAGCCTTGGGAAGGTTGGTCATATCGTCAAACGAACAAACGTTCTTCTCAAAGACCCATTCGATGAGCTGCTTCGCGCGGAAGGCGGGCTGGCCAAGCTCGGCCACGAGCTCGCGAATATCGTTTTGGCTCAAGTCGCGAATGTCCTGAGATTTAGTCCTGGGATTCATGGAAGCCTTTCGATTTTGGGGAAACGTAGAGGGTATCGCTACAATATGGTATCAGCTGCAGAAATTATAGAGGAGGAGTCTGCCCATGCCGGGTAAAAGCCTAGAGAACATGCACGTAGCGGTCTTGGCGGGCGGTCATTCCGCTGAGCGCGAGATCTCGCTCAATTCGGGAAAGAACGTCGTGGTTGCCTTGAAGGAGGCCGGCTACACTTCGGTGGAGCTGCTCGACACGGCTGCCGATGATTTTATGGTAACCATGGCGACCGGCGGCTTTGACGTGGCGTTTATCGCCATGCACGGCGCCGGCGGCGAGGATGGTGCCATGCAGGGCGCCATGGAGACCCTGGGTATCCCCTACACGGCCTCTGGCGTGCTTGCCAGCGCCTGCGGTGCCGACAAGGAGGTCTCTAAGCTCCTGTACGCCAAGGCGGGCATTCCCATTGCCCCCGGCCTTGCGCTCGAGGTGGGCGATGAAGTCGATATCGATCATATCGTCGAGGTTTGTGGCGAGCGCTGCTTTGTGAAGCCGGCCGTCAACGGTTCCAGCTATGGCATTTCCCTGGTCCATGAGCACTCCGAGCTGCCCGCGGCAATCGCCAAGGCGTTTGAGTACGGCGACAAAGTGCTGGTCGAGAAGTGCATCGAGGGTACCGAGATCACCGTTGGCGTATACGGTGAAGATGACGTGCGCGCCCTGCCGATTGTCGAGATTCGCAAGCCTGAGGACTGCGAGTTCTACGATTTGGACGTGAAGTATGTCGACCCTACGGACATCCATCGTATTCCGGCGCAGATTTCACCCGAGAATTACGCTCGCGCTCAGGAGCTTGCCTGCGCCGCTCACAAGGCCCTCGGTTGCCTGGGTATCTCGCGCAGCGATTTTATTGTGAGTGAGGACGGTCCCGTCATCCTCGAGACCAATACCATTCCCGGCATGACCGATACGTCGCTGTATCCGGATGAGATCCGCCACACCGACGACATGACGTTCCCGCAGGTCTGTGACAGCCTGATCCGTATGGGCCTTCGTCAAGCGGGCGTTGCATGCTAATCGAGGACGCGGTTTCGTCAGGAACGCCGCAGTTTGTCATCGACACCTATGCCACGCTTGCCGAGCGCGCCAAAACGCAGTCCTTCGGCCTTATCGAGGAAGATGTGATTGTCCTCGATACCGAGACCACAGGTCTTTCGGTGCAGGACAACGAGCTGATCGAGATCTCGGCGGCCCGTCTTTCGGGCCGCGAGATCGTCGACCGCTTCGATACCTTCGTGCATCCCAAGCAGCTGATTCCCGCCGAGATTACCGAGCTCACGAGCATTGCAAATGCCGATGTGGCAGATGCCCCGTCGGCCGTTGAGGCCGTCGCCGCTCTCGCCGATTTTGTCGGAGGTTGCCCGGTGATCGCACATAACGCCACGTTCGACCGCTCGTTTATCGAGTCGGTCAAAGGCGGCGTCAACGTGAGCGATATTTGGATCGATTCGCTGGCGCTGTCGCGAATCGCGCTTCCGCGCCTGGCCTCGCACAAGCTGTCTTTTATGGCCGATCTGTTTGGCTGTGACTCGGTATCACACCGTGCCAATGCCGACGTCGACGCCCTGTGTGGTGTATGGCGCGTGTTGCTCGTTGCGCTCACCGACTTGCCCCAGGGCCTCATGGCGCGCCTAGCCGACATGCATCCGGATGTGCCTTGGTCCTATCGTCCTATCTTCTCATTCTTGGCAGGGCAGAACCCTGGTTCTATCTTCTCTCTCAGCGCCGCTCGTGCTGACGTTCTCAAGGCCGATCGCGCCGACGATCGGGTGGACGCCGACGAACTGCCGGTCCTCAAGATGCCGAGTCGTGAGGAGATTGAGGCAGACTATGCGCCAGGTGGCCTGGTCAATCGCATGTATCCCACCTACGAGCCGCGTGATGAGCAGATCGCGATGGCGCTCGAGGTCCGCGATGCGCTGGTCACGGGCACTCATCGTGTAATTGAGGCGGGCACGGGCGTCGGCAAATCGATGGCCTATCTGGTACCTTTTGCCGAGGCGGCACGCCGTAACAACATCACGGTTGGTATTGCGACCAAATCGAACAATCTTGCCGACCAACTCATGTACCATGAGCTACCAAAACTTGCCGAGCAACTGGACGGTGGCCTGTCATTTTGCGCTCTCAAGGGATATGACCACTATCCGTGTCTGCGCAAGCTTGAGCGCATGAGCCGCAGCCAGGTCGAGATTACCACCAAGCGCGATCCGGCGGACACGCTTACGGCGGTCGCGGTCATTATGGCGTACGTCTGTCAATCAGCCGATGGCGACCTCGACTCGCTCGGCATTCGGTGGCGCAGCGTCAACCGCCCCGACTTTACGACGGCCTCGCGCGAGTGTGCTCGTCGCCTCTGCCCGTTTTTCCCTGATAAATGTTTGGTCCACGGCGCTCGCCGTCGTGCGGCGCATGCCGACGTGATGGTCACCAACCATTCCCTGCTGTTCCGCAATGTCGCGGCCGAGGGCAGGATTTTGCCTCCGATTCGTCATTGGGTAATCGACGAGGCCCATTCCATCGAGCGCGAGGCGCGCCGTCAGTGGGCGCGCGTGGTGTCGGCGGACGAATCACGCGTTCTGTTTGAGCGCCTGGGTGGCTCGAGCACCGGTGCGCTAAGCCAGGTTTCCCGTGATTTGGCAACCTCCGAGGGCTCTACGCTCTATCTGGGCCTTACTGCCAAGGCAACGTCGACGGTTGCGCGCGCGAGCATGGCAATCGCCGACGTGTTCGATGGCGTTCGCGAGCTCGGTCGCCGTGCCCGTGGGGGTTATGACAATGCCAATCTATGGATTGGCCCCGAGTTGCGCGAATCTGACGACTGGCATGATTTCTTACAGTCGGCCTACACTGCCATCGACGCATTGGAACAAGCTGACAAGAGCGTCGACGCGCTGGTGCAAGCCGTCGTCGCCGACAAGCCCGAGGTTGTTGTCGACCTGGGTGATATTTCGCGCCGCCTGCACGAGCTGGCCGAGAACCTCAAACTCATCATTGACGGCACCGATGAACACTACGTGTATTCGCTGCAGGTCAATTGCAGGCTGCGTGCCGGCGGAGAGTCGATGACCGCAGAGCGCATCGACATTGGCGAGGCCTTGGCAACCGAGTGGCTGCCCGAGGTTCACACGGCTATCTTTGCCTCGGCGACCATGACGGTGTCCAAAAGCTTTGAACACTTTAACCACGCGGTCGGCCTCGATCGCATCGGTGCTTCAACATCCTCATCGCTGCACTTGGACTCGAGTTACGACTTCGATTCGAACATGGCTGTAGTCGTTGCGGGCGATATCCCCGATCCGCGCGATCGCGAGAGCTATCTTACGGCGCTCGAGCGCGTGCTGGTCGACGCCCATCTTGCCATGGGCGGATCGGTGCTCACACTGTTTACCAATCGGCGCGACATGGAAGACCTGTACGCCCGCGTTGAGCCCAAGATGGCCCGTGCGGGTCTGGAGCTCAACTGCCAGCAGCGCAACTCATCTCCTCGTCGCCTGCGCGACCGGTTTATCAACGAGCCGACCTCGTCGCTTTTTGCTCTTAAGGCCTTCTGGGAGGGATTCGACGCCAGCGGCGAGACGCTACGCTGCGTCATCATTCCCAAGCTGCCGTTCTCGAGCCCCACGGACCCGCTCTCGTGCGAGCGCAACCTGCGCGAAGACCGCGCTTGGGCGCGCTATTCGCTGCCCGAGGCGGTGCTCGAGGTCAAGCAGGCGGCTGGCCGCCTTATCCGCTCGTCGACCGATTGCGGCGTGCTGATTCTGGCCGACCCGCGCCTGGTGACGAAGGGCTACGGAAAGAAGTTCTTAACGTCGCTGCCCACGAGCTCCTACCAGCGCATCGAATCGGCGCAGATCGGGCACTATCTGCAACTGTGGCGTGCACGCCACGAGCGGCGGCGCTAAAGCGGACAAACGAGGGTTTTTGCCATATCGCACAGACGCTTTGACAGGGCGGGGTCATCCAAGATGCGGATGGCTCCGCCCGCTGCGATTATCTGGCTCAGTAGCCAACACTCGGAGCCGTAATGCACGGTTACCGTTGCCGTGTCTGCCCCGCTGCGCTCGATTAGGGTGATGCCGGCCCAGTCCAGATGCTCCGCCAAATCGAATGGCATCAAGAGCTTTGCGCTACGCTGCGTCCGGGCAAGGGAATCGTGGAGGGATGCGACGTCCGGTGCGTGAGGCACGACGGAGTCTTCCGTCAAGGCGAGTCCCTCGATTTTATCCATGCGATAGGTGCGCTGCTCATCGACCGCGATGTCCCAGGCGATTAGGTATGTTTGGTCGCCGTTTGCCGTAATGCGCAAGGGGTCGACCAGACGCTCGCGTGGCCGCGCATCGTCCATCGAGCGATACGAGATGCGGCAGCGAACGCCGTCCTGAATGGCGCAGCTCAGCTGCTGCCAGTGCGACCCGTGGTTGACGGTGTCAAAGACGCGCTGGTTATAGCCGAGCTCTTCGGGCAAAAGGGCATGTCGAATCCGAGCTGCCGCCTGCGGCTCGATCCCCAACGATTCAAGTTCATGGTTGAGCACAGCGCCCTCGGCGGCACTCAGGCGCAACGGTAGCACACGCCCGGCGTCACCGGTGAGGACCACACGCTCGCCGCGGCATTCGCAGATGATGCGCGCGCCCGATTCTCGGTCCGCGAGCGTCGAGACGATCTCGAGAATCTCGTCGAGCGATACTCCCGTGATGTCAAAGCGGCCGCAAATTTCGGTTCGTGTCATGCCGCTCTCGCCGGCGGCGTAGAGGGCCTCCATGATGTCGATGGCGCGCGAGAGTCTCTGCTCGCTGGTGAGTTTACGCACGGGCATGCTCGTGCACCGTCCTTTCAATGAGGTGGTTCCACGCCTGCTTGAGCGATTTGGGGGCCATGGGCCTCATGCCGTCCATGGCGTGGGCCATGCAAAATGAGGCGGCGGCTTCAAGGTCGCGCACGTCAACGGTCCAGATCCATCCCGCATCGGTGTGTGCGAGCTCACCTCGCCCGCGCGTGAGGCCGTTGATCATATCGATCTGCGTCTGAGGGGCGAACGAGAACGTGGCTGCAACGGGCGGTCGGTCGGCGAAATCGAATTCAAAGAACAGATAGTCGTTGAGATTGAAGTCCGCAGGGATGGCGTAGGCCTTCGAAGGACGCCAAGCGCGAACGATACGGTCGCAGCGGAATGTCCTGATGTCGTCGGTGACATTGTCGAGGCCGCAGAAGTACGCCACGCCCTCGCGTTCGAACATGCCGTAGACACAGACGGTACGTTCTTTCTGCTCGCCGCGTCCGTTCTGATATAAAAATCGCAGCGCGCATCGCTCGGCAAAGGCGCTCCATACCGCATCGACGGTGGGAGAGCGGCGGATCGGTACTTCGTCCACCGCCGACATGCCGGTGAGGTAGGCAATTTTGGAGCGAATATCGGCAAGCGGCGCGGCAAAGGTGGAAGAGCCGGCCGCTAGCGTCTGGTCGATGGCGTTGAGCAGGATATCGGCGTCGTCTGCGGTGATGAGGCCGCCTGCAGCAAACGTGTGCTCGCGGTCGATTGTCCACGAGCTTTCCTCGGTCTCCTGCGCACCGGCGGGGCGAACCTCCTTGATTAAGATGCCACGCTCGAGCAGTTTGTCACGATCGCGCCGAAACTTGCGCTTATCCGAGTCGATGTTGCCCGAGCCATATCCCAGGTCAGAATCCAAGACAATCTGCTCGGTCGTCAGCGGTTCGGGGGAGCTGTTGAGCACAAAGAAAAGGTTGAGGATGCGCTGAGCCGTTTTATCGAAACTGGGCTCCGAACTTCCCTTTTTAATTGTCGCGGTCGCGTCGCTTGCCGTCATAGAGTCCTCGCATAAGAAGGTAGTTTGCTGCCATGATTTTAGTCCGATATGGAGATTAGGCTATATCCTTGTCCGCTCGGGGCGTTAAGATGGCCCGAATTCGGTCGTTTGCGCTCGCTCGGGGTATACTTTCGACTATATACGGTTCTAATGTGCATGCATTGGGCCTATTTGTCGGATTATGGATGTGGAGCGCACATGGCGAACACCCAGAACTATATTAACCACCTGCTGCAGAACACCGGCATTACGCCGGCATGCAGCGAAGAAGAGCGCTTGGCTGCCGAGGATATCGCTCAGATCTTCCGCAACCACGGCTTTGATCCCGAGGTTCAGGAGTTCAATGCCCCGGCGCCCAGTAGGTTGGCATTTGCCGTTACCGGTATTCTTGCGTTTGCCGGCGCCCTGTTGATGGGCATCGGCGGTGGTATCGGCTTGGTCGGCACCTTGCTGGCAATCGTCGGCGCCGTTCTTTACGTGCTCGAGCGCACGGGCCACCCCGTGGTTTCGCGCCTGGGCAAGACGGGCGTGAGCCAAAATGTCATCGCCTACCACAAGGCCTCGGGCCCGCTCGCGTCTCCGCGCAACCGCCCGGTGGTCGTTGTCGCACACTACGACTCTCCCCGTGCTGAGCTGCTCGCCCGCGAGCCCTATGCTTCGTATCGTGCGCTCATCGCCAAGCTGTTGCCCGTTGCCACGGTTGCCCCTGCTGCCGTTGCCATCCTGCGTATCCTGCCGCTCCCCGGCGCGCTCAAGGTTCTGCTGTGGATTGTCGCGATCCTCGCTTCCCTCGTTGCACTTGCCAACGCGGCAAACATCATCTCTAACCGCCACATTCTTCCCTATACGTCCGGCGCGGTGTGCAACAAGTCTTCTGTCGCCGCTATGCTCGGCGTTATGGACAACGTTGCTCCCTTCCAGGGCGAGAACGAGTTTCCCGACGATGTTCCGTTCGATACCTATTTTGGGGAGCAGAAACGTCGTGCCGAGGAAATGGCGCGCGCGGCGGCGGAGTATGCCGCGGCCCAGCAGCAAAACGACTACGGCAACACCATCGAGTACGAAGAGCCTACCTACGCCGAGGACGAGTTCGGTCAGCCGATTGCTCCCGACGCTCAAACCGAGCCCGAACAGGGCGAGGCTTTTGACGAGCAGATCGAGGGCTTTGAGGGTGCGTCTGCCGACGAGACGCTGATTGGCGCCATCGTGCCCGAGGATCAGAATCAGGCTGTCCAGGCCGAAGAGTTCAATGACGAGGTTCCCGCTGCTGAGCCGGCGGAGGAGCCTGCCGCGGCCGAGCCCGAGCCCAAGCTCTATCGCAACGCCGCCGGCAACATCCGCTTTGGTTCGGATGCCATCCGTGCGCTCGGAATGCTTCCCGAGTCCTGCACGCTCGATTACGAGGAGGGCGAGGAGCCGACGTTTGAGCCCGAGCCTGCGCCCGTTGTCACTGCGGATGATGAGTCTGCCGCGGTTACCGTTGCCAAGCCCGAGGCGGTGTCTGCGATCGATCCCGCGGCAGGACTGGACATTTTGGCTCCCGCCGCGCCGGCGCAAGACGTTGCGGACGAGTCTGACGACGATTACGTTGAACAGCCGGGGCGCGTGTCTTACGAGAGCGATACTGATTTCTCGGCCGAGATTCCCGCGGCAACGCCCCATGCCGATATTGCATCCGCGTTCTCTTCGATTGGCGCCAGCGCTTCCAGCTTCTTTAAGGGTGCGCTTGCAAAGGGCAGGAAATTTGTCGACGATTTCGAGGAGAAGCGCGCTGCCGCACGCGAGGCTGCCGAGCAGGAGGCTATCGCTCAGCAGCAGGCAGCCGAGGCGGCACGTGAGCGCGCGGCGCAAGAGTTCGAGCAGAACGAGGCTATGCAGTCCGGGCCCGTCGACGCTGCCGAAGCTACGACGTCCTTTGAGTCCCAGCAACCGACGTCAGCGGATGTTGTTGAGGCAACAACGTCTTTCGAGGCTCAGCAGCACGTCGATAGCACCATGTCGTTTGATGCCGCGCAGTTCGATTCCACGATAACGTTTGAAAAGCAAGGCACCGCAATTGCCGAGCCCCTTCCTGTTTCCGATGAGCAGGGCGACGCGGCAGACGATGACGAGCCCATTGATGCTGCCGAAATCCAAGATGCCGCCGAGGACGAGTCCGTCGAGGCCAACTCTGACGAAGAGCAATACGCGGCAGCCGAGCAAGATGAGTCGACCGAGGTCGAGCAGGAGGAAGTGCCTGCGGTTTCCGAGACTCCCGAGACGGATGAGTCGAGGCCTTACTCCACGCAGATTTTCACCATGCCGACCCCGAGTGGTTCCGGTGCCACGGTTGCCAATGTCGCTCCCACCCAGGACGAAACGGTCGATTCCCTTATGGCCCAGATTTCCTCCCAGGCATCGCCGCGTCCGCAGATGAATGTTCCCGATCCGGCGTCGGCACCGTCGCCTGCACCTTCCTCGTCTCCGCTGGCTTCGGTCCCCGATCCGTCGCTGCCGTCTATGAAGCAGGCAAACTTTGCGTCTCGCACGTCGCTGTTCGACCTTCCCGATCCCTCTGCCCAGGTCAACGACCCCTTTGCTACTGCCCAGGGTCCCGAACCCACATCGGCACCCGTTGCGCCTTCTATGCCCGTTGCGTCGGGCGCGCAGCCGATCGAGACCATTTCGGCTCCCGCCCCGGCGGCGCCCAAGTCTCGCAAACGCGGCCTGGGTGGCCTGTTCGGTCGTAAAAGGAAAAACGAGCAGGACAGCATGAGTGATTGGCTGGGCGTCGAAGACGATTACGATGCCAAGAAGTCCGGTCGCGGTATCGGTTCGTGGGATAACTTCGAGGACGATAACGATGGCTGGAAGGGCGGCGCTACGTCTTCCGATGGCGCTTCTTCCGAAGATATGCTCTCGGCTGTCGCCTCTATGGGCGATGATGAGCTGCTCGGTCACGATATCTGGTTTGTGGCAACGGGCGCCTCGGATTGTGATGGCGCCGGCATGAAGGCCTTCTTGGCTTCGCATCGCGATAAGCTCCGCGGCGTATTCTTCATCAATCTTGAATCCGTCGGCGCCGGTAGGCTTTCGGTGGTGACGGTCGAGGGCGAACAGCAGCTGCTCAAGGGCGATCGCCGCATCATGAACCTGGTCAGCAAGGTGTGCAAGTCGTTCCATGTCGATTGTGGCGCGCTCGAGATGCCCTATGCCAAGACCGATGCCTATGCCGCGCTCGAGGCGAGCCGCCGAGCCCTCACCATCGCCGGCGTGGACGGCACGCGTCTGGCTTGCGCTCGTACCGAGGACGACCTGCCCCACAATGTCAACCCGACGAACATTGCCACGGTATCCGAGGTCGTGACCGAGGTTATCCGCCGTTCGTAGACGGAGCTCTAAGGAGTCAACGTGTTTTCGTATATTAAGCGCCATTGGCCTGTCTACGTGATTTTGACCTTGATTGCCATTGCGTTAGGATTTGGGGCTGCCTACATCGTGGGTGCAAAGGGCTCGACCCCCGCCTCCGCAATCAGCGAAGAGGTGGAGCAAGAACAGAGTACGGGTGCCGATGGGATTCCTGAGTCCGAGCAGGCAATCGTTGATGGTGGATCTTCGTCTGCAGAGTAGATACGGCGATTTACATGATTGAAAGCGGGCGAGCCAGGGGACTGGCTCGCCCGCTTTTTCATCGCGCTAGCGCTTCTTTGGGGTCGACCTAAGGCGAGCGAACCATAGGGCTGCGGCACCCGAGGTCAGGAGCGCGGTGATGCAAGCGGCGATGGGAACTGATCCTGTTGCCGGTAGGTCCTGCGGTAGGGTACAGCGTTGAATGACACGGTCCTCGTCATGTGACTCAAGTTTATCGCCGCCGCCGTTGCGGCAAAGATCGACGCGTGCGCTGTTGGTGAGTGCGGTTTGGGGCGTATAAGCCGACGTCGCCTGCATGTGCACGATTGCGCCCCGAGCGTCTGTGCCAAGGATTGCTTTGGCATCGTCAAGGTCGTCGTGCTCATCTTTGAGATCATCGCGGGTCCAAGAATCCGCATCGCTTCGAGTCGTAAAGTCGGCGGCTACCGCACCGTATTCAATTCGAATGCCCGTTACGACGGTATTGGGTGTAAGGTCGAGCTCTTCCGCCTCGAGTGTGGTGGATTCCGTGGTCGAGACATCCGCCTTCCAGAGGCGCCAGCCGTCGTAATCGACGAGGCGACAGTCCTCACCAAGGCTCTCTTTTACTTCGTCGGACTCAAGCCAAGGATTTTCGTGTCCATCGTCAAGTGTCGCGTTCGCCGGTTCATCGACGTCTGTCGAGTCCAACGGCGTCGTGCGATACCACACGTTGCACAGACCGTTGAGGTCGCCGATGGCGACGGGGGTTTCGATTGAGATGAATCTCGCCGTGCCGTCTTTGGCGCACTCAAGATCATCGGTAATCGTAAACTCATCAACCCAAGTAGCGGAATCGTTTCGAGCATCGATGGTATAGGAGAAAAGCCCATCACTATTGGTTTGCGTCGTGGCGCGGTTTTTACCATCGCCGTTAGCCAACAGGCCCTTTTCGATAGGTTGGACAAGTTCCTGACGCTTGTCGACCTGCCCCTTGATCTCGATGGGCGCATCCTTCATCGCGACGGATTGGACTTCTCCCGTATCTTTTATTTCAAACGTTATCTCCTCGGCAAGGTCATAGGTCCGCGGAGACATCATTTCGCGCAACGAGTAGGTGCCGGGTGCAAGATGTTCGACGCGGTGTGGCTTGTCGGATGAGGTCCAGGAGTCTATTTCGGTTTTATCGGGACCATATAAGGTGAGCTGTGCGCCTTCCACTTCCTGCTCGCCGCTTGCATCGACCTTGGAGATATCTACCTTGGTGTAATCGTCGGATACGTTAAGCCGTGCTTCTACAACGGGTGTTTTCTGGTCGGCATAAGTAAGGTCGACAATATGGGATGTCCGATCGAGTAAGAAGCCTGCCGGCGCTTGAGTCTCGACAACCTCGTAGCGTGCGGTGCCAGATCCCAGCGGGAGGTCGTCCGCGCGTGCTTCTCCAGTTTCATCCGTCGTGACGGCAGCGACAGTCTCACCGTCGAGCGCGGCAATGCTACCGTCGGGGCGCACGATATCACCCGAGGCACGGATCTCAAAGACGGCGCCCGCGAGGCTGCTGCCGTCTACGGCATCGGTTTTAACGATCCTGATGTTTCCGGTCGCGGCGTGGTCATAATACGAGGCGATTACAACGGGCGTTAGGTTCATGTCGGCGGGTATGTTTACCTCGATCTCTTCGCCGACAAGATAGGGCTCTTTGGCCGAGGCTTCGCGTACATAATAGGTGCCCGGCACGAGCGATTCTGGCAGTGTGACGGTCCCGGTCGCGTCAGTCGTAAAGGTGTCCATTACGTTATGTGCTGGATACCAGCAAGTTTGTGAGACAGGTTCGTGATTGCTGTCGAGGAGTTGGAAGGTGAATCCGGCTAGTGGAACAGAAGCGCCTGTTTGGGCATCGCGTTTTACAATCTGGAGATGCGTCGACAGAGCGTGGTTGTCCACGATATATTGAAGCTCGGCGCCGTTGGAAATCTGATTGGCCCCGACGGTCCATTCCCCTGCACGTTTAAAACCCTCGGGGACGGTTTCCGGAACCTCGCGAATCGTGTAGCCGGCACGGTCGTATGGGACGGCTCCGTGGACACCGGCGGGTCGCTTGCCTGTGCCGAACCATGCTTCGGGCTGATCTTTGGTGGAGGCAAAGCCATAGATGTTTGTGGTCAATGTGCCAACAACCTGCTGAGAGCTGTTGCTGACAACTTCAAAGACAACACCACCCGCCGGCTGCTCCAGGCCGGATTGGTCGCTATTGCCGTAATCCTTGAATTTGGAAATCTCAAGGTCAAACGCAATGGGGATATCGGAAATGCGAGATTCGATCTCGACTACGCCTGAATCGCCGAGCTGGTCGGCTCCAACGGTATAGGTCCAGCTGTCGTTGGATGGCAGGTAGCCCTCGGGGGCTTTTGATTCGTAGATGGTAAAGGTTCCTAAGGGGACATCGACGAGGGTAGCCCGACCGCTTTCGTCAGTCGTGAGAATTTGCGCCCATCCAGGGGTTGATTGCGACACACACGTGAACTCTGCTCCTGCGAGTGAAGATCCCACCTGGGGGCCGGCATTCGTCGCGGCATCGAGTTTTACGATACGCAGGTTGATGGTGCCGGGCTGTTCATCAATGGCGACCCGCCCGCCGTCATTCCCCGTGGTAAAGGCAATACGATCGTGGCGGGGGACATAGCCGGCCGGCGCCTTCGTTTCAACTAGGTAGTATGCCGTGTCGGGCAGAAGTGTTGCTTGCGCTCGACCGTTGCTGTCCATCTTGATGGTGCCGACACGCGCGCCGCTGGCGCTCTCAAAAATATCGAATGTTGCCCCGGTAAACTGATAGGTATTGTTTCCGCTGGTAATAACGGTGTCAGCAGACTGCTTTTGGAAGGAAACAGAGACCGCCGGCAGTACATAGAGCATGTCTTGACGTTTGCTGCCGCCCGATACGGCCCCTAGATAGCGTCGCGCGCGGTGCGGAGCGGCTTTGATGCTTCCTGATTTTGCGCTGTCGTGGAGCCACCGCGCAGCCGCCACGACTTCATTGTCGGCGGTAAAGTGTCCGCTCTTGGTTTTAACCTGAGCGGTCGCGTAGGAGTAGGTGCCGTCGACATGGGTAGTGCCGTTGAGCATCCATACGGCAAGCTGGGTGGCGGCGCGGGCGCGATCGGGTGAAAGATGGTAACCGCCAAACGACGTGGTGGTGGGATATCCGTGACAAACGATTGCCGCGAACTCGTCGTCGAGCCACACCCAGCCTTGATCAAAGTTGAGCCATGGGCCGCCCGGTTTGGTGGGGCCGGGGCGCTCCTGGTTCATGCAGTAGGCAATCGAGGTGTCTTGAGCTTCATACTTGCCGATGAAGAAGGGCCCACAATCATCGCTAATAGTGCGGAAGCCGAGCTGGTCGTAGCCATCGACGGCAAATGCGGCTCCTGGTGCCAGGCAGCCGAAAAGCAGGAAGAGGAGCAGGAGCAGCGGACCTGTTGCGATTGCGCTGTGGACAGAGTGCGTGGGTGCGTTGGACATGGCTGCTCCTTATCCCTCGTGCGCCGCATGGGGAGGTTGCGACGCGTAGGATGAGGCTACCCCCGAGGTTCATGCGGGTAAGTACCGGAGCCTGACCAAAAGCTTGTCCGATTTCTGACAAATCGAGCTCAAATACAACAATCAGGTAAAAGTGCAGGTAGAAGATGGTAAGAAAAGAAAGACAAAGGTCCTCATCTCCACAATTGGCGCGATTTTCAAACGATTCTCCACAGCTAAAACAAGCATCGGCACCCTTGTATCGAACAAGACAACCGCGTTATACTATCCCCCACATATGCGGGCATCGCCAAGTGGTAAGGCATCAGCTTCCCAAGCTGACACTCGCGGGTTCGAGTCCCGTTGCCCGCTCCATTCGAATTTCAGGCACGGTAACGTTTCGTTACCGTGCCTTTTTCAATAAAGTGCCGGGACTCGAACCCGACAGGGTGCGAGCGTTAAATAAACGCGAAGCGTTTATAGCGAGCAGGCAAGGTCGCCGATAGGCGACCGCAGCCGGTGCGTATTTGCGAAGCAAATACGCAGACGTCCCGTTGCCCGCTCCATGGAGCAAGGGAGATTTCGGGAATGGTAGATTCAGCCTGCTTTGCTCCCACACTTCCCCGGATCTCGGTATGCCACTGAAGCCGGTGCGTATTTGCGAAGCAAATACGCGGACGTCCCCATGCCCGCTCCAATTCCAAAATGTTAGGTTAATGCCTGCTGCCCATACTTGCACCTGCGCACGGTACAATGGTTGGGTTACGACCAACGTGCCAATAACCAAAAAGGAGCCGCTATGATCGATCGCTATACCCGCCCGGAGATGGGACACATCTTCTCCCTCGAGAACAAGTACGCCATTTGGCAGGAGATCGAGGTTCTGGCCTGCGAGGCCCAGGCGGAGCTCGGCAAGATCGGTATTTCCAAAGACGAGGCCCAGTGGATCCGCGACCATGCCAACTTTGAGAAGGCGAAGGTCGATGAGATCGAGGAAGTCACGCGCCACGACGTCATTGCCTTCCTGACCAACATGAAGGAATACATCGATGCCGATGTTCCCGAGGGCGACCCCAAGCCCAGCCGCTGGGTTCACTATGGCATGACCAGCTCGGATCTGGGCGACACGGCCCTGTGCTACCAGCTCACCCAGGCCTGCGACCTGATCATCGAGGACGTCAAGAAGCTCGGCGAGATTTGCAAGCGTCGCGCCTTTGAGGAGCGCAACACGCTCTGTGCCGGCCGCACTCATGGCATCCACGCCGAGCCGATGACCTTCGGCATGAAGTTTGGC